>Ga0153929_1000250_pt1 | contig 20780 bp, 19 predicted proteins | sample TSNJ013MetaG_FD_104689 | JGI IMG/M metagenome (GOLD analysis project Ga0153929, IMG submission 104689) | Attine ant fungus gardens microbial communities from New Jersey, USA - TSNJ013 MetaG | ecosystem: Host-associated > Fungi > Mycelium > Unclassified | place: USA: New Jersey, Wharton State...
GCTTGACTGATCGAAGAAGGGTTTTCCGCAGGTAGAGTAAAATGCGCTCAAGGGCGCAAGCAGGGCGCAGGCCTCGAAACCGGGGCTGCGCCCTTCGTCTTTTTTGAGCACGAATAAGCTGGAACGTAGGTACGCGGGCGGGATAAACCACGGGCGCGGTAAAATGCCCGGGTTGGTTGGCCGGATTGCACCGGTTTTGCTCCGGTCTCAGCATTCATTTCCTTAATGTAGAAAATAAGGCAGAAACCGCGGCGTTGCAGGCAGGACCGCAACGACGTGATGAGGATGGTCGATGCATTTTGGTGAGCGGTTCAACAGCGTTACCCACCTCGTCGGCACGGTGCTGTCGGTGGCAGGGCTCGCTACGCTCGTCACCATGGCCTCGATGGAACGCGACCCGTACAAGATCGTCAGCTTTGCCGTGTACGGCGCCATGTTGCTCGTGCTGTACGCTATTTCCACGCTGTATCACTCGGTCCGCAACCCGCGGCTCAAGTCGGTATTGCAAAAATGCGATCATTCGGCCATTTACTTGCTGATCGCGGGAAGCTACACCCCGTTCACGCTCGTTACGCTGCGCGGCCCGTGGGGCTGGTCGTTATTCGGGGTAAGCTGGGGGCTTGCCGCTCTTGGCATCGTTCAGGAACTCACGCTCGGGCGTAGAACCCGCAGTGTTTCGATGGTGATTTACGTGATGATGGGCTGGCTCGCGCTCGTAGCCATCCGTCCTCTCGTTACAGCATTACCACCGGCCGGCACGGCGTGGCTGCTGGCCGGCGGTTTGATCTACAGCGCCGGCATTTACTTTTTCATCAACGACGAGCGCATCCGGCATGGACATGGCATCTGGCACCTGTTCGTGTTGGGCGGCAGCTTGTGTCAATTCGTCAGCATTGCACGCTACGTTGCTTGAGCACTTTGCATGAGCACTTTGCATGAGCACGTTGCTTGAGATTGCCTTAATCGGCACCCAATGCCTGACGCGAAGCGTTTTACGGCGTTTCAAATGCAACTTAACGCCAGTCAGCGTGTCTTGATAGCGCGTTGATCTTCGCGGCAACTTTCCCGGCGCTCGTAGCGTGTACTTCGAGCAAGCGCCCCGAACGTCATGCCGCCCGATTTCCTCGATCGTCGTACGCACGCACCAAGTTGTGCGAGCCGCCTTTTTTGGGGCTTCAAGCCTTTTGGGGCTACAAGCGATAGCGCCGGTCGTCATACCGAATCTGTGAACACTTATGTCTTTTGATTCCCTCGGCTTGTCCGAATCCCTGCTTCGCGCTGTCAACGAACTCGGCTACACCGTCCCGACCCCCATCCAGTTGCAGGCCATCCCGGCCGTGCTGAACGGCGGCGACCTGCTCGCAGGCGCGCAAACCGGCACGGGGAAGACCGCCGGCTTCACGCTGCCTATCCTGCAACGCCTGTCCGAAGCCCCCGCGCCGGCGGCTGGCGTCAAGCGCCCGGTCCGCGCGCTGATCCTCACGCCTACGCGCGAACTCGCCGCCCAGGTGGAAGAAAGCGTGCGCGGCTACGGCAAGTATCTGAAACTGAAATCGACCGTGATGTTCGGCGGCGTCGGCATCAATCCGCAAATCGATGCATTGCGACGCGGTGTGGATATCGTCGTGGCAACGCCGGGCCGGTTGCTCGATCACATGCAGCAGAAGACCATCGACTTGTCGAAGCTCGAGATCCTGGTCCTCGACGAAGCCGACCGCATGCTCGACATGGGCTTCATCCACGACATCAAGCGCGTGCTGGCCAAGTTGCCGCCGAAGCGCCAGAACCTGCTGTTCTCAGCCACGTTCTCCGAAGAAATCAAGACGCTTGCGGACAGCCTGCTCGACCGTCCGGCACTGATCGAAGTGGCACGTCGGAATTCGACCGTTGAAGCCATCGCGCAGAAGATCCACCCCGTCGATCGCGACAAGAAGCGCGAGTTGCTCACGCACCTGATCCGCCAGAACAACTGGTTCCAGGTGCTGGTGTTCACGCGCACGAAGCATGGCGCGAACCGGCTCGCCGAACAGTTGACGAAGGACGGCATCAGCGCGCTCGCCATTCACGGCAACAAGAGCCAGTCGGCGCGTACGCGTGCTTTGGCCGAGTTCAAGGACAACACGCTGCAAGTGCTGGTGGCAACGGATATTGCGGCGCGCGGTATCGATATCGACCAGTTGCCGCACGTCGTCAACTTCGACCTGCCGAATGTGCCCGAGGATTATGTTCACCGGATCGGCCGTACCGGTCGTGCCGGCGCAACGGGTGAAGCGCTGTCGCTGGTTTGCGTCGATGAACACCAGTTGCTCAAGGACATCGAACGCCTGATCAAGCGGCCGATTCCGCAAGAAGTTATCGCGGGCTTCGAGCCGGATCTGACGCAGAAGCCGGAACCGATTCTCCGACGTGGCCAAGGCGGCGGCGGTGCGCGTCAGGGTCAAGGTGCGCCGCGTCAGGGCGCGCCGAAGCAATCGAACGGCGGTGGCCGGCCGTCGGCCAAGCCGGCGAATGGTAACGGCGGTGGTGGTAATGGTGGCAACGGTGGCGGCTACGGTTCGCGCTCGCAGAAACCGGTCGCAGCGAAAACCGGTGGCAATGGCTCCGCGCCGCGCAAACCCGAAGGTTCACGGCCGGCCGGCGCTGCGCTGCTGGGCGGCAAGCCGCGCAATGAAGGCGGCGGCGGTGCAGGTCGACGCGATACGCCGCGCACGGGACAACGTGGGCGTTAAATAGCGTGATGGTGTGGGCAAGGCGTTCTCGTCTATACCTTCTTCTGCGCGCTGCGAGTGGGGTTGTTTTTTGGCCTCGCTATGCTGGCAGAAGGGCAGATGGAGACCCTTTGCGGCGCGACTGCCCGACACTGCACTCCATAAAAAAGCGGAGCCCCTCGGCTCCGCTTTTTTTGTCAGGCGGAGGCGCTCGCCGCGCGCTTCAGCACATCGATCTGTTCACGCCAACGCGCCAGCACCGCGTCCCGCTGCCCCTGCGCAAACTCGAATCCAATCCCCTGCACCAGGCGCGCATAAGGCACTTTCTGCCACTCACCGCTTTCTATCGTCGCAATAAAACAGGTGACTGACGCCCCCTTCAGCGGCGCGATTCGCGCCTGAAGCTGCACCTGGAAGAAGGCTTCATCGAAGACGAAGGTCAGCGTGGCGCACCCCGTCTTCGACACCAACCGCGCCGCCCGCGACTGCGGCCACAACGAAAAACACAAGGTGCCCGGGTCCGGCGCGAACAACTCGCCAACGCTCAGCAGCGACGTCCGCACGCGGCCTTCATCGGCTGCAAGCAACGACGCCGTGAACCCCGTTTTCGTCTCGATCGATGTGCCGTCGAACAACGTCCGCAATTCCGGAGGCCATTCGTCGAACGTGCCGTGCTCGAGACCATGAGCACCGGACGCAGTGGAATCAGTCATGCGGATCTCCGTGAAAAGACGATGGCCCGCGAAAGCGGGCCATCGATTAAAGCTTGGCGAACCGTTCAATGCAAACGGCAACCGGGCCTACCGGAAGAACACGTGTTGGGTAATCTTCGCGAGCGGATAGTGCACGCTGAGCTGGATTCGAGCCGGCAAATCGAGTGGCTTGAGCAGCATTTTCACGCACATATCAGCCGATAAATTGCGCCGGACCAGCGCATTCACCCGCGCCGCCAGCTCCCGATTGTGCGCAGTGTCATTGGCGCGTTCCGGGTAGCGGATGGCAAATACATGGCGCAGCGCGATCTCCGAATCCTCGCTCTTGATTTCTATTACACGACGCAGCAATGCACCGAGTACGGCGAAGCGGCCATTGCCTTCGATCTTGTTGTACTTCTTGAAAAAGCGGAAGAAGTGCTTGTAGTGGCGGACTTCGTCTGTGCGGATGTTGTCCGTGAGTTGCTTGAGCACCGGCTCGTCCGAGCACTCGTTAATGGCCCGATACAGCGTGGCCGTGCCGGTTTCAACGACACAACGCGCGACCATTTCCAGTGCACGCGTTTTCTCGAAGTCCTCGACTGAACACGTCAGCGAATACTCGGCGAAGAAGTTCTTAAATGCCGTGTCCCATTCGAACTCGGGCCATACATGATGGATATACGTTTTCAACGCGCGGCCGTGCTGCATCTCTTCCGGTTCCCACTCATTGTTGAGCCAGTCGGAAACCTCAGGGTCGTCGTTGAAATAGGTGCTCAGGTTGCTCGTATAAAGATCGGTCCCGCTCTCAATGAACGAAGCCGCGCAAAGCAACAGGAGAAGGTGTTCGTTGGATGCCGCTTTGCGCCGGTCGATCCGGGACAGGTCGATATCTTCGATCCGCCAGGGCATCACGTGGGTACTATCAGTGTGCATAAAAATCGCGCTCCCAAAGCTGTACTGAACGCGCCGTCAGCCAAACCGGCCGAAAATCAGGCGACGCCGTGGACGTAAAGCCGCGGCGTCCTCATGTGGTTAAAGACTTAGAGCCTGCATCTTAGCCGGGTTGCAACGAAGCTGCAGGCCCGGAGAGAGACCGTCAAAACCACATGTCAGTTCCGGATACCGCACAAATCAGCATAAATCGTACCGCCCCCGAACGCGTTGCGATAACGCACGCCAGGCTTGATTCCCGTCCGCTTACAGACATATTTCGACAAGCCGTTGGAAGACGATTTAACCATCTGACTTTCGCCGACCCGTTTCTGTGCAGAGCCCGCATGCCGGTCAATGGCTTGCCGGCCGCTCGCCCGCGTTCAGACTCGATGCAATCAATTTTGCCATCCTGATGAGTTGCCGCGCAAAACGCGCAGCATGCAATTCGTACAGTTGGTGCGGATATCGGGACATGCGGATATGTACACGTGTCGACCACACAGGATCACGCAGGAGCGGCTTTGGCCTGACCCGGTCGCGGAGGCCGGGCGGCGTAATGGGTCGTAACGAACTCGCAGCTATCCACGTGCCGCCCGAGCCGTAAACTGTCCGGCCAAGGCGCGTCGCGAAGCGCCTGCGTCCGCGGGCGAGCGGCCATTGCGGATGATGGAGCATTGCCGGCCCGCTGAGCCTTTCCCTTACAATACGGGCCACCTCACGACAATAAAGCGCACTCTTCGACGCCATGACACGAGATCCCCGCATCACCTTGAACGCACGACAGCAAGAGCTGCTCGACTGGGTGCAACGCGACGGCTTCGTGACGGTAGAGGACCTGGCCACGCATTTCGACGTCACGCCGCAAACCATTCGCCGCGACGTCAACTGGCTCTCCGACATGAACCTGCTGCGCCGCTATCACGGCGGCGCGAGCCTCCCGACCAGCTCGGAGAACGTCTCGTACACCGCGCGCCAGCGCATGTTCCACGACGAAAAACGCCGCATAGGTGCACTGGTCGCACAGCACATTCCCGACCAGGCATCGCTCTTCATCAACCTGGGCACCACGACCGAAGAAGTCGCCCGGGCGCTGAACCGGCATCGCGGGTTGCACGTGATCACGAACAATCTGAACGTGGCGAGCATGATGAGCGGTTATCCCGAATGCGAGGTGTTGATCACGGGCGGTATTGTCCGGCCTTGGGACAAGGGCATTGTGGGCGAGCTGGCTATCGACTTCATTCGGCAGTTCAAGGTCGACTTCGCGATCATTGGCGCGTCGAGCATTGAGTCCGACGGGACACTGCGCGATTTCGATACCCGCGAAGTCCGCGTGGCCGAGGCGATCATCAAACACGCCCGCACGGTGTTCCTCGCCGCCGACCACTCCAAATTCGGCCGCCCGGCGCTCGTCCGGCTTGGTCACCTGAACCAGATCGACGCGCTTTTCACCGATGCCCCCACGCCGCCCGACATGGCCCAAACGCTTGCCGAGGCAAACACGCAGGTATTCGTGGCGGAGTAACGGCCCGCAGCGGGCTGCTGAAAAACCCGGCACGGCTTGTGTGCGCTGCGACACAAACTTCAGGTAATTTCTACGATTCGGCTTGTCCGCCGAACCGCTTTCACACCCCCGAAAAGTCAAACCCAATATTTTCCGCAAGCGTTTGGCACACGCGCGGCGCTTGCCTACAATCAAATCCCGGCAATGCAGCGCCGCGTTTCGGCGCCGCCAACCGCGCTTGGCATCATGCGTCTGCCGGACACGAAGTTCCAGACTCGCACAACGTTCCTGAGTACCAAGGCCGGTCGCCGACCAGTCAAAGTGCCATTCGATCGTCATGGAGAACACGATGCTCAGTCCGCATGAATTTGCCACGCTGCTCCTGTTGCAAGACGCGCCCAACCAGATGGAAATGGTGCGCGACGAACTCGACGCCCTGCTCGAGCGCCAGCTTGTGCAGTTGGAAAATCTCGCGTCCGGGCGCCAGTTGTGGAGCCTCACGGCTTCCGGCGACTCCACGATCAAAGCCATCAAACGGTATTCGTAAATTCCGCAAGCGCGCGGCTCTTCGGTCAAAGCCAGCGCTTTGACCAATTTGAGCCGTCACTCGCCAAGCGAGTGAATCACGCAGCGTAAGCTAGCCGATAAGCCTGCCAACGAGCGGGCCGGCGAGCGAGCCAATTCAAACGCCAATTAGCCAGCGCGCAACGTCGGGTCGACGGTTGCGCGCCAGCTAAGCGCCTGAGCCCGCTGATCCGCGAAAAACGAAGCCCACGCGCTTCGCGCTTCCGCCGTACGGCTGGCACTAAACGCCGCATACTGACTCGCTATGCCCGCCTGAAACGCGCAGAACTGCTCCTTAGGCAGCTTGCCGCGCTTTTGCGCCACGTAAGCATCGAGAAACGCCGAATACACACCCTGCGCGTCCGTGCCGTAGTCAACGGCGCTCCCACCGCACATGGACTGGAGCGCAGCCAGCGAAGGCGCTCCGCGGGACCCCGACACATCCGGCGCGGTTATGCACCCGCCCAGCATCAGCGCGCCAAGCGCACCAGCCACCAAAATCTTTCGCATTGCGTCTACTCCGTCATCTCCAGTAGCTACAGTATCGGACGGCGACGCGCTCCGCGCCACTCGGCCGAACGGCCTATGAGCCGAAAAACGACCGCGACCTGCACTTTTCCGGCAAAACGGCGCGATAACGGAGCGTTAGCCGTTCAGACGACTTTACATTTTCGTTTTTGTTCGTTAAATTTCGAATTCGAACATTCTTATGTTCCGACGGAGTTTTCTGTTGGTGGCCATGGGGCGGACAAGCGATGCAAGGCAATCTTTATGATGTGCTGGTGGTGGGCGGCGGGGTCAACGGCACGGGTATAGCGCGGGACGCGGCGGGCCGTGGCCTCAGCGTCATCCTGTGCGAGAAGGACGACCTGGCTTCGCACACGTCGTCGTCGAGTACGAAACTCATTCACGGTGGCCTTCGTTATCTCGAATACGGTGAATACCGGCTCGTGCGCAAGGCGCTCCAGGAGCGCGAAGTCTTGCTGCGCGCGGCGCCGCACATCATGTGGCCGCTGCGTTTCGTGATGCCGCACATGCCCAACCTGCGCCCTGCCTGGATGATCCGCGCCGGCCTGTTTCTCTACGATCACCTCGCGCGCCGCGAATTGCTGCCCGGCTCCCGGGGGATCGACATGCGCCGGCACCCCGCCGGTGCGCCGCTGATCGACTCAATCAAGCGCGGTTTTGTCTATTCGGACGGCTGGGTGGACGACGCACGGCTCGTCGCACTCAACGCAGTCGACGCGCAGGAACACGGAGCGGTAGTCAAGACACGCACGCGCCTGGTGAGTGCACACCGCAGCGAAGGTTTGTGGTTCGCCACGCTTGCCGACAACCACGGTGCGACCTTCGAGGTGCGCGCGCGCTCCATAGCCAACGCTGCCGGTCCGTGGGTCAGCAACCTGCTCAAGGATTCGCTCAACAGCAACACGCATACGCGCCACACGGTCCGGCTGGTCAAGGGAAGCCACATAGTCACGCGGCGTCTTTTCGAGCACGACCACGCGTACATTTTCCAGAATCCGGACAAGCGCATCATCTTCGCGATTCCGTATGAGCACGACTACACGCTGATCGGGACCACGGACCTCGAGTATCACGGCGACGCCTCCAAAGTCGCCATCAGCCCGGAGGAGACTGCGTACCTCTGCGACTCCATCAATCGCTACTTCAAGAAGCACATCAGTCCGGCAGACGTCTGCTGGACCTATGCCGGCGTGCGTGGCCTGCTCGAGGACGAAAACGCGGAGAACGCGTCGGCCGTCACGCGCGATTACCTGCTCGAACTCGACACACCCGCGAACGAAGCGCCGTTGTTGTCGGTGTTCGGCGGCAAGATCACCACGTTCCGCAAGCTGGCCGAAGAAGCGGTCGACAAACTCGGCGAAGCGCTGCAGTCACCGGCCCGGAGTAAAACCTGGACGGAAGGCGCGCCGCTGCCGGGTGGGGACATTCCCAATGCCGACTTCGCGCTGTTCCTCACCTCGTTCAAGCAGCGCAATCGCTGGCTGCCCGGCGAGCTGGCGCATCGTTACGCTCGGGCTTACGGTACGCGCGCACAGAAGCTCCTGGGAGATGCAAGCTCCCTTGCCGATCTCGGCGAAGCCCTGGCACCCGAGCTGTATGAAGCGGAACTCCGCTATATGCGCGACAACGAATGGGCAACCTGTGCGGACGACGTGCTCTGGCGCCGCTCGAAACTCGGCCTGCATCTGGAGCCGGGGTCGCTTGATGACGTGATTCGCCGCATTGACGGGTGGTTCGCGTCGAGCAATCCGGAAGCGGAGCCGCAGGCGACGTCAGCCGCGTCAGCCGCGTCATCCACGTCATCCACGCCCACTCGCACGGTCGTTTAACGAGGCGTTGCCGCGAATAGCTACCCTGCGGCACCTGATAACGGTGTGACGATATCTTCGTTTGACGCACGTTAAGCCAATGCTAGTCTTGCCTTCACTCGTTCCCGCGCCGTTTCGCTGAGCGGGTCTAATCGACAGAACGACTGGAGGCTCATCATGGTTGCACCGGCTTATTCATCGCTGGAACTCGTGCGCGAGCCGTTCGATGCGCACGCGCCGGCCGAACTCGCCGAGGCAACACAGGCGGCGTCGGCCAACGCTCATCAGGTCGACATCCAGGAAGCGAACGACGCGCTCGAATATCTCGTCGGCGTGAACCTGGCGCGGCTGCGTGCCGAACGGCAACTTTCGCTCGATGCCCTCGCTCGCGCGTCCGGCGTATCGCGGGCCATGCTGGCGCAGATCGAATCCGGGCGCAGCGTGCCGTCCATCAAGGTGCTGCACAAGATTGCAAGCGCCCTGAAGGTATCGGTGGCGGCGTTCCTTCGTCGCCACGCGACCAATGGCATCGAATACTTGCCGGCCGAACGGGCAACGCGCCTCGTGACATCGAACGGACGCTTTTCGGCCCGGCCGCTGTTTCCGCTGAACGCGCCCGCATCGGCGGAATTCCACGAACTTCGCATCGCACCGCTGCACGCCGAATCCGGCAGCCCGCGCCCGCCCGGCACCACGATCAATCTGGTCGTCAGCGACGGCACGCTGGAAATCCGCGTGCATGACCGGGCGCAGTTGCTGGCCACCGGCGACGCCATTGTGTTCGACGCCGATCAGCCTCACACCCTGCGTAATCCCGGCAACACGGAAGCACGCGCGTATCAGGTGACGGTGAACGCGGAAACGCCGCCGCGCTGGCATGTTCCGGCGGATTCACGTCGTATCGACGAAGCCGGCTAGGCGCGCTTGCGTACAAGCTAACGACCAGCAGTACTGCAACATCGGCTGGTCTGTTGTATCCTGAAATAAGTCGCGCTTTTAAGTGTTTAGCGACAAGTCAGTACGTCTTCAGGGCGGGGTGCAATTCCCCACCGGCGGTATGCGAGCGGCGAAAGCCTCTCGTGAGCCCGCGAGCGCCCGTGAACGCAACTCGCTTTGCAAGTGCGAGCCACGCAACGGGGTCAGCAGATCTGGTGAGATGCCAGAGCCGACGGTCATAGTCCGGATGGAAGAAGATGTGCAGACGGTCATGTCCGTTTCGCGTGTTTGCCGCGGCGCATTTGCGTCCGCGTTGAACGGGCGCTGTCGAGTTGACGGCGCTGAAAGCGCGTGTCGTTCTGTCTGTTTGCAATGCCCTGAAACGTTTTTCGCCCAATTTCTTTTGCGAGAGCGTTTCACTCATGTCCGACTCAGTGTCCAGTTTCACCTCCCCGGCCACCGCCTTTGCCGATCTTGCGCAACTTCGCGCAGGCGACGCGCCCGTTGCTATCCCTCATCGAATTGCCGCTGCCCTGCAAGCGTTGCGCGAAGGCCGCGCGGTCGCCCTCCTCGACGACAACGATCGCGAGAACGAGGCCGATCTGATTTACGCCGCTGAAAAGCTCGACGTCGAAGGCATGGCGTTGATGATCAGAGAGTGCAGCGGCATCGTATGCCTGTGCCTTCCGGATGAGACCGTGCGCGCCCTCCACTTGCCGCCCATGGTCGCCGACAACGGCAGCAAATACGGCACGGCATTCACGGTGTCGATCGAAGCACGCGAGGGCGTGACGACGGGTGTATCAGCCGTTGACCGGTTGACCACGATCCGCGCCGCCATTGCCGATAACGCCAAAGCCGGCGACATCGTGAGTCCCGGCCATGTGTTCCCGCTGCGTGCACAGCCGGGCGGCGTGCTCACCCGGCGCGGCCACACGGAAGGAACGGTCGACCTGACGATCCTCGCCGGGCTGAAGCCGGCCGGCGTGCTGTGCGAACTGATGAACCCCGACGGCACGATGGCGCGCGGTGCGCAGATCGATGCGTTCGTGAAGGAGCGGAACATTCCGGTGCTCACCATCGCCGAACTCGCCGATTTCCGCATGGCGCTCGCCGCCGCGCGGGAGCTGGCGGAAGAAACGGTTTAACGGCGGGAGGCTCCGTTCGTTCACCAAAGCATCAAAGCAATAAAAAACGCGGCCCTGAACCGAAGGGCCGCGTTTTTCGTTTGTGCATCGTGGAGAAGCAGGGAAAGCTGGCGAGCGATTCAAACACCGCCCGCACAAATCACGTGGATTCCGTCCTCAAGATCGCCGCGAACTTCCTGTAAAGCCAGACCGAGCAGGTCGCTCCCGTCGCGGTATAAAGCAGCGTTCCCACGCTTTGCACGACCATTAAACCCATCGTCAAACTGCCGGCGGACGCTGCCGTCGCCAGCATTTCCGCGACCACCGTCAACACGGTCGCAATGCCCACGACAGGCAGGATCGCGAGCACCGCGGCTGTCGTGATAAACCAGAAGTGTCCGCGCGTGTCCTCCCAGGCTGCCCGCCATTGAATCTGGCCACCGGCGGCGGTGTGCGGAAACAGCAACGAGAGCCGCGCCGACACATAACTCACGCCGCACACGGCCAGCACCGCGAGCGTGGCGGCAGCGGCCGTTGATGTGCCGCTGGACATTCCCGCCAGCCGCAACCCGATCCAGGCGATCAGAACCGCGAGCGTCGCGCCCACGTACCCTGCAATCAGCGCGATACAGAGCAGGAAATAGCGGCGGACACCGGCGTCCCAGAGACGTATTGGCGGCGCTGCGGGAGCCGGCCGTGCGGAAACCGCGCCGGGTTCAGCGTGCAACTTGATCGCAAAGCGGACCACGAACACGGCCAGCACAGCGAGAACCAGAGTCTGCACAAACGTGACGCCAAGAGAAACCAGCCCCTGAGTGGCCGCGGAAGCGTGACCGGCGCTGCTGCTGGTCATGGCACTCAGCGATCCGCCGGCGGCGGCCATGTCGGGGAATTGAGCCTTGTATCCGGCGGTTCCCGTCGCGAGCACGGCCACGAACGCCACCAGGAATACGATCGGCATGTGCCGCACGGCGGAGGCGGCGTCGCGCCATGCGCCCTTCAGGCACTGGCGCAGCGTGATGTCTTCCATAAAACCTCGGTCGAAAAGCGTGATGAAGCGACAAGCCGCGGACGCGGCTCGCACGACACGCTAGTCGGTTGAGGACGCCGGGTCAACATCCGGCACGGCCTTGGCGTGCGTATTCCCCCATGCCGCACGCCCCACGGCCTCAAACCGCGTCTACTGCCCCCGCCCCCGCGCCCTGCCCGCTGCGATCAAGCCGCGCCGCATACCACGTCACGCCGAGCGCCACCACGGCCACTACGGCGGCGACCCACGGCAACGAATCCAGCGGATGCCCTTGGGTCAGCACCACACCACCGAGCCACGCGCCGCCTGCATTGCCCAGATTGAACGCACCGATATTCAGCGTCGACGCCAGATTCGGCGCGTGTCTGGCCTTCTCGACCACGCGTGTCTGCAGCGGCGGCACGGTTGCGAACGCGGCGATACCCCAGATGAAGATGGTGATGGCCGCCAGCATCGGGTTATGGCTGGTCTTCGCGAACACCGCCATGATGATGGCGAGCGCGACGAGAATGCCCATCAGCGAAGGCATCAACGCCCGGTCGGCCAGCTTGCCGCCGACCGTGTTGCCGATCGTCAGGCCGACACCGAACAGCACGAGCACCAGCGTGACGCCGTGCGGTGAAAATCCGCTGACCTGTTCGAGGATCGGCGCAATGTAGGTGAAGACGACGAACACGCCGCCGAAGCCGAGTACGGTCATGGCCAAAGCAAGCCAGACTTGCGGCTCTTTCAGCACGCGCAATTCGTGGCCCAGGTTCGACGGTCCCGAATCATGTTTGTTCGGCACGAGCGCAGCCACGCCGATCAGCGACACCACGCCGAGCCCGGCCACGATCCAGAACGTCGCGCGCCAGCCGAATTCCTGGCCGATAAACGTCCCGAACGGCACACCGAGCACGTTCGCGAGCGTGAGCCCGGTGAACATCAGCGCAATCGCGCTCGCGCGCTTTTCCGCCGGAACCAGCGACGCCGCGACCACCGCGCCAATGCCGAAGAACGAGCCGTGCGCGAACGACGTCACCACGCGGGCGACCATGAGCATCGAATAACCGGGTGCAACGGCGCAGAGCACATTGCCGACGATAAACACGCCCATCAGCAATTGCAGCGCGAGCTTGCGGGGCATTTTTGCGGTCAGCACGGCGAGCAGCGGTGCGCCCACGGCGACGCCCAGTGCGTACCCGGTGACGAGAAAACCCGCCGATGGAATGGACACAACCAGGTCGCGAGCCACGTCGGGCAGCAGCCCCATGATGACGAACTCGGTCGTCCCGATGGCGAACGCGCTGATCGCGAGCGCCAGAAGTGGAATAGGCATGAAAATCCCCTTAGTTTGAGATTGCGGAGAATGCGGAGAACGTGGAATTCGACGTCACGAATTCGACGACCACGCCCGGCGCAAGCTGCACAAACACTTGCTGCTCACCGGAGAGCGGAACGTCGGCTGCGGAAAACGGGATTGCGTGTTCGTGCAGGCGCGCGAGCAACGCCTGCCATTCGGCCTCGCCCTGCACGCGCAGCGCGAGATGATCAATGCGCGTGGCCGCCCGGCCGCCGGGCGGCGAAGCGAGCACCGAACCGTTCTCGATCAGATGCACGGCGGGCGCGCCATCCACATAAAGCCAGTACCCGCCTACACCGAACGGCGGGCGCGGGCCGACTTTCATGCCGGCTATATCGACGAGAAAATGGCGGATCGGCTCGCAATCCGGCGCGACAATCGTGACGTGATCGAGTTTCATCGGGGAACGTGCCTCACGGCGCGTCCGGAAAATTCGGGCTGCATGATCGGCCTCATACGCTGCAATGCATCAAATTTTGCGCGCCGAGAAGCATTTTGATAATTGGCGTAGTATTTGAAGCATTATCAAAAGTAAATTGAGAATCACGATGGATCGACTCGGCGACATGCGCCTGTTCACGGAAGCGGCAGCGCTCGGCAGTTTGTCTGCGGCGGGGCGCAAGCTGGGCTTGTCGCCGGCGGCGGCCAGCGCCCGGCTGCTCAAGCTGGAGAAATCGCTCACCGCGCGGCTGTTCGAGCGCACCACCCGGCAACTCAGGCTCACCAACGAAGGCCGGCTCTATTTGCAGCATTGCCGGATCGCGCTGCAGGCTATCGACGACGGCGAAGCCGCGCTGCACGCCGGCCAGAATCTCGTGCGCGGCAAGGTGCGGATCTCGGCGACATCGGATTTCGGCCGCAACCTGCTATGCCATTGGCTCGATGAATTCAGCCGCCTGCACCGGGACGTGAGTTTTTCGCTGACGCTGTCGGATTCGGTGTCGAATCTGCTGCTGGAAGATATTGATCTGGCGATTCGCTTCAACCAGCCGTCGGAAGCCAATCTCATTGCGCGGCGGCTGGCGCCGAACCGGCGTGTGCTGTGCGCATCGCCGGACTATCTGGCCCGGCACGGCGAGCCGAAAACGCCCGCCGATCTCGCCACGCACACGTTCGCGGTGCTGGCAACCTCAACGGCCACGTTCAACGAGTTCCAGTTCGTCCGTGGCGACGAGCGTTTCACCCACACCGTGGCGCTCGACGACGCCTGGGAAACCAACGACGGCGCGCTGTCCCGCGCCTGGGCGCTGTCCGGCCAGGGCATTGCGCATAAATCGATCTGGGATATAGCCGCAGATGTCCGCTCCGGCGCGCTGAAAATTTTGCTGGCAGACTGGTGTTCAAACGAGGCGGCGGTGCACGCCGTGTATCACTGCAACCGGTATATGGCGCCGCGGGTGCGCGTGCTGCTGGATTTCCTGATCGAACGCTTCGGCCGCGCGACCGCGGAATTACTCGGCGACCTGGCCTATCCGCCCGGCCACCAGGGGCACGAAATCGAGCGGACGCTATAATATCGAGTTGAACTGTCGAACCGCGCGTCGTGGGATTTCCGGCCATTTCAGGCGAAATGGGTCTAAAAGGGGTCTAAAAACGAGCGCAAAATCCGACGAAACGAAACACGCAAATCCCTCGCTGTCCCCTTTAACGCATTAAAAACCGCGCCCCCAGACTAATCACTGCGACCGGCGAAATTCATGACCAAGAAAGTGTATGTAAAGACCTTTGGCTGCCAGATGAACGAGTACGACTCCGACAAAATGGTCGACGTGCTCGGAGCAGCCCATGGCCTCACCCAGACGGATACGCCGGAAGACGCCGACGTCATTCTTTTCAACACGTGTTCGGTGCGCGAAAAAGCGCAGGAAAAGGTCTTCTCCGACCTCGGCCGCGTGCGCGAACTGAAGGAAGCGAACCCGAACCTGATCATTGGCGTGGGCGGTTGCGTGGCGAGCCAGGAAGGCGCGGCGATTGTGTCCCGCGCTCCGTACGTGGACCTGGTGTTCGGCCCGCAAACGCTGCATCGTCTGCCGGAAATGATTGCGAAACGGCGTTCCAGCGGCCGTTCGCAAGTCGATATCTCGTTTCCGGAAATCGAAAAATTCGATCATCTGCCGCCGGCGCGTGTGGACGGCCCGAGCGCGTTCGTATCGATCATGGAAGGCTGCAGCAAGTACTGCAGTTATTGCGTGGTGCCCTACACGCGCGGCGAAGAAGTATCGCGGCCGCTGGACGACGTGCTGACCGAAATCGCGGGTCTCGCCGACCAGGGCGTGCGCGAAGTCACTATGCTCGGCCAGAACGTGAATGCGTACCGTGGGCCGGTGACACAGCATTCCACTGATATTGCCGATTTCGCCACGCTGATCGAATACGTGGCGGAGATTCCGGGCATTGAACGGATTCGCTACACCACGTCGCATCCGAAGGAATTCACGCAGCGCCTGATTGATACGTACGCGAAAGTGCCCAAGCTCGTGAGCCACTTGCACTTGCCGGTGCAGCACGGTTCGGACCGTATCCTGATGGCGATGAAACGCGGTTATACCGTGCTCGAATACAAGTCGGTGATCCGCAGATTGCGGGCGATTCGTCCGGATTTGTCGTTGTCCACGGACATGATCGTCGGGTTCCCGGGCGAGACGGAAGACGACTTCCAGAAGATGATGAAGCTCATCGACGAAATGAGCTACGACACCAGTTTCTCGTTCATCTACAGCCCGCGTCCCGGCACGCCCGCTGCAAACCTGCACGACGACACCCCGCGCGAAGTAAAGCTCAAGCGTTTGCAACATTTGCAGGCGACTATTGAGACGAACGTGGCGAAGATCAGCAACGCCATGCTGGGTTCGGTACAGCGCATCCTGGTGGAAGGCCCGTCGCGCAAGGACCCGAGCGAACTCGCCGGACGGACCGAGAATAATCGCGTGGTGAATTTCCCCGCGCCAATCTCGTCGCACAAACGGCTGATCGGCCAAATGGTCGATGTGGAAATCAACGTGGCGTATCCGCATTCGTTGCGTGGCGAGCTGGTTTTGACGCCCGCGACGACTCACTAAACCCGCAGCTTCGACAGGAACCCGACTCTCGCCTTGAAGACCGCTCAGCAGCATATGGAATTCACCGCACCGCGCGACGACAACGCGCGGCTCGCCAACCTGTGTGGCCCGCTCGACGAAAACCTGCGGCAGATCGAGCAGGCGCTCGACGTGACGCTGACGCGTCGCGGACACAAGATCACCATCCGCGGGCGCGGCGCGAAGGTTGCGCTGGCGGCGCTCGAGAATTTCTACAATCGCGCGAAGGACACGTTGTCGGTGGACGACATCCAGCTGGCCCTGGTCGAAGCGCGCAATGCGGCGCGACGCGACAAGCCTTCGAACAACCTGAACTCCGATCCCGTCGATCCGCGTTTTCGTGGAGACCCGGATCATCCGTTCGATGAACCCAGCGCGACCATCGACCTGGGCGAAGAAGAGGATCCAGGGCCGAAGCTGTACACGCGACGCGCCGATCTACGCGGCCGCACCCCAATGCAGCGCGAATACCTGAAGCAGATCATTGCGCACGACGTGACGTTTGGCATTGGCCCGGCGGGTACGGGCAAGACGTATCTGGCGGTGGCGTGCGCGGTGGATTCGCTCGAACGCGATCAGGTGAAGCGCATTGTACTGACGCGTCCTGCAGTAGAAGCCGGCGAGCGCCTGGGTTTCCTGCCGGGCGATCTCGCGCAGAAAGTGGATCCGTATCTGCGCCCGTTGTACGACGCGCTCTACGACCTGCTCGGCTTCGATAAAACCGCGAAAATGTTCGAGCGCCAGATGATCGAAATTGCGCCGCTCGCGTACATGCGCGGCCGGACGCTGAATCACGCGTTCATCATCCTGGACGAAGCGCAGAACACCACGCCCGAGCAGATGAAGATGTTCCTGACGCGGATCGGTTTCGGGTCGAAGGCCGTTGTGACCGGCGACACCACGCAGGTCGATTTGCCGCGCGGGCACCGCAGCGGGCTGATTGAGGCGCAACACATACTGGCCGACGTGCGCGGTATCGCAATGACGAAGTTCACGAGCGTGGACGTGGTGCGGCATCCGCTGGTCGCGCGCATTGTGGAAGCGTACGACGCACAGTCGGCGCGTGATGCCGTCGCTGCCACGGCATCAGCCGGAAAATAATCGCCTAAATATTCGCCCGACATATTCGTCCAAACCTCGCATGCCCAAACTTGCCTTGACGCTGCAGTTTCCCGCCGCCAAAACGTTCCCTGAACACAAGGCGCTGTTGCCGCGTGCAACCGTCGCCGGCTGGATCAAGGCGTCGTTGTTCGCGGACGCGGAACTGACCGTGCGTTTCGTCGATACCGAGGAAGGCCGGACGCTGAACCGGTCTTATCGGCAGAAGGACTACGCGACCAATGTGCTCACGTTCGCGTACGCCGAGTCGGAGGACGATCCGGTCACGGGCGACCTGGTGCTGTGCTGTCCGGTAGTGGAACGGGAGGCGCGCGAGCAGAACAAGCCGCTCGCCGCGCATTACGCGCATCTGATCGTGCACGGTACGCTGCATGCTCAGGGCTACGACCATGAAGATTCGGCGGAAGCGGAGGAAATGGAATCGATCGAAACCGGCATCATGCAAAAGCTGGGTTTCACCGATCCTTACCTGCCGTTGCCGCCCAACTAAGCCGTGACTCCCGACCCTTCCCCGCTCCCCGGACTGCCCGCCCAGATTCCCGACGACTACCCGCCGGTGTTCGGGGAATCGCGTCTGCTCACCGACGAAGAACTTGCGGCATCGCGTGAAAAAGCGCTCGCGCACTGGGATCGCAAGAGCGATCTCTGGCTGTTCGGCTATGGCTCGCTGATCTGGAACCCGGGCCTGCCCGCCGTGGAAACGGTGCGCAGCAAGGTGCACGGTTATCATCGCGGACTGTATTTGTGGTCGCGCGTGAATCGCGGCACGCCCGAGCAGCCCGGCCTGGTGCTGGCGCTGGATCGCGGTGGTTCGTGCTCCGGCATGGCGTTCCGGCTTGCCGCCGAGGGCGCGGAGCCGCATCTTGACGTGCTGTGGCGGCGCGAAATGGCGATGAATTCCTACCGCGTGGCCTGGTTGCCGTGCACGCTGGTGGACGGCCGCCGCGTGGAGGCGCTGGCCTTCGTGATGCGACGCGAGGCGTCCACCTACACCGGCAAGCTTGCCGACCCAATGGTGCGCCACGTGCTCGGCTGCGCCACCGGCCGATACGGCACCACGCTCGACTACGTCAGCCGCACGGTGGCGGCGCTGCGCGAGTGCGGCATGCCGGACCGGCAACTCGAAGCGCTTTTGCAGCGGTGCTGCCGAGACGCAAATTCGTCGCACGAATGAGCGTGATGGCACGCAGCAAAAGCGCACTGAATGCTTAGTAACGTACCCAACCGCGACCATTCGGCCAACGTCACCGGCTCGACATACTCGGCCGATATTTATCAGTTAGGATGTTTCTACGAGATTTGAACGTCTTCGTGCCGGCCCGAATTGGCGCGAATTTTCCTTGGTGTATTCTTAACTTTCCGTAATTTCGCGTTCGGAACCATCCGGACGCCCCACTATGAACGACGCCTATCCCAGTCGACGACAAACCGACAAACCGCAGGAAAAGCGCACGCTGCTTGAGCGCCTGACCGATTTCATCTCGCACGAACCTGAATCGCGCGACGAATTGCTGGAAGTCCTTCAGGACGCCCACGAACGCAATCTGCTCGACGCAGATTCGCTCTCCATGATTGAAGGTGTGTTCCAGGTCTCGGAACTCTGCGCGCGCGACATCATGATTCCGCGTGCCCAGATGGACGCCATCAACATTGCCGAAACGCCCGAACAGTTCATTCCGTTCATGCTCGAAAAAGCGCACTCGCGTTATCCGGTATTCGAAAGCAACCGGGACAACGTGATCGGTGTGCTGCTTGCAAAAGACTTGCTGCGTTATTACCACGAAGAAGAATTCGATGTCCGCGGCATGCTTCGCCCCGCTGTGTTCATCCCCGAATCGAAACGCCTGAACGTATTGCTGCACGATTTCCGCGTGAACCGGAATCACATTGCCATCGTCGTTGACGAATACGGCGGCGTGGCCGGACTGATCACGATTGAAGATGTGCTGGAACAGATCGTTGGCGACATTGAAGACGAGTACGACTTCGACGAAGAAGCAGGCAACATCATTGCGACGCCGGATGGCGCGCATCGTGTGCGTGCGCTGACCGGCATCGAGCAGTTCAACGAACAGTTCGGCACTCACTACTCCGACGACGAAGTCGACACCATCGGCGGGCTGGTCACGCACCGGTTCGGGCGTGTGCCGCATCGTGGAGAGAAGGTGCGGATTGACGACTTCGTGTTCGAGATTCTGCGCGGCGACGCCCGCCAGATCCACGTGTTGCGCGTACGGCGTGCACCGAATATGAACGTGCTCGACGGGAATTCGCGCAACTACCGCGACAACGATCACGACGACGAACGCGATTGAACGCGTCTGATCCGGTTGATCTCAATAATAGAGAACGCTTACTACGCCCCTGATCCGGCCCTGACCTGCTTAAGCCTGTAACACAGCGTGTTCAAACTACGCGTCAGTTGCAGCAGCGGCGTGCCAGGCGGTTATGCAGGCGTTTTGCGCCTTTTTCGTGAAATGACGCGCGCCGGTCACGCTTTGTCTTTCGCTTACGTTATGCAGACCCCGTAATCCATGGCCGACTCTTCGACTCCTGTCACCTCACGGCGCGGCTCTCAGCCGGTGCCCTCTGAAAAACGCGCCGGAACGGCTCAGTCGTTGCCGTTTTGGCATTACCTGGTCGCGGCGGTCCTCGGCGCCGCCAACACGCTTTCGTTCGCACCCACGCCGCACGGCGGCTGGCTGGAACTGGTGATCTTCGTGCTGTTCTTCGCGTGGCTCACGCGCACCAGCGGCTGGAAAGGCGCAGCCTTGACGGGCTGGGCATTTGGATTCGGCAACTTCGTGACAGGCGTGTGGTGGCTGTACGTCAGCATGCATGACTACGGCGGCATGGCAGCCCCGCTGGCGGCTGCGGCCGTCGCGTTGTTCTCAATGTACCTCGCGATCTATCCGGCGCTGGCTGGCGTCGTCTGGTCGCTATGCGCGGGCCGTGCGCGGTATGACGACAATGAGGACAACAACGGCTTCTCCGCTGCCGTACCCGCCGATGAACCCCGCTTCGTGCCGACATGGCATGGCGCGTTTGCGTTCGCGAGTGCATGGGCGCTGGGCGAGTGGTTGCGCGGTCTCGTGTTCACGGGTTTTCCGTGGCTTGCCAGCGGATATGCGCAAGTCGATGGTCCCCTGGCGGGCTTCGGATCTGTCGCGGGCGTATATGGCGTGGGCTGGGTGCTCGGGCTTGTGGCGGCGTTGCTCGTGCAGGGGTTCTACAACTTCAGGCATGGCGCAGCGAGCGGGAGTTCGATGGGCGCGCGTCTCGCGCCGTGTATCGTCGCAGTGGTGTTGGTTGCGTCCGGCATGTTGCTGTCGCTGGTCGAATGGACGACTCCGGCCAACGCGCCGCTCACCGTCAGGCTGCTGCAGGGTAACGTGAAGCAGGAGATGAA
>Ga0153929_1000251_pt1 | contig 20778 bp, 24 predicted proteins | sample TSNJ013MetaG_FD_104689 | JGI IMG/M metagenome (GOLD analysis project Ga0153929, IMG submission 104689) | Attine ant fungus gardens microbial communities from New Jersey, USA - TSNJ013 MetaG | ecosystem: Host-associated > Fungi > Mycelium > Unclassified | place: USA: New Jersey, Wharton State...
CAGAGTTATTTAACGAGGAAGAGGTCGGAAGTGCGGCCGGAAGAGTCCAGTAGGTTTTGTTTTATTTCTCTCTAAAGGAACTTGATATCGAGATTAAATCGTGATACCATATAGATGATTTCGAGTTGGATGGAGCTACAAGAGATTTATTGAAATAAAATCATTCAAAAAGAAAAAACGGCACATAATAACGATTTAAATTAAAAAAACGAGGTGGCTTATGCAAAAACGTACTGATGTTGAAACAATATTTAAAAACTGTAGAAGCAATTTGCTTTTACTTGTTGCACTTTCCGGTATTAATGTTATTTTAACAATTGTTAATTCCGGAATCACCTTTTTGTTTTCTGCTACGTTTCCAACGTTTTCTGCCGAAATAGGGAAAGTGTTTTCGGAAGAATTTGGAGATAACGTATTTTTTGTTATAGGAATAGTTATAGCGTTTATAGTTATCGCTTTTTATGGTATATGCTATATATTATCTAAAAAATATAAAGTATTTATCCTTGTGGCACTCGTGCTTTTCGTATTTGATACCATGTTATTATTGTCGTTCTTAACTATTGATATTGATTTTGCTACAATAATTGATATAGTGTTTCATGTTTGGGTGATATACTGTCTTGCAATTGGTGTAAAAGAATGGGCAAATTTAAAAAAAATGCCGCTTTATGAAGATATCATAGAAAATGAAGTACCGAATAATAATCAGGAAAATGATGATACTGCACAAACTCCATAATCAAATGTAAATAAATCACGCCCCTTTTCAACAAACCCTACAGTTTAACGCCAGATTCTCATCTGGTGTTATTCTTTTTAATGTAGTAAAACAAAACGCTATATTTTTTTGATGAACCTACTACCGGATTACATCTTCATGATAAAGACCGGTTAATTCGCTTTTTCGACAGACTTGTTTGCACCACTCCGCACAAAAAGTCATGAAGCTTAGGAATATTGCCCCTAAAATTAATACAATGGAAGGAGAGAAGAAAATGGATTGGATTACAGGCATACAGCGAGCCATCAACTATGTGGAGGCGCATATCAAGGAACCTATTGATTACGAAGAAGTTGCGAAACAGGCGTATTCGTCCAGTTTCCATTTTCAGCGGATCTTTAGTATTCTGTGCGGCTTTACCTTGGGCGACTACATTCGTATGCGCCGGCTTTCCATGGCGGGAAACGAACTGTCATCATCCGGAGTCCGAGTGATCGACGCTGCGCTCAAGTATGGTTATGATACGCCGGAAAGCTTCAGCCGGGCGTTCGCACGGTTCCACGGCGTATCGCCATCGAAGGCAAAGCAGGGCGGCGTTGCACTCAAATCCTTTTCTCCTCTTTTCGTAAAATTGATTTTAGACGGAGGAAATATGGTGAATTACAGAATCGAAACAAAAGGCACATTTCAAATTGTTTGCAAAAAGATGCGGAACCCCCGCAAAGCTGAAATGACAACGGAACAGATTATCAAACGTTTCTGGCAGGAATGCATCGCTGACGGTACAATTACCGCATTGTGCAAATATATCCCGGATAAAGATATATTCAAGAACTGCATTGTCGGAGTAAGCTTTGGCAAGGACGCCGCCGACGCCGAATTCCCCTATGCCATCGGCGCTCATTATAATGGGACTGCGGTTGCTGATGATGGCCTGACAGTGGAGGAAATTCCCGCCCACACCTATGTGGTATTCACTTGTGAAGGCAAAATGCCGGAGGCTTTTGTAAAGCTTTATCAGCAGATTTACAGTGAGTTTTTCCCAACCAGCGAATATCAGCCTTGCGGCGGTACGGATTTTGAAGCCTATCCTTCCGCAGATGTGGCGAATCCTTACTATACCTGTGAAATCTGGGTTGCCGTGGAAAAGAAATAATGTAACAGGCGACAAACCATTCCAAACAGGTATAGGAGGAAATTATATGAATCAGGAAAAAATAACAGAGTTAGAAAAGATAATAAACAGTAGTTACAGCAATACTGCGGGCATTCTTGTATTAAAAAATGGTATAACGCTATATGAACACTACTTTAACGAATGCACTGCGGCAAGCCGAATCCATATTTATTCAGTGACAAAAAGTATTATTTCCATATTGATTGGGATTGCTATAGATAAAGGGTACATCGAAAGTATCAACCAGAAAGTATTGGACTTTTTTCCGGATTACACAGTTCAAAGAAGAGAAAAAACAATACAGAATGTTACACTTAAAAATCTGCTGACAATGACAACTCCGTATAAATATAAGTTTGCCCCCTACATAAAGTATTTCACGAATGATGACTGGGTAAAATTTACGCTTGATTTATTAGGAGGCAGGGGTCAGACAGGGGAATTTAGATACACGCCCCTTATAGGGCCGGATATTTTGTCGGGTATTCTTGTAAAAGCAACCGGGCAATCCCTACTTGATTTTGCAACAGATAATTTATTCTCACCATTGGGAATTACTGTCTCGGGTAATGTGATTTTTCATAGTAAAGAGGAACAACTCGCATTTAATAAAGCAAAAAATATCAGCGGCTGGGTTGCTGACCTGGCTGGAACAAATACAGCAGGATGGGGTCTTACCCTCGCGCCTGCGGATATGGCAAAAATAGGTCAATTATGCCTGGATGGCGGAATATGGGAAGATAAACAAATTGTATCTGCAGGGTGGATAGACGAGAGTACAAGGGAACATAGCCGATGGGAAAAATTTAATTTATCATATGGATATTTATGGTGGATTTATGAAGATGGCTATGCCGCAATGGGGGATGGAGGAAATGTCATCTATGTCAACTCAAAGAAAAACATGGTAATATCAATCACTTCTCTTTTTAAGTCTAATGCCAGGGATAGAATAGAACTTATTGAAAAGTACATTGAACCAATTTTTTAAAAGTGCGAGTTTATACACCCAACCCATCTGATTATGATTGAAAAATCTGTATTCATAAGCTATAATTTAGGATAAACAAATGGATAGCATTGGAAATAAAAATAAGGAGGGAGTTATGAAGAAATTAAGAATACTGTTGTTCGTTTTTTGTTTAGCAACTTTGGGAGGAGCTTTTGTTTGCCAGGCAGCAGAAACGGAAGTGAGCATAGTAACGGGCTGGCAGACTGTGGATAATAAAAAGTATTACTATGATGAAACCGGAACTCCACTAACGGGCTGGCAGGAAATAAATTCTAATACTTACTATTTCAACCGGAAAGGCATAATGCAGACCGGTAAAACGAAAATAGGCAAAAAGACTTATTATTTTACCGCCAAAGGAAAATGGAAGACCGGATGGGTAAAGATAAAAGGAAAGCGCTATTATTTTAGCAGTAAGGGAACCGTTGGCTCTGCCATGAAAGTGAAAAAAGTAAAAGGAAATTATAGTTATGGTACAGTGTATGGCCCTTATTCCACTGCAGATGAATTGGCAAAAGTAAAAAACGCAGTAAAAAAGTTTTTAAAAAAAGAAATAGCGCCTAATATGACAGATTTAGAAAAAGTCAAAGCAGCTCACGACTATCTGGTAAAAATCTGTTCTTATGAATATTCTTTAGACTGGTCAACCACAAAAGCGAATACGGCTTATGGAGCCCTTGTAAAAAAGAAAGCCCAGTGCAGCGGTTATGCCAGGGCATTTAAAGCTCTTTGCGATGGAATGGGGATTAAATGTTATTATGTCCATGCTACTGAAGCAAGCATTAATCCCAGTCATCAATGGAATATTGTAAAGGTAGGAAAGCGGTATTACCATATCGATGTTCAGTGTAATGACAGTTCGGGATTTTATGCTATTTTTCTGCAATCGGATAAAACCATGAAAAATATAGGACTGCGTTGGAAAACGTCTGCCTTTCCGAAATGCAAAAAAGATTACTTTGCATAAAATCAACCGACAGGGAGGCAGCATGACAGATAGTAAAAATACGGATTTGGGAGAAGAAAAGATTGGAAGGTCCTGGCTTTTCCTCCCCCATGTATTAAAGCAGTGCAGGTGGTCTCATTAATTAAACATCATTTTTATTACCGGATTGTTTTTTCGCATTTCTGCTCTCGCCATCTGGCTCATCATTGGCAATGGTTGGTCCACCATTCGATTTCAGCTTTCGTACTTCCTTTGGATCAATTTGACTGTCTTTTGACATAATATTTTCCTCCTGTTCAGGTTGGTATTAAGTAACACGAAACTATTATCTGCAAAAAATCGAAAAATATTTTTATGATAAAATGTAAATGTCGTCAATCACCGCAGCCACCGCTATGACTCATTTTCACTTTGACTGAACTGTAGCAAAATAATAGTTGACAAACATATATTCCCAGAGTAGAATCAAATTACTTCGAAGGGAGAAATAAATTGAAAATAGATAAGAATAATTTAGAAGACATATTATTTGAATATATTGATCAAATCAAAGTTCTCATTTCACCGGATACTTGGGAGAATATACTTTTGGACTGCTCAAAAAATGAGTTGTTGATTTTGTTACTCCTTTACCGCAGAACCAATGTAAATATGACGCAAATTGCAGAATATATTGAGGTACCTTTGAATACTGCAACCGGAATTGTGGCTAGAATGGAAAAAAAACAAATGGTCTGCCGGGAAAGAGGTAAAGAAGATAAAAGAGTCGTTACCATAGAACTTGCCGACCGCGGAAAGGAACTGATGCAGAACATCCTGAAGGAATTTATTTACTATGGGCAGAAATTATTAGAAGCCCTCTCTATCAGGGAGATAGAAACAGCAGGAAATGTTCTTGATAAAATGGCAGCAATATTTAAGGAAGAAAAAGCAGCAAAGACGAAAGTACAGATGAGAAAGGTCAAAAGGATTACAATAGAGTAAGGGGGCGTAAAATGGATACGAACAGAATCTATATCTGTATTGATCTGAAGTCGTTTTACGCTTCCGTAGAATGCCGGGAGCGTGGACTTGACCCTATGACAACAAATCTGGTCGTGGCAGACCCGGAGCGATCAGAAAAGACCATCTGCCTTGCCGTTTCTCCGTCAATGAAAGCCCTGGGGATTCCCGGAAGATGCAGGGTATTTGAAATACCAAAGAATATAGAATATATTATGGCTCCGCCCCGGATGCAGTTATATATTGATTATTCTGCAGAAATCTATGCGATTTATCTGAAATATGTTGCAAAAGAGGATATCCATGTGTACAGTATTGATGAGGTTTTCATGGATGTTACGGATTATCTGACCATGTATCATATGACGGCGAATGAGTTAGCGATTACAATCATGCAGGATATTTTATCTAAGACAGGAATTACAGCAACCTGTGGTATTGGAACGAATCTGTATCTTGCGAAGATTGCGCTGGATATTACTGCAAAGCATGTGAAAGACCATGTCGGAATTCTGAATGAAGAGCTCTACATGAGAAATCTATGGAACCATAGGCCGCTTACAGATTTCTGGCGTATAGGACCGGGTATCGCCAAAAAATTGGAGAGTACGGGTATCACTACTATGGAAGGGATTGCAAAAGCGGATGAAAACTTTCTATATCATCAGTTTGGTATTGATGCAGAGCTGCTGATTGACCATGCATGGGGCAGGGAAACCACAACAATGGCAGATATCAAAGCATATAAACCCAAATCCAATTCTATTGGGGGCGGTCAGGTTTTGGGATGTGATTGTGATTATGAGGGTGGTAAATTAATTCTGAAAGAGATGATAGATTTATTATGCCTTGAACTGGTGGATAAAGGTCTGGTGACGGATTCGATTACCCTTCATATTGGATATAATAACCGATATAACAAAAAATCAGCACATGGTACTGCGGCGATGAGGATAACGACAAGTTCTGCAAGGCAGATTATTTCCTATGCGTTGAATATGTATGAGCGTATAATGGATCGACAGACACCTATTCATAGGTTTTATGTGACTTTTAATAATGTGGTGGATGAAGCTTATCAGCAGTATGATTTGTTTACAGACCCGGCGGAATTGGAGCGTGAGCACCGGATGCAGAAAGCCATGCTGGACATTAAGGAAAAATACGGCAAGAATTCCATCCTGAAAGGAATGAATCTGCAGGATGGCGCGACCACAATTGAGCGGAACCGTCAGATAGGAGGGCATAGGAGTGGAGAATAGACCGAAGATGGACAGAGAAGAGCGGGCAAAACAATTCATGCCATTTGCCGCATTAAAAGGCTATCCTAATGCTTTGCGGAAGAAGGAAGAGCTCGTGGTCTCGAAGGCAGAGCTTTCCGAAGAATTTAAGGAGGCACTGGACTTAAGGCTCCGGCAGGTTTGCAAGAACGATATTATTACGGTGGTTTACTTCTGCAAGAATAAGTATCTGAAGCAGACCGGAATGGTTGCCGGGATTGATGAAACCGCCCGAATACTTCGGGTGGTTAATACGAAAATCGCATTTGATGATATTTATGATATCTACGGTGAGAATATTGATGCGGAACCGGAGATAATCTGAACACAAATCTACAGTGGCAGCCAAACCCACAGTAGTCAAAGCGGATTTGTTTACAACTTTTTTACCCTCTCTGCATATCTTAATTTGGGGGAGGTGTTATTATGCAGCCTTGTGAACTTGCAGCATTCGTAACTTCCGTTGCCTGTGCTCTGGCTAAAAATTCAACAGATGATGAACTTACCATAATGTCAGCTATATTTACACAGTTAGGAGATACTCTTACGACAATACAGGCGCAAAATGATATATGTAATAAAATATCACAAAATGATTCAGATGAAAATGACAGTGACCTCTCATCACAGGATTTATAATTAATTATTATCTGTGCATACTATCAAAAAGGAGGTGCACAGATGGAAAGCAGAATTACAAGTAATGTAACAAAATTACCCTCTTCCTGTCGTTCCAGGATGGAAGAAATGGAGCGAATATTACAAGAGGAGGATAATCAATTTAATATTGCCCATATCTCTGAATCTTGCTGTAATGATATTAAGCAGTTGGAGCAAAAAATGAGTAAAGAACTAGGTCGGCAAATTTCTCTGGTTGCATATGCTGCTGATTGACTGTTCAATATAAATGCTGTATCAAACTGCTGAAAACTTAAGGAGCTGCCAAAAGGCAACTCCTTTTTTGCCTGATACCAAATATCTCTGGTGTTGGTTTTTTATTTTAATAATGACGTATTCTTTAGGATGCCTTTTTTTCACTGTCTTTTGCCAATAAATTTCTAAACATCTCATATAATCCCGTACTGGACAATCCACTGATCATTCCGCTTAAGATTACTTCTGCATTAATCCCGGAATCCAGATACAGCAGCACATTAATGACACATCCAAGTATCAGCCCCACCAGTGGTATATATTTATTGGGGAATTTATTAAAGGCTGTTTTCAGTGCATATCCCACACACAGGCAGATTCCAAGAGTCAATACATTTACATAATTGGTTAAAAATCCTAAATCCATAGATACGTTTCCCTTTCTCATTGATTTTAGCATGATTCTTTTTATTTTTCTGTAGTCTATTGAAAGGAAATAACTTTCTTTTACCTGTGCTTGATTTTTTCACATTTTATGTTAAAATAGATTCATGGAGACATAGCTCAGCTGGGAGAGCATTTGCTTGACGTGTAAAGGGTCGCAGGTTCGAGTCCTGTTGTCTCCATTTTTGGTTGGTAAATTCCATACATTCCTCCAGCCAACGCAGCCACTTCACGGCTTCATCTATCCGCCCTTGTATATATCTGATATTTTCTTCTCTCTCCTCGCCCCCTGTTTGGTATGTTAAATTTTGAATTGTTTTTGAGACTTCTAAGTGTTTGATTTTCATTGCATTTTCTAATGAATCCAATTTTATCTCATACAACTCTGCCTCCATAAAAGCTTATCTGCCCCTATCTTCCTTTATTAATTATATTTTCTTTAGACATGTCCTATACTATCAAATTTAATTGGCAAACTGTACCTGCAGCCGCCCATCCTCTAATTTGGCACGCTCAATCTCACGGCCTTTTACCACATCCGGAAGGGTATAGATTCGCCTCTCATTTTTTATTGTTATAATCATGTCCTCACCTTTCTGTTCCAATACCATCTCTTCCTTTTCTGCAAACGGAAGTGCAATAGACAGATGATAATGCGCCCCTTCCCGTTCAAGCTGAAATGATCTGGTTACATGAAGCACCTCTTCCGGTTTTGTCATCCCGTATAACTCAGAGGATTTCATAAGCAGCGGCAATGATTTAAGTTCACACCGCTCCAGCTCTTTATAGAACATCGGAATATCCCGGAAACTCTCCTCCAGTTCGGTAAGACCGGCGGTCTGCAGCTTAGCCCAGGCTCCAAAGTAGCCTTCCATCGCCTCTTGTGGGTAGACTTTATTTACGATGATGGCATCCACATTGTATTCATACATCTGCAAACAGGTAAAGTTGCGCTTCGTTTCTTTTATAACGACCCGTTCCGGTGTAGTTACCAGCCGGATGCTGAGAACATCTTTATTCAGCATCAGTTCCTGCAAGCGTTCCAGTCGTTCCATCAGATTCTCTATTGCGGTAAACACGTTATATTCAGGCATTGGAATCTTAGTTACCTTTTCCACTACCGGACCAACTGTTTTTATCACTTTACGTTTCATCGGCAGTACACTCTTGATAAACTGTCCCAGCATCTCCGGGAATTTCAGCAGTGCAAAAGTTTCTCCGCTGGGAGCGCAGTCAACAAGCAATACATCATACCTTCCCTCTTTATAGATATCCAGGATTCGTAACAGCGAAAACAGTTCTTCAAGTCCCGGGAAGACCAGCAGTTCTTCCATTTCAATGTTTGTCTCACTTCTTGATGCCAGTAACTGTTTTAAATACTTTTGGATGGTTCCCCAGGCATTTTCACTCTCTGAAACAGAATCTATCTCCAGCGCATCCAGATTTTCAGCAACCGGGGTCACTTCATTACCCAGCTTCATTTCAAATGAATCACGAAGACTGTGAGCCTGATCGGTACTCATAACCAATACCTTTTTTCCACTACGGGCAATCCGACAAGCTGTTGCTCCCGCAAGTGAGCTTTTTCCAACGCCGCCTTTTCCCGTATATAATATAATTCTCATCTGCTCATCCCCCTTAATCTATCTTAACTTTTTTTACTTTTGCCGTTCCTTTTGCCTGCTCCTCATCAGTTGTCTGCGGATCTCCGCTCATGAATGCCCGCACCAGTTCCATCCCCGGACCGGTGATACATTTCAGGGCTATCTCTTTCATTTCTTTTTCAATATTCATGACATTTCCCCGAAATTTCTCCGGTATCAGCTCCATCATCGCTTCTTTTTGATACTTATGCGCCAGACGCATTTTTCGAATCGCTTCCTGATTCATCCTTTATGCCTCCTGATCCTTTTCAAATTGAATGCGGAGTTCACCTTCGTTCAGCTTCGCTCCCGTTACCGAGTATTCCCGCAGTGTATTGGGAATGGGAATATTTCGTTTAAAGTTACCGATCCGGATGATTACATCGGTGCCGGAGCTGTGCATATCCACCTCTTCCTTTGCCGCAAGCGGCACCATTACATGCAACACATATCCGCGGTCATTTTCCTCGTAACGCTCTCCTGCAATAGAATCGCGGACGGCAAATACATCCTGTCCATTGAGCACCGTTCCAACGATCCTGTCAATTCCCTCCACGCCATTCAGATCCGTATCAAACCAGGGAACCCGGTATATTGGTATGTTGGCAAAGATCTCTTCCAGCTCCTCAATATATTGGGTCTGTATTTGTATCCATTCATCAAAGAAAGTTTGTTCCATCTCCGGCGGCAGAATCCGGTTGATATATACGCCGTCTACCAGGTAGTTGTAGAGGTTCATGTACATGTAATTACGCTTGGTTTCCTCAACCACCATTTTCTCCGGAATAGTTACCAATCGAACGGAAGTGGTCTGGCGGTCTTTCAACAGTTTCTGTAACTCAAACAGTCTGGCGTACAGCCGCTCGATGTCGTTCATCGCTTTCTTGTCAGGCAGTTCCAACTTAAAAGCCCGTTTGGATATCGGCGCCAGCACCTTAACAGCGATTTTACCAATCGGAAACAATTTCTCTATATACCAGGAGAACAGTTCCGGAAATTTAAGCAATGCCAGGGTCTCGCCGGTGGGGGCACAGTCAATGATAATCCGCTCGTAAGTATCACTCTCGTATATGTCGAGAATTTTCAGCAGTGAAAACAGCTCCTCCATTCCCGGAAACATTGTCAAGGCATCCACTTCCTCTCCACCAATGCGTTCCGAGGACATAAGGTTAACAATCGCCCGCATCATATCCTGAAAATCGTGTTCCATGACATAGGTTGGATCAATTTCCAGGGCATAGAAATTGGGAGCAATTTCTTTTGCATCTTTCCCAAGCTGTACGGAAAAAATATCTCCCAGATTGTGTGCCATGTCGGTGCTGACAAGCAGCGTTTTTTTACCCTCCAGTGCAGATTTCCGGGCATGGGCTGAAGCCAGAGAGCTTTTTCCAACGCCGCCTTTTCCCGTAAATATAAGTATTCGTGCCATAATATTTCCCCTTTCGAATAGTTCGTGTTACGAAGTATAAGCTTAAGATTTATCTACGCAAGAATTGCGTAGATTTAACTATTTATGTGTATTTAATGCGATCTCTTTACTTGATGTCTTATTATTTCTATTGAATTAAATTAATTCTACCACCGAACTATTCTTCTGTCAATATCTTTTTATATGTCTAAAATAAATCCTAAAAGAATAGCTTATATGAAACAATAAGCATATTCTTTTAGGATTTGCAGTGTCCTGATTTAATTAATTATGAAGGAATGCTATGATCTTTCTTCTTTTTTCTAAATAAAAACAGACATGCCGATGTTGATAAAATTAATAGTACGAATGACCATAAACTGTTGTTATCTCCTGTTTTAGGAACTTCCTCTTCGATTTCTTCGTCAATTTCTTCTTCGGTTTCTTCTTCGGTTTCTTCGTCAGTTACTGTATTCATATAGAGTATATCAATAGTCACTTCCTCTGTTTCCACGGTTAATGGGAGATTTATCTCCAACCGGCCATCCTCATAACCTTCCGGCTTATAGTCATTTACCCAATTCGCCCCTAATATGCCTACAAAATCGGTTTCATCCAAAGTTACACCTACACTGGTTCCGAAACTGATGCTTTCCAGTAAATTACTTTCATCCAGCGTGTCTTGATAATAATTGACAATGATCGTTGCAGCAATGCCGGGGAGGTTGGTACCATCGTAGAATATATCAAAGTTATTGTAAGCATTTGTAAATGGTGTCGAGTAAGTGGTGTTCAGGATATTGGTCTGATGAAGAATAGAGGCAGCTTTTACAACAGGGTCATTGGAATTAACGTCAAGGGTCCATTCATTGCTGCTGCCCGCACTGTTGCCATCAAACGTTACACTATCTGTAGTAAGCAATGATAAATCGCTTGTGTATATTCCTCCTCCATCGGTTTGCGCAGCATTACCGGAAATAATGCTATTGCCATCAATATTTACAGCAGTATTGTTAATGGCATAAATTCCGCCCCCATATCCATCACTGGCGGTGTTATTAATAATCCTGCTGCCATTGGTAATTTTCACGTCAGATGCTCCGAAAGCATAAATCCCACCGCCATCTGCAGCAGAAACATTATCGGTGATAGTACTGCCTGAAATATGAATGGTGGAGTTCGTAATAAAAATCCCGCCGCCTGCAGTATTGTCGCCATGTCCTCGCAGAGTTATATTTTCGAGGAAGACTTCGGCCCTCGCTGCAATATTGAAATGGCGGTTGGCATTACCGGCTGCGAGGCTCAGTGTATATCCGGCTCCGTCAATGGTAATGCTTTTATTAATCATTATAATGCCTGTAAGTGCAAGATCTTCGGTCAGTACAATCGTATCTCCCGGATTTGCATTTAAAATAGCAATTTGTAAGTCTGCATCACTCGTAATGGATGCCGTAGACATTATAGTGTTACTGTCGGAATAGTTGGTCATCGAAGTTTCGGCAGCAGAAGCTGCAATCATAAAATTGGAACTTAAAAACATTGTAATCAGAAAAATTGAACATATTTTTCTGCAATCAGATATAATTTTCCTATTCATTTCCTGTTCTCCTTTTATTTTCATTTATATTTATATATTTCTAATATTATAATGAAATTATTCAAGTAATTTTTCCCATAATCAAAGCGGATACTCGTAATCCGGAAAACACTTGCTATTTTGAGGAGACAGGAAAATAGATTCAATAAAATTATTCAAAAAGGGTTAGTTGTCTGTATGAGGTCTGCTTCATTTTCTCTTTCATTGGCTTTGAATAATTTCCGGACAGATGGTATTTGTCTTTCTTTTCGTTTACCATTTTATAAAGAGTTCCCTTATATTCCTTACCTGCACCACCTTTCTTATACAGCGATTGTAAAGGCTGGTATAAGCCGGGAAACGTATACTTTATAAAATCAAAAAAGACACTTCGGGTTTTTCCCCGCAGATATAAAACACCGGGAAGAACATAATCTACACCGGCATCTTCTGCATATGCGTAGAGAGTATCTACATTTTCTTCTCCATCTGTCAGATAGGGAATTATTGGCATAAAGTGAAGCCCGGTAGATGCATTTGTTTTTGAAAACTCCTTAAGTACCTGAAATCTTTTTAAAGACCCGGCACCATTTGGCTCTAACTTTGAGCGGACACCTTCATCCATACAGGTAATGGTCTCGGCTACATTTACGTACGTGATTTCGGCAAGCTCTGCAATCAAATCATAATCCCTTAAAATCAGATCAGATTTTGTAGATATAATGCAGGGAGTTTTATATTTTATCATCAACCGCAGGATATCGGGCATTTGCCTATACAGCCTTTCAGCGGGCTGATAACTGTCCGTCACTCCACCGATATTGACGACTTCACGTTTCCAGGCGGGACTGCTTAATTGCTTTTCCAATTCCTCCACAATATTCGTTTTAACATAGATATCGTCAAAATACTGCTCAGAATCCAGATATTGGTGTGAGTACATTGCATAGCAATATTTACATCCATGTTCACACCCCCGATAAATATTCAAATCCCATCCATATGGTATTTTCCGTTTCAATTTATTGCAGGCAGAGGAACAAATCATTTCTTTATAATCCGCCATTTATGATCCATTTCCTTTCTAACGTTTTGTCTTTAAAAATAGCTTATTCTCATTCATTTCTTAGATATCAAAATCCTCGGATTTAAAATTGCTGTAATATCTTCCTGTTTGTGCCGTAAACTTCAGCACACAATAATCAGGATCAGCCACACCCCCGGAATAATACATGGTATCGCCCTCTTGCCAAATCATCTCTTTGCTCTCACTGTCCTCAAGAATCTCCATTGTTCCCAACAGCATTACACCCCTGAAAAAACGTTTATCACAAAAATAAATACAGGCTTTTGGATGTTCCTTATATTGTGAAATACGCATCGACGAGGTATTAGTGGTGAAATAAAAAGTTTTTATCCCCTCTCGTTTTCTTGGCGGCAGCATAGCTTTTGTATTTGGGAAACCGTTTTGATCGACGGAGCTTATAAAAGAAACACTCTGCTTATCTATCATTTTCCCTATTGTTTGTTCGGGATTTCTCATTATCCTTCTACTCCTTTCTCATATATCGTTCATGTATAGTTTTATCTTGAAGCAGATAAGACTTCCATGAGGCGGTCTTGAATATAAAACATCATACCACACATACGTTCGATTATCAACGATTAAATATTAAATATATTACGACCAACTTGGCCCTCCTGTCGCTGTTTTTTTAAGGAATTCACAAGAAAAACGCCCTCCCATAGTGGCGTCCTGATTAATGTGTGCCTGTGCCGTCCTGGTCTGCACCTTGTTTTTGAATTCCAATATCGACATGGTGCGAATCAAAGACCAAATTACAGACTGGTTTGCTTCCTTTTGCTATGCTGCCACAGTTGTCATGTCCTTCAGTATCTCCGAAATCGGTGCCAGCGATATGCAGGCGTTTATCATCGCGTTAGTTTCGTTTGCAGCGTTATATGAACTGTTCATGCTGGTCTACGCCAGGAGGATAAAGCGGATTCCACTCAAAGAAGTTATGATGGAAGAGTGAATCTGACGATTGAAAGGCGGTATATCAAATTTCTCTGGATCATGTTGCAATAGGGCGGGTGTATATTTTAAAAGTGTGGGTTTATACATGGTGGTAATTAGGACGCCACTATGGGAGACAATATGCTTTACGCAAACAGGGCAACGCTCTTTCATCGTTTGCTTAAAAGCATATTGCCTCCCATAGTGGCTGTTTTTGGCAGTGTTTAAGTTCTGTGCATATCAAATCCATACTTTAAAAGCGCATGATTACAGTTCAGTGACATGTATAAACCCGCACTTTTAAGTTATGCACTCTAATAGGGCTCATTCATTGCTATTTCATTTTCTTAGTGCTATAATTATAAAAAAGTAAAGGAGTGGTTTTTATGAAACTCGAAATGTTTATCAATTTTGACGGCAATTGCCGTGAAGCGGTAGAGTTTTACGCAAAGGTTTTTAATTCGGAGATCGGAGAAATCTTGACCTACGGTGATGCACCGTCCGATCCTGATTATACCCCGTCGGAAGCGGACCGTGACAGGGTCATGTATGCCGGAATACCGATAGGCGGCATGACCGTGATGTTTATGGATATGCCCTCCGATTCGCCGCTTACTGTGGGCGACAACATTAACCCGACAATCAATATTGAAGATAAGGATGAAGTTACGAGAACTTTCAATGAGCTGAAAGAAGGCGGAGAGGTTTATTTTGAGCTTCAAAAAACCTTTTACAGCGAGTGGTACGGTATGGTTAAAGATAAATTTGGTGTGATTTGGCATGTCGTGCATTATATACCCCAGGCTTAAAAAATTAAAAAAGAAAATATAAATGTCGAGTTGAGATGCGTTACATTTTCAAAGGAAGCAATGAATAAGCGATATCAAGTTTATTGATGGCTTGAAAGGTCACGTTATTCATGTAGATTGGCGTTACTATAACGACGGAAAGGCCTGGTTTGGAAAAGGACTTGATATTAGATTCGAAACAATATATCTGAAACGGGAGGCGTTTGAAAAGTGATGAGCAATACAATTGAAACCGAAAGATTGATTCTCAGACCGATCACGTTCGCCGATGCGGATACGGCTTATCATGGATGGACCGGCGACCCGGAAGTGGCGGAATACGTCAGCTGGCTCCCGCATCATTCCATTGATGATACAATAGCGTGGCTGAAAGAGATTGAATGGAAGCAGGATGACGCGGGAAATATTCTTCCTAACGATAACTATATCTGGGGGTTTGTGCTGAAGGAAACAAGCGAGCTGTTCGGTTCCGGCGGATTGATCTGGGAAGAGGAGCTGCAGCTATTTCAAGTTGGATATAACATTGTGAAAAAGCACTGGAACCGTGGATATACTACCGAAGCGATGAAAGCTATTCTTCGGTTTGCCGCCGCGAACCTCGGCATAAAGAAGGTCTCCGGCGGCCACGCAAAAGAAAATCTCGCTTCAGCCAAAGTTATTGAGAAGTTGGGGTTCGTTTATGACAGAGATGATGTTACGCCTCATGTTGATGGTGTCCGATTCTTTGACAGCCGCGAATATTTGTTAAACTTAATACAGATAAAACCGGCCACCCGAGATGAACTATACGAAATCTCAACCTTTTTGCATGATAGCTGGAAAGCGGAATACAAAGGTATAATCAGGGATGATTATCTTGACACCATGACAGTCGAAGAACGGCACAAAGGATTGCAAGCCTGGTTTGACGATGGAATAAAGAGCTATCTTACGATGCGTTGCTGCGGCAAGCTTGTCGGCGCCGCGGTTTTCGGTAAATCCTTCACCGAAGGCTATCTGGATGACGGGGAGATATCAGCAATCTATCTGCATCATGATTATATCGGCCTGGGTTATGGTCATGAACTTCTCGAAGAGATAGAGGGAATGCTTGTTGCGAAAGGATACAACCGTTTTGTATTAGATGTGCTTACTGGTAACAGCCGTGCGGTGAAATTTTATCAAAAGCAAGGATATGAAAAAGTGGATGACCGAAGCGTAAAATTGGGCAACCAGGATTATCCTCTTACGGTTTTCCGCATAAAAAGCATACAGACGTTAAGGAGAAAAGGAAGAGAGGAATCATCGCGTGAAATATAACTGTTTGATTATAGATGATGAAGAGGCGCTTTCGCAAAGCACCTGTGAATATTTTAATATGTTCGGCGTTAATACTGCCTGGGTAGCTGACGCATTATCTTGTATGGATTTCTTGAAATCGAATTTGACAGACTTGATTCTGCTGGACATAAATCTTGGGAATTCATCCGGGTTTGATTTATGTAAGCAGCTGCGTGAGACCGTAAGCGTGCCGATCCTTTTTATCAGTGCCCGTACAAGCGATGATGATATGCTGCTGGCGTTAAATATCGGAGGCGACGATTACATTCAAAAACCCTACTCCCTTTCTGTACTGCTGGCCAAAGTAAAGGCTGTCCTGAAGCGATATAGTGTAAAAAACACGGAGCCATTTGTTTCGGGCAGCCTTAAGGTTGATTACGGGCAAAGGCGTGTATTAGTGAATGGACAGGAAATTACGCTGAAGGCATTGGAATATAGGCTTCTCACTTATCTGATTCAAAATAAAAACCGTGTCATTTCAAAAGACGAAATATTCAGAAAGGTATGGGAGGACACGATAACCGGTGATAATACACTGAATGTTCACATACGCCGTCTGCGTGAAAAAATTGATGAGAATCCCAATGACCCCCAACACATCAAGACGGTATGGGGAGTCGGATATGTATTTGAGGAGAATAAGCCATGAAGGTAAAAAGAATACTCGTTCTGACTTTATCGGTGTTTGTCTTTGGTATTCTTTTTGCCGCATTTATTTTTCGTAATGTACCGGATGCACAGCTTGACTCGACAAAGATAAATGATATAGTGAAAACATTGTCCGATAATTGGCCAAATGTGTTTAAGGAAGCGGAATTGCCGGGATCACAATATCAATTAGACTATGTTGTCATTGATAAGGTTGGAAACTTAATAGCTGCAACCCGGCGGGGGCTAAATGAAGATATTAACAGTGCAATGCGTAACAGGGATACGATTGTAGATATTGAAAAAGACGGTGAAGCCGTAGGGAAAGTCATCTTTTACAACGATACATCCGCAATGTGGGAATCATATAAGAGATCACTGATATCTGCTTATGTCGGTATCCTGGCTTTATTGGCGGTTATTTGCGCTGGTTATGCCGTTTATCTGAATCATACTATATTCCATCCATTTAACAAGATAAAGAAATTTGCCGGTAATATTGCTGCCGGAAATCTTGACGTCCCTTTAGAAATGGATCGGGACAACCTGTTCGGCGCATTCACGGAGAGTTTCGACATTATGCGGGAAGAATTAAATAAAGCCCGGGAAAACGAACGAAATGCAAATCAAAGTAAAAAGGAACTGGTCGCTTCATTGAGCCACGATATTAAAACACCGGTCACCTCTATTAAAGCAGTTTCCGAACTTATGCTTGTCACGGCCGATAATGAAAAAGACATCGCCCGGCTTAAAACGATCGACATGAAAGCGGGTCAAATAGAGACCCTTGTAAACAACATGTTCCATGCGACGCTTGAGGAGCTTCAGGAATTAAATGTGTCCGCTATTGAGGTCCATAGTACGGTAATTCCCGATTTGATAAAAAACGCTGATTATGAACAACGTACAAAACCATATTCTATACCGGATTGCATTATTTCAGCCGACGTTTTACGTCTTCAGCAAGTAATTGACAACATAATCAGCAATTCTTATAAATACGCCGGTACGCATATTGAAATTAATTCTTATTTTGAAGACAGCCAACTTGTTTTGGAGATCATGGATTTTGGCACAGGCGTCTCAGATCATGATCTCCCGCTTATTTTCAATAAATATTACCGCGGTGAAAATGCTGACGGGAAAAACGGATATGGTCTTGGTCTTTATATATCAAGGTATTTAATAGGGCAAATGTCGGGGGAGCTGCAATGTGTAAACCGCATGGATGGATTTACGGTCAGGATAACGCTGCGGTTAGGAACTGTCGAGAAATAACTTGTGCAGATTCCGCAGGATTTTTGTCAGAGTGCAAGGAAGATGTATAAGTTATTTCCCGACAGTTCCTTAGCGGATGAAAAATTAAAATATTTAAGGATTGGTTAAGGATTGAGTAAAGACCGGTTAAGGATTTCAGGGGTAAAATGAGGTTGTTGATGACAACCTCATTTTTTATAATAAAGGAGAATAATAACAATGCAAAACACGATTTTGTCAACCAATAAACTATGTAAAACTTTTTCAAGCGGCGGTATCCAGCAGCATGTGCTGAAAAACCTGGATATTCATATCATCCAAGGAGATTTTACGGTTATCATGGGCGCCAGCGGTGCGGGAAAATCCACACTCCTCTATGCACTTTCAGGAATGGATAAACCGACATTAGGTGAGATCCACTTTGAAGGGAAGGAGATATCCGGACTTACAAAGCCGGGTATAAAAATAATCAGATCATATTGTCAATTGTCTTCCAATTCGGCAGCATATCCGTTATAGGTGGTATTTTGGGTATTGCGGCAGCACAGCTATTACTGCCATTATTGGCTGAAATTTTGGAATCGCAGTCGGCTTTGATTTGGAATCCCGGCTTTGATTTCTTTATGGCGGCTGCCTCATTGTGTTTCGTGTTACTGTCTGTCTTACTGGTATCCTTTATAGCTGCAAGGCGTATTTACAAGCTTCATCCGCTGATCGCCCTGCGCGGTGGGCTTGAAACACATAGTTTCAAGAAGAACAGGATTCCCCTTGAAAAATCTCATGGGACATTATCATTTCTGTTGGCTATGAAACAGCTCGTACAAAATAAAAAGCAGGCTTTTATGATTGTGGTAATCATTGCTTTCGTATCTTTTACATCGGTTGCGGGTATTTCCATATATTATAATGTGGGTGTTAAGCCGGATGTATTAGCTTCGATCATATCGGGTGAAAAACCGGACGTAGGACTGGTACTGAAAAACAGAAGTGATACCGAGGATGTAATAAAGAGATTACTTGAGCGGAAGGAAGTCCGCAAGGCTTTTGGCTATCAAGATGTAACTTTGCGGACAGATGAGGTTGACACCTTAGCCAACATTACGAAAGATTTTTCGCAGCTTGAAGGTAATATGCTGTACGATGGACGCTATCCGAAGCATTCAAACGAAGTAACTCTTGGCGTCAACCTTGCCGATGTCCTGGGAAAGAAAATCGGAGATACCGTAGCGGTGACCCAGGGCAGCCAGACAAAAGAATTTTTGATCACTGGTACCATGCAGCTGATGAACGGTTACGGTATCAATATGCTCATGACCTATGACGGATTGCTGATAATTCAAAATGATTATGAGTTCGACCGGATTTATATCTATCTGACGGAAGGCGCTGATGTTAAAGCCTTTATCGAAAGTGTAAAATCCCAAGAGGGAAATATTTTCAGCAGTACCGTTGACATGAATGAATTGATAGACGCCCAGTTCAGCCAATATGGCAGTATTTTTGCCGCTGTGGCGGCCGTTATCCTTTTCATAACCGTGGTTATTGTTATTTTAGTACTATATATGGTAATAAAGACAATGATCCTTCGTAAAAAACAAGAATTCGGCATACAAAAAGCCACGGGTTTTACCACCTTTCAGCTCATGAACCAAATTACGTTTAATTACATACCGGTAATTCTTCTTGGTGTGCTTCTTGGCGGGGTGGGTGGATATTTTGGTTTAAATCCGTTGTTCGCCGCGCTTGTTCGCAGCGCAGGCATCGTAAAAGTCAATTTGCCGTCCCCGATCAGTTGGACGATTGCGACATGCGTTTCGCTGGTTATATTAGCGTACCTTGTGTCTATGCTGATTGCGTGGAGGATACGCAAGATCTCCGCTTATGCACTTATGAGTGATTAACAATGTTGTTGAAAATGAAGGAGTGAATCACGCATTATCTTGCGGTGCAGAGCTTTCTCCGGTCCAATTGGAAGATTCATGGCGCGTAATGCTTGACCCTGCCGGCCACCCATTTTGCATTTTACCTAAACGATACCCCTCTGCTTAATAAAACACATGGCGTAGGAATACAGTCAACTTGTTATATAGCCGTTTCTGTCCAATTCCGGACAGGAGCGGCTAAATACATTATTAAAGTGTGGACTAACCCAACGACTCCGGGAACTGGTCGATCTCATCAGGCCGGCAAGATTATACGGTGTTACAACGGACAATTTGTACGGCATAAATGAAGACCAGCCATAACACATAAAATGCGTCATGGCTGGTCATATGCTTTTTCTTACACTATTTTTCCCCGATATAGCGGTAAGCGGTGGAACGGCCCTGATAGAGTTTTTCAATAACCCCTGCTTTTAACAGGTGTGACAAAGCAAGGGAGATTGTGGGGTCGCTGATCTCGACGCAGAAATCCACTTTGCCTTCTTTACTTTATCTAAAGATGTTATATTTGCAAGTAGTGCTATTTGTTTAACAGGAACTTTACTAAATAACCGTAAAGTGAGTACCTGTCTATGATCTTTAGATAACATTTCAATTGCTTTTAGGGTGACGGCTATGGCTCAGTTTCTGCCCAATAGGAGAGTATCAGAAAGATAACAGAACAAAACAACAGAGCATGCCATTCTTGATAATTCCGGC
>Ga0153929_1000252_pt1 | contig 20735 bp, 21 predicted proteins | sample TSNJ013MetaG_FD_104689 | JGI IMG/M metagenome (GOLD analysis project Ga0153929, IMG submission 104689) | Attine ant fungus gardens microbial communities from New Jersey, USA - TSNJ013 MetaG | ecosystem: Host-associated > Fungi > Mycelium > Unclassified | place: USA: New Jersey, Wharton State...
CAGAAATAAATGATAAGCAGCCCCGCGGCAATAGGCGCAAGCACCATCAGCCAAGTTGTCACATCCCCAATCAGCTTTTCCGTACCCTTGACAATCTGGCTGTCATTCACGCCTGCGGCAAAGGCCGGAGCCGCCGACATAACAGAAACGGCAAGCGTGGTTATCATCACACTTGCCGTTTTCACAAGCTTTTTAAGCTTGCTCTTAGCGGTATTCAATTTTACTTTCATAAGAACCTCCTTGTGTTTGGTTAATCGTCCACATCGGCTGGCATACCGCCCGTGGCGGCCTTTTGCTGCGCCAAGCGCCGCATAATGTCTTTCTGATAATAAACCCATATATTCCACATTGCGATTTCCTTTTTGGTGTCGGTAATGACGGGGCGTTTGCTATCCCGTTCCTCACGCAGCCTGCGGTTATGCTCCTCATCACCCAAGCCGAGCATTTTGTTAAAGTGCCATTCCGACAGGTCGGGGGCATACATGAGAGCGGGATGGTTCCGGCTCGTCACAATCTGATACGGCCTTTTTACCCGCCGCACCTCATCGGTGTTGAGCAGCTTGCGCTCCGTCAGGTTGATACTGTGTGAGCTTGATGGTGTGGTATATTTGGCGTGGTTTGCCGAAAGCTGATAGCTCGATGTGGTGTAGCTGCCGAGCTTTTCGGAAATTTCCCGCAGGGTATCGCCGTCATCGGCCTGCAAGTATACCCAGGTCTGACAGTTGGACAAGATGATTTGCGCTATATCCTCGTTGTATTTTTCCCGCAACTGACGAACCCCCTGTATATACAAGGCATACCTCATCCCTCGTCCGGCCGCTACTGTCAGCTTGTTCGTCATATCACTTATAGGCGTGAAATTTCCGTATTCATCCAAAATGAAATTTACCCTGCGCGCAAGCCGCCCACCCCGCTTGTCGGCGGCCTCGGCTAACATTTCATACTGCTGTGACACGATAAGCGAAGCAATGGGATAAAAGGTCGTTTTTTCGTCCGGCAATATTAAAAAAAGAGCCTGTTTTTTTGCTCCCATTTCTGAAAGCTGAAAATCGCTTGTGTGGGTGATGGCGTACATGGCCTTTGATGTGAACAGCCGGAGTGTCGTGAGAGCCGACGTGTAAAAGCTTCCCCTTGTGCGGCTCGGCGCAACGTCAGAAATGGAGAGCAGCGCCTTTGCAGGGTGGGATGGCGGCAGTTTTTTGACGTACTCCAAAAGCGGCATTTTGCTTCCAATCGTCCGACACATTTCCGATATGAACCAATACACGTTCGTCATGTTCTGAAATTCAGGGCGTGTCTTGTTATCACAGACAACACAGAGGATGGCGGCGGCAATAATCGAACATTCGCCGTTGGTCCAGATTTTTTCACCCTCCGGCTTGCCTACAAGATTGTTCGTCAAATCCCAGGCAAGCATTTCCGCGCGGTCGGTGTCATTTTCGTTGATAGCGTTGATGACGGGCTGTAAAAGGTTGTACCTCATGCTTTTGGCGGGGGTCTTAAAGTCCAACACAAGAACTTCGTAACCGAGCTTCTTTAAAAACTCGGCTGTGTAATGGTACAATTCGGATTTTGGATCGCTGACAAAAATGCTCTCTCCCGCAAGCCCTAATGTACAGATGGATTGTACGACAAGGCAGCGGGATTTTCCGCTACGGGTGGCGCCGATACAAAGAAGATGGCTGTCCTCACCGACATAATAAACGCGTTCCTTATCTCCCTCCTTTTTCATTCCAACGACAACGCCGCCCTTGCTTAAATCAAGGGCGGCGCCATTGTCCGCGTCTTTGTTCTTGGGAATCAGCTTTGGGTGGTTTTTTATCGTCATAATCGCCTCCTACAATTCTAAATCCTCATCGGCCTCATCTTCGCCCAATTCTAACGGCGGCGATAACTCGGCCGTATGATTCTGAAAGGAATTTAAAAAGTCTTTCAAACCCTGCGGGGTTGTAGCGGGGTCAATATGAATATCGCCGCCGATGGCCGCTGTGTAGCGGTAGGTATAAGGGCAGTATTTTTCAATCACCGCTTGTCGTATGGACTTGTTTTCCTCATGGCTTTGTGAGATAACACCGTATTCCGTTAAAAAATCTGTACCCCAATGCTCACCGGACGAGTGCAGGTCAAGCTCAAACAGGGCGATACAAAGCTGGCGGGTTTTGTTGGACTGTAAAACGCCGGGGACAATAATAAAGTCCTCCGCGCCATAGCAGGAGAACCGATCTGTTCCATAAATTTTTTCCATAGCCCCGTGAAGCAGGTTCAAAACGCCTTTGGCATAGCTTTTATCATCGGTTGCATAAGATTCCTGAAGCTTATCGTAGTCGATGTTCGGTAAAATCGTTTCGTTGATATATTCGATATACTGGTCGCTTTTGTCCATAAGTGTCACCCCTTTTTTATAAATTCCAAGCCGTCATATCCGCTTGCGATAAGCTCCTTTATCATTTTATCGTTCGGGTCCAGAACAAAATTGTCAAAGCACCTGTCCTTTTCAGTATCGGTCAGCCATCGTGCCGAACCGTGCTGATACTGGCCGACAGCTCTCGGTGTCTGAATATCCGGTGTGATCTCGTCAAGGTCGGATTGATAAGGACGCAAATTTGTCAGATAGAACATGACGGCAAGAATGAAAATGAATCCTTGCAGGCAGGCAAAGAGAATTAGGTGCTGACGGCTTGAAAACATGCTTGACAGGCAATCGCCAATCGGGATAAGCGCGAGCTTGGTGATCTCCCTCGACAACAGGCCGTGCAGCGCGGTAGAAAAAAAGAGGTTGCCAAACCCGCCCACAAAGAAGATGATGGCGCATATTATCAGTTTGGGTTTTGTTTTCATAGCTCTAAATCCTCGTCGTTCTCTATATCCACATCTGTCAAAAAATCCGCTTCGGTTATAATGGCGGCTTCCGAAACGGTTTTTTGTGCTTTGTTGTTTATGGGGCGGTCTACCACCTCAAAAGGTTTATCCCACTTACCGACAGACAAATCATAATAAAAATTGACATCGAAATAATCAACCATGCTGTCGCAATCGCTCCTGCGGTAAGAATTGATGAGACGGTTCACGTCCTGCATTATCCGCTTGGCCGGAGCCGTCAGCACATTGTCTTGTTCCAGACAGTATGGATTCAGGCCATGATCTCTTTTGCCGCCTTGAAGCGCCTCATACGGCGCAGTCATCAGCCTAACATGGATACTGGAACCGCCGCTGAAATTCTCTGTGGTGATGGAGAATTTATGGTCGGGATATACGCGCTTTACATATTCGCGCAGGATTTTTGAAATATCCCTTGTGCTTCGGTTGAAATCGTAATTTTCTCCCTTCCAACCGTTTTGAGTGTAAAACTCACTCCGGCTCTCCCGCGCCGATTCCCGCGACGGCTCGGAGGCCGTCCTGTTGTAAATAGCCTGAAACGCCGGGAACAGCGTATCATACTCATTGTTGATCTGCTTCATTTTTTCGCTGTCACCGTTGAGTGTATCAGGATGGTACTGCAAAGCTAATTTGCGGTACTGCTTTTTAAGTTCGTCCAAAGTATTTGCTTTGGAAAACCAGGTCATATCAACACCTCCCCTAAATCTCTAAATCGTCATCCAAACCCTCGTCACGATTATAGTCGAGAATATCCGATACGTCCCACTCGGCGGACCGGATAATCTCAAAGGCAAGCTTATTGCGGACAGGCTTATCCCCAACCCATTCCATGAGCCGCAGCGGTTCGACAATGCCCAAAAAATCTTGACGCTCCCAATGGACATGTTTGCCGGACAACAGGCTTTCAGCATACACAGCCCGACCTATGGCTCCAAAAGTACAGCCGTTACCATTATACGGAATCCAAAGTGAATCGTCGGCGGTCACGCCGGATACACCGTAAGCGTCGGGGTTCAGCACAATAATCTGATTTTCATAATTCATTCTGTCGCTGTCGGGGATACAGTCATCTATGGTAAGAGGGGCGTCATTATGCCGGATTTTGTAATTGCTCCTTACAAAACTGTCTGAAACATACAGCGTGGGGATTTCCTCTGCTCTCGCCAGTTCGATTTCACCCCGCATATCCTGGGATATTTCGCTGCCACACACCCACACCTCATCACAGCGTTTCAAAAGCTCAAGCTTCATTTGAAAACCCTGTTCGCGTTCCTTCGGCTTGTTGTCATCCAAATAATTTGTGAGGGTGGTATGGGGAGCCAGTGGAAGCACGCCACAGCCAGCGGCATAGGCGCAGTATTCATGCGCTTTTTTCATGTTCTGTTCCATATTCCCGCGCAAGGGGGAACAGATATACACAAGCCTCAATCTCTCACCTCATCTTTCCAAATCAAGCCCATCAAGCTCCAAATCGCTAATCGGCGGCTCAAAAGCCGTGTCGTACTCCGCTTCGTCAAGCTGCCGTATGGCGTCAAGCCTTGCAATGGCCTTCGGGTCGGTGACAAGCTCCTGTTCAATCAGCGCGTCCGCGACAATGGCATTGGAAACGGGATCGGTAAAGCACAGGCTTTCGCCGTCCTGCTCGGCCTGCGATAAAACCGATTCGGGCAATATTTCTTCCGCTATGGACTTCGGCACTTCCAGCCCCCGCTTACGACTCCCAACAATTTCATAGATACCAATAGCGATCTCTGCACAGGTGATGGCGTTTCCCCATATGTCGGGGTTTGGGCGTCCGTCACGCATATTTTTCACCTCCGTCCGTGTCGTAGGGCATGTAAGCGATAATGCTCAGATATTCCTCACCGAGCCGCCGCGTCAAATCGTCCTGGTGACGCATAACCGTGTCAACGGTGCTTTCGGCGCAGTATTTCATCAAATCGTCAACATACTGCCCCACATCAAGCCCGATGGGATTTTGCAGGTATTCTTCATCCGTCATGCTGTCAAGCCGCCTGTTTAAGCCTGACTTATACATCAAAAAGCGCGCTATGGCGATTGTCTGATTCCGCTTGCTTTCCATATTTTTATCCTCCAATCTCCATATCCGCGTCCCGCATAAACTCGGCCTCGAAATCAAAATCATAATCTGCTTCCCGAAGTTCGGGCATAATATCCTCGATTTTATCTATAATGCGCCCCACGGAAAGGCGGTCATCATTGGATACGTTGTTGTCCAGCACATTCATTTTAATGAGGTTGGCGTGCATGATTTTAAGCTCGGTTTCACTAAACAGCGATTTTTCATCAATCAGACCGCTACGTTTGGCAAAATCCTGTCCGGCAAATTCTTTGTTGTAAAAAGTCTGTCGGTCAATCATTTCACCGGATTCCGGCGCTGTGCGGTAGGTGGAAAACACATACCCGAAAAGATGGTGCTGCTTACAGGCAAGCGTTACACCGTTGTACTCCGACAGCTTATAGGAGCCGTTCGGCAGCTTTTCATTGGCGTCGGTATGCGGACGTTCGGTACAGATTCCGGCTTTCAGCGCCGTAGCCTGTGCCGTGTCGTTAATCATCCTCATAACCTTGTCTTTGACCGTCACAAAGGGATTCTGAATCACGGTGTCCGCCTTGCTGAAATAAGCCACAAGCTGATTTTTATAATAAAGGTCGGCAACGTAATCCGAGGATTCCGAACGCTTGATGGTAAAACCGCGCCTTGCAAGCTGCTCAAAAAAGAGTCTGTAAAAATCGGTCTTGTTCCGCATAAATCAAACCTCCTTACTTATAGCCCTTGCGTTTTTTAACTTCTTCAAGGACTTTAATAAAAGCGAATACTTTATCTGCCGCCTCCTGTCTCGCCGTTTTGGGTGGGGCGGTTTGCTCTGGTTTCTTTAAATCATGCCAGAAACACCCGCCATCCCGCCGTGCAGGAAACATGCAGGACGGGACGTTTGTTTGAAAGGTATAAGGGCAGCCGTGGCAGGGGTGTCCTTTTGGATATTGATAAACAGTGGGGTGTCCCTGTGATATGCCATAGAAGCCGGCCGGCATTGTCACTTTTACACCGTTTCTTTTATAGGTAATTGGTTCGGTATTCATTTTTCAGTCCTTTCCAAACCGGACGGCTGCCCGATTTCTTTTTGTTTAGGAATAAAAAAAGGCATGGTAGCGTCTAAAGCTCCATGCCTTTATCCTTATGCCGCAAGTACCATTCTTTTCTCGCCGCTTTGGAAAGCTCGGTACTCATGGCCTTTTGCTGATCGTCATAGTCCATATCCAGGCTGATAATGTTTTGTTCCAACATCATCAATACCTCGCAAATCAACTGTTCGGTGTAATATTCCTTACGCGCTTCGGTATACTCAAAGGAAGAAAGCTCCTTTTCCTTATTCAGCAGACTTTTAATAACGCCGAGAATTTTATTCGCAATCAGCTTGTCGGCCTCATCAAGCGCCTTTTGCCTGTGATTCTCCAAATTTTCGGGATCGCTGTCATAAAGCATGGCCAGGCGGCATTTGCTGTCTGCGTAATCATCTACAAGGTTGCGGATATATTCATTGGTGGATTTCAGCTCTGATACAAAGGCGTCAACCTCTGCTTTCACATCCTCCGGCAGCAGTTTATAATAGAGCCTGCCTTTTTTCGGCATTTTGTCTTTGAGGTCAAACAGGCGCCGGACATAGGGCGCTATATTCATACCGCCTACAATGCCGTCCAAAGGGGATACCCCTAATTCGTCATCATCGAGCCGTCCGAAAACTTCCTTTAGACGGCGGTATTCCTGCGGACGGACAGATTTCACATACTCGTCAAACTCGGAAACCAATTCATCAGTAACGGCGGCAAGGTCGCCCTTTATCTTATCCTTTGCTTTGCAGTATTCTTCAATCTTGTCCGCAAAGGTATCCTTTATAAGCTGAATCCTTATCCCATCAGCGATTTTAGGAGAAACGTATGGTATCATCGTCCGTTGATTCTTATTCCAAAAGACGATGTGAGCGTGAGGGTGGCCTCGCTCGTTATGATGTGCCGCTACCCATTGCAAATCCTCGACGCGGATACCGTTGCGCTTCGCCAGTGTCAAAATGTGGCGGTCAATGTAATCCTCCCATGCCTTATGGTCGGCAAGCCCCAACTCGGCGGCGGTTTCCGGCGAAAATGAAATAATGCTCCGAAACATATTGACACGGCGGTAGGAAAGCTCCCGCACCAGGCGCGCCGCTTCCTGCCATGATTCAAATTCAGTAAGCTCTCCGGGCGCAAGCTTGCCGAACAGCCCATGACGCATACCTTCGTTCTTTGAAGCGCCGGGACGGGTGGCGATATATCCGATATGGGCATAATTGCACTTTGGCGTCTTGCGATAGTTCGGCGGCCGGTGGCGCTGCTTATACATCAGAATCGAAATGGCTTACACCACCTTTGACCGCCTGTATCGCCTTTTTCATTTCATCGTCATCGGCAAAAGCTTTCAGCGCGTCGGCGTTTTTTTGGTTTGCGTAGGCAAGGGCCTTCTTACGGGCGATAGCTTCGATTTTTTCAAAAGACGAATAGCGGTCGGTATCAATCAGGTCGGATATGATAGCGATATTGGCATAATACCCCGCAGCGGATATAATCGTCAGGCGGTTAATAAGCCCTGCAAGCCTATTGCCGAGGGCTTTAATTTGCCCGTTTAGCTCCTGCCGGATTACACCGTTTATCATATCAATATTCTCTGCCGTGGCCTCAATGTCAAGATAGCCGTCAATAGCGCGTCGTATCTCTTTGGATAAGTCCGTGCCATTGGCGGCCGCCAGTTTGCGGAGCGTCTTTGCGGTATCTTTAGGCAGATGAAGTGAAACGCGCTCCGTATTTATATCTTCATTCTTCAAAAACTCCCTCCTTGCAAGGTATGACAATAATCATACTTTGAAATGCAAATCATACCTTAAAAATTATCCGAAAACCCTGTTGCCAACACTGTTGGCAAGCTGTGAACCCGCCGTCAGTATGACGGCTATTCCTGCCTTACCTCAAAAGCACAGGGCAAGCCCTGTGCTTTTGAGTGCGGGGGCGCCCTGCGGGGCGCGATATTGTTCGGGTGAAAAGAAAAATTGAATGAACACCATTTTTGCAGTATAATGTGTTGAGATTGGTGTACTGCATCATTTGATTATATAGTATTAGAGGTATCAAAATGGCAAAAGCATTATTAGTAGGCAATGGAATGACCGCACAAATAATAAGCGATTATCAAGACTGCAATATGATGACTTCTTTTGACAATCAGAACCATAGTTTGCTTATGGAACTAAATGATTCATTTGAACAGTTTAGATATAGGGGCATATCGTATAATGATATTCATAAGGATACCGGACATGGAATTGTTTATTGTAATAATGTTAAGGTAAACAAGATTTTATATGATTTTCTAATATTGCAGTTATCTAAGTCATTCAAAAATGCCACGGAAGTATTTGAAAAATTCTTTATTAAATACTCTCTAATATATCAGGCGGTGTCTTCTGAATTATATGGTGTTGAAGCATTATTAAAGGTGGCAAATATGCTACAAATGAATAACTATAAAGATATTAGGGAGATAGCAAATATATTGTATTTTAACAATGGAAATAACGGTCTTACATCTGCAAAAAACATTAATGTTGACAAATTTAAGGCTTTTATTAACAGCTTTGATTTTATCTTTACTACAAATTACGATAAGTTGCTTGACGATTCAACTAAAAAGAAAATATATCATTTGCACGGCGGATTTAATTATAAGAGATTTTGTCTTGAAAGGCATCCTTATACAGTTCAAATATTTAGGGTTAGTGAGGATGTTCCACTTTCGGAAGCATATTTAATTTGGGGTGTTAATGAGGACGAAAAAGCCATGCAGACAGAAGCGACTGCCTTTTTGCCATTATTTCTGGGATTGTCACCATTTCCGATTTCAGCATTATCAGATCACTTGAGAGAACTTCAAGGGAATGATTTTGATGAAATACATATTTGGGGATACAGTGGACAAAATGATGGTCATATTTCCAAAGCTATTGCTAATAATCATTATTTGAAGAACATATTTGTTTATTGTAATCCGTTAACAGAACTGGGTGACAACGATTATGAAGAACGAATTAAATCAATATATGGTGGCTTAAAAGAATGTCAATTCAAATCATGGGATGAAATATGGGAAAAGGTTAAATAGAGTTTCCCGAATATTAAATCTCTTTTTTCACATTGCCAAGTCATCATCAGGCTCGTAAAGCCGATGATCCTCCGGCTCGTCTTTGGAGTCCTTTTCAAATTCGGTCTGCAATTCGCTCTCGCGCTGCCTGTCCAAATCTTCGGGAGTCCGGCCTTTGCGCATTTCGGTCAAGTCCTTGTTGAAATCATTTAACCGCGGTACATGGTTGGCGCAATCATAACCCTTTTTGGTGTATGCGCCGATCCAACGGGTCGCCGCCTTTTGTCCCCAATTAGCAAGGTTCCCGTCCTTGTCCCGCGCAAGATAGTCATTATCAACGGCGAACACAATACGCTTGATTTGAGGATGACTTTGCAGATAACGATCCAGGGCGGCGATCCCCAGGCAGCCGAGGGATATGCGGTGATCCCGTTCCCAATCATGTCCGTAAAACACCTTTGAGAGTGTGGCGTGGCTCAACATATCAATCGGAGCTTCGTTGACAATTACAAGGTCACTTTCGCCCTCATGGAAAAAAGGGTAGCTTTTATCCGAGTTTTCCAAGTCCTGACGGTAATTGCTTCTTTCGCTGGCGCCCCTTACGGCGCAATATTTCGGTATCCCTTCATCATTATAGGCCACAAAAACACAGTTTGCCAACTGCATATCTTTATATGCGTGCATAGTCTGATAAATCATTCCACGGCTGATAAACTCATTGACGATTTCAGGGTCAAGGCCGCGAACATAGATGAGGTACGAATAAACCCGCTTATTATTTTCCGCCGCTTCGGGCAGGACGGGCGGCGGCTTTTCCTCTTTCTCAAAAGGAATGATCTCGCGGGCATGGACGGTATATTCCTCGCCTATGAGTTTGGCAACAGCTTCAGGGAATGTCACATTTTCCTGCCACATGACAAAATCTACTGTCCCGCCTCTGTTGTCGGGATTCGTATGCTGATAGTAGCGGTTGCTCTGCGGGAAAATATACAGCCCGCCGCTTTGTTTCAGGTGGACGGCTTTGCGGTCTTTATGCTTTTCATCCACCACAAAGCCATATTGCTGCGCAAGTTCCAGGATGTTGACGCTGTTCGCCTTGCTGATTTCTTCATCAGTAAAAGTTCGATAGGATAAATCGTTGCGGCGCATAAGCAATCACCTCCAATCGACAAAAAATAACCCCTCTGAAAAGGGGTCACGGTTCAAGCTCATCATCCTCGGACATTTCGGGGAGAGCCTGATCGAGCAGGTTGTCATATTCACGCTCAATCGCTCCGACAAGCTGATTGAAGCAGCCGCCGAATGAATTGCTTAGATTTCCAAAATACCGAAAGGACCAGTCGTGATAATTTTCGCCGTAGTAAACGCTATGAAGGGATGATTTTATCCAACCCTGCGTTTTCAAGGGAACAACAATATCATATTTCCGAAAAAGGTGTAAAAACAGGGATGTGTCTCTGACCTCGTTATTTATTACGGGCCTTTTGCCAAGAATCGCTTGTTCGGCCTCAAATATAGCTGTTTCATAGGCGTCCTGCTCCGCCTTACGCTCAATTTCTTCAAGGCGTTCCCGTTCCTGCTGTTCTGCTGCGCTCACCGCCTCGCGCTTATCACGGATAACCTGATTATGCGTATCCGCTTCATCAGTACGTCCGAGGAAATTCGCAAACCCCTTGTTCGCCCATTTATCGGGATCAGTAAGCGCATTGTTTAATGAGTCAGTCATAATCTGCCGATAGTCGGGTAGTCCTTTGGACAATTCCTCTATTATCCGGTCTTTGTTATAGGCGTTGTCCATGCCGAGCATCCATCCTTCATAGAAAAGAAACAACCGCGCATGTGGATGTGTTTTCTCTGTTTTCATCATGTAAAGAACGATGTTGTTTTCGTTATATGCTTCGACAAAATAGTGCTTCTGGCCGTCCAGCGTGGGGGCAATTACAGCTTTTTTAGCAGGCTCACGCGGGAACAAATCATCATATTTTTCATCGGGGCGCTCGTAGCGGGGCGACAATCCGGTTTTCTTAATATTATCCTCTATGGCGTTCTCCAACTTTGACCGAAATTCTGTATCGGTTTCCAGTTTTTGAAGTGTGCCTTGTATTTCTTCCTTTGAGTTATGGGACAGCGCTTGAAGCCCTGTTTTCCCCTCAAAAATATTGTACCCGATACGGTACAGGTCGAAGCCGAGCCTGTTACGGATCGCTTTCGCGTCTTTTACAGGTTCATAACCGTCCTTTGTCCTTCTATAAAATACATTGGAGTGCTTCATATCCTCACCTCCAAAAGAAAAATAACCCCTTTAAAAAGGGATTTACAGTTCAAGCTCATCCTCATCATCGTCTAAGCCAACGTCATAAGAAAAATCGTCCGCAAGCCTGTCTTTGATACCGTTCTCACCATAAGCAAGAGCATATTCATTTTTAAGTGAGTCAAAGTCAAAGGTTGCGGCAATGTCTGGCCGTAAAACACCGAAAAAGAAATTGCGCTGTGTGGATATATGCTCGTCGGTTATGATGTTTCTCACGGTAAATATACCATCTTTTGTAACCTCGCCATTCTCTGTCGGATCGGTCGGCTCCCACAGCATATTTTCAGGCGCTTGAAATCTGTCATCAGCAAAGTTGGAACGGTCAAGCAAAAGGGTTTGGTAATCATAGCTCATATTGCCGGCGCTGTTCGGGATTATATCGGTTTCTTTCAATAGAGGAAGCCTTTTAAGGCTGTCAATCTTCATTCTGTTGTTCCAGCGGGATATATACATATAATCATGCTCGTCCAGGTTGTTATGAACCGGATAGATACCGTTCCTGCCAAAAAGCTCATTAAAAAAGACGGCTTCACCGCACAGCGTTGTGTAGCCGTCTTTAAATAAATCCCGTATGGAGTAGACAGCGCCCCGATCCCATTTCCTCGCCCTGTCAATCCGTTCCCATAATGCTTCGGCCTTTTCACCGTAATCAAGATGTTCATATAACTTTTCGGCATAATGCAGTTCTTCATGGACGGAAGGGGGCAATATGCCTTTGTCCGCATATAAGTCCTTTGCCACATCGTCAAGCGTATACAGGGCGCTTAAATGGGAACACCGTTCTGTGTCAAGCTGATGTTGACGTTCGTTATTTGCAATGCGGTCATTGGGAATAGCCACGTTCATCAAGCGCCCCAGGGCTTGCTTTATATCGGCGGCATGGGAATAAAAATAATCTCCTGCGTCGAGAAGGTTCGGCTTCCATGTAACTGCAAATTGCCGGATATTTTTGCGAAACAGCGTGTCGCTGTCCTGATCGCATATAAGCCACGCCTTTTCCCTCGCTTCAAAAGAGGTTTCGGCCGTGACCGGATAACTTATATCATCAAAATTACCCCATTCCTCAGAGTAATACGAGAAATGCACATAATAATCGCGCATAATCTGACGCTCCTTTCCCGCTGATATTTAAAGCTCCTGCTCTATCTCCGTCTCCTGTTCTTCACCATATACGGCTTCCGGTTCTGCAATTCTGTGAAATTCATCCTCGCCGGGGATGAGCGCAAGTGAGCTGCCATTTTCCCAAATACAGTGAATTTGTCCGGCGTCGTCCACAAAATCAACAATTCCCTTTAAGCCTTTGGGCATATCCCTGTAAGGATCATCCATCCGGTCAAGCTCTATTTTTGTGCCTGCCGGATAATTTCTTTTCATGCGCTCCGCAAAAGCGCGGTCAAATCGGTCAAACGCCATGACGCACCTCCTAAATTTCGTGGTCTATTTCCTGTGCGGAATCATATTCCAAAGACTGTTGTATATCATGCTCTTCACTGTTCACAGGAAACACGATTTTATCGAGCTTATAGATAATCCCATCAAGCACCTTTCGGTCGCTTTCGTCCAGGGTGTCTGCTTTTCCGGCTTGCAGGGAAATAGAAAAAAGCTCCTTAAATTCCTCACGGGTGAAAAGCTCGTTTTTCATCGACGGGCGTTCCACAAGGTAATCAAGCAGCTTTTTGTCCTCATGCCGGATACCGAACAGGGTTTCTTTCATGTGAAGCCTGTTGGCGTCCTCAATGGACATAATCTGTTCTTGGACATTTTCAGGGCGCAGGGCATAGACGGGAACGCCTTGCCTTATGGCAGCGTAAATATCGCGGGGAATGGTAAAAGCCATATCGTCGGCGGTGTAACCGCGGCTGTGAAAATAATCCCGCACCATATCCCTGACATAATCATCGACGCTGGCCGGCTGCGCTTTCTTAAAGCAGGAGTCTTTTGTCATTTCAAGCATATGGTTCAGTGCGTTTTCATTTGGCACTTTATATGCTATCCTGTCCTCCAACCCGTAACGGGCTTGAATTGACTGACGTGTTTCGTTGTAATCCACAATATCAAAGGTTCTGACTTGGTAAGGATTGCAAAAAACAATCTCAACGGAATCTGCACGATGACTGTTATGGCCTATATCCTCAACATTTTTTTGATAGTCAAGTTCGGCAATATTCCCTCTCACAATGCCGCTTTCAATTTTATCAAGGTCTATCCAAAAGGCTTTTACATTATCAAGGTAGCCATAATAGCGCCATGTGTGGTGTTCAGGGGTATTGCCGATGTATACGTCCCGCGCGGGGAAGCACCATGTCCCGCAATCACGGCTCATCCATAAAAAAGACCGATTTGCCGTTCTTGATTGCACGGCCTCGGTCAACATTCTCACATCGTATTCAAAATCGGTCTGATAGTGCATTGTGTTGTGGAGCATTATTTTTCGGAGAGCGTCAATTACATCTACATCTTCAAATTTCTTCATCATACTCATCCTCCTGCTCGGACAAATCGAAAGACTCGTCAAAGTCAACCTCAAAGTCCTGCTCCGCGGCATTGTCTCGGCTGTTGAATTGGAAATACGCGCTTTCGGCAAGCAGGGCGTTTTCCTTCAGGTAATCGGAACAGCACAGCAGCAGAGTCATTTCTTCGCCGGAAGCGGGACGTGCCTCGCCTAAAGCGGACAGGGAGCCATATATATAGGCGTGAGCCTCAAAAATGTGCTTGCCAGGTTCACATACCCGTTTTTCATTTCGTTCTATAAAATCTTTGTAGTCATCGGACATTTTTACCGCCTGTTCGTCCGCGTTACCGGACAGACAAAACGTGACCTCTTTATTGCCGTCCGCGGTCTTGGCCGTTACCTCCGTAAAACTGACGGCTGCATTACCTGACAAAAGGGAATCAAGCTTCTGTTTTTTATACTCGGCAAAATCATTGTCAAAGCCAATAAACATAGCTTTTGCAGAGGACGGCTCAACGCCTTTGCTTTCCAGGTACAGGCAGTATTGTTGCAGACGCAGAAGTGAATTTTTAGCGTCGAGCGAATACGTCCACCAAAAGCTGTAATGTTCGACGTGTTTGTCCTTAAAATAAATATACCCATCATGGTCTTGCGTCATAAACTCAACGCCATGATGGTATGGTTTTTGATAGCTGCCATTGGCAACCTGTTCATAAAGCTCGTCAAGCACGGCAAGCCCTTTTTCGTTGAGAAAGCCGTTGGCTGCGTCCTCTGTCAGTTTTAAATGAAACGGGGACAGCAGATCGCCGTCCTGCGTATTTCTTATAATCACAAGCACTTTATCTATGGTAGATAATTCAGCCATGCGAAACCTCCTTAAATTTCATCATCGTATTCATCCTCGTCCCCTATATCAAAATCAAGCCCGTCATAGTCAAACAGGCTTATTTGTTCGCCGTGGAAATTAGTTGAAAGGCTCATGCGCTCTATACTCTGATCGGCACAGGCTTTATTGGGGTAAGTGTAATTCGGCTCCGGTACAAACTCTCTTTGGGAAAGGGAAACCGTCCTGTCATCATGTGTCAGGTAATTTTGCAGCTTTAGTTCTGCCACCAGCTCGTCAAACACTTGGTTGATTGCCCTGCGTTCCTCGCCTTGCGGATATGCCCGTACTACCTGCGTGTTGCCCTCCTTGTCCAAGTATGTGCCTACCGCACTTTCAGCGTGTCCAACCAGGTAATCAGACCGCCCCTGTAATTTATCCATGACATAAACCGCAAAGGCTCTGGCCGTCATTTCCACGTTGCTTGCCCAATAACCGCCGTCCTTTTCGCATATATCGCCCATTTTTTTAGAATTGAGGTAAAAGTCTGTTGCCACTCTGCCGATGAACGGCTCCTGCTTTTCCGCAAATTTGCCTAACAGTCGTTCATACAATTGCAGTTGCTCACGGTCGTTTTTAGAGATAACATGACCTGAAACGCTTTTTTTTAGCTTGCTTAACTTATCAACGCTCCCGTGTTCGCCACGCAAAAAAGCTTCTTTCAGCCTTTCATATTCAGACAGGGCTTTTTCATCTGTTTTCTTGATATAACGGGAAACGGCTGCCGTAAGCCATCTTTCGGCGTCGCGCCTTGATTTTTCCTCCTGTGCTTCGGCACGGGTGGCCGCCTGCTCAACTGTTTCCGGCTTATATTTTATGGCTTCGATCAACCGAGAAAACAGCGGGAGTTTGCTCGGATTGTCGGAGAGGTATCCCTTAACGGACAGCTTTGTTCCCAAATAATCATCAAGGCCGTGCCACCACTCATGCGCAAGAGAACCTGCGCCCCTCATCTTGGTTAAGTTTATTACCTGCCTCAAAGGTTCATAGTGCGCAACGAAATTACCGCTGCCCCTTGCGCCAAAAGCGATTGAAAGCGATCCGCAGAAAGAAATATCCTGATCCGAGATAGACAGGGCGGCGGCCAAATCCTTTAATGCGTCATAACCATAATTAAGGGAAGCCTGCCTGTCGTTTTGCGTCATCCAATTACCAAATTCACCACCCTTAAACCCAAAGGTGTCAAGATAATCCTGCCCTTGGGCGTCCATGCCGCGCCTGTAATCAGATCCATCACGCTGCACATGCTCAAGCTGCGCCGGCACAAACCGTTTCTTTTTCCCATCTCTGCTGTTTTTGGCAAATTCCTGAACCCATTTCACCGCCGCGTCTCTTGTTTCAAAATTTCTTTGTAAAATCCGGTGGCCTTTCGCCACATAATAGGTGTTGGGCTTCCAGTCGTTATTAGCCGAGTAGGTGTATTTCCCATCAGAAAATAACACTTCATATCCTCTTGGGACTTTGTTTTCTTTGGGAACGCCAAACTGTTCTCTTATGGCCTCCTGCGTGATTTTTTGCTCAAAGTCCCTTTCCGAACGAAAAAATAACGCACGGGACAGCTTATCGGTGATTGCCGGATTTTCGCGTCCCTTTTCCGTAGCAACAGCGTACCATGAACCGCTTATACCAGGTTCCATGCGTTCATAGTACCCGCTGTTTATCATACTCCGTTCGAAAGCGCCTAACGCACCGTCTTTTGATATAACGACCTCCATGACATACTGCACCTCACGAACGGTATCAATATACTGCTTTTGCCGATCAAGCTTTTTTTCATCGGTATCATCCGTCCTTAAAAACAAAGGGGCAGCGTTTAAGCTGTCCCTCACGGTTTTTATAAAATAAACAATGTCAAAAGGTATGCCGCCGTCGATCATGGCCTGATAGTCCGGCTTTTTCCAAATATTATCCTTTTTAACGTATTTATCGGCTTCACGGGTATTCATTTGACTTAAATCATCTGCATACAAACCGCGCTGCCGCCATAAATCTTTTTTCGCGCCGCCTATCTTTTCTCCAAAATCCTCATGCTGTGTCAGCTTCGCCATGCGCTTCCTCCTTTCTATGGCTCATATTTTTCATCAAGCCCGTCCTCAAGAGTCTCCTTAAAGTTCTTCGCCAAGCTCATCATCAAGCTCGTTTTCTTCCTGCAATTCTTCAAGGTAATCGTCTATATCAAAATCGTCATAACGGAATTGGAGTATTTCAACAATGCTTTCCTCACAATCGTTGGGCAGATAATCTTTCACGGCGTCCTGTATGTCCCGAATGTCACCGAGGAAACCCCAACAACTATCCATTTCTACATCGTCCTTGAATAACTGAAAGCCATAGCATTGTCCGGTGAGAAAATAATCGTAGCTTTTGACTTCTCCTTCTAAAAGCTGTCGGGCTTTTTCGACGGTTTCCGGCGTCACCTTGCCGTATTCTTTTTCAATCATTTCATGGTCAGCGTAAATCCAACCCACCTGACCGGAATCCCAGGGACAGGAGAACCCGCCTGTACTCATCGTGATTCCCGAATGGTCGTAGAGATAGAGGGGGAGAATCACCGTGCCGTCCATTTCCTCGACCAATTCTAAAAGTTCGTTCATCCGTAAAGAGGAAAGGGCATCATCCAAAAACCAGTCGGGTATTTCTTTCCCTTTCAGGCTTGCGGGATAGCTTGATGACGCATACCAGTCATTGCCGGACGACCAATAATTGTTTTCAAGCAGTTCCCATTCACGCGTGGATCGGTTATATTCCAGCTTCGCTTCTTTGGAACGTCCTTGTTTGATGTAATCATAGACAGGTTTCCCGTATTCTGATTTGGGGTAGGATGAATACTTATCAAACAAAAGACTCCGCAAAAAATCTCTCGGCTCACCGTGATCGTGCTTGTCGCCCAGGCTATGGTGGTTGTGGAAGCAGACCATCTTGCCGAAATTATCATAATCCTCACGGGGATTGATCGGCTCGTCATCCTCTACAATAAAAAGGGTATAGGGTGTTTTGGTTGCTACCATTGGCATAACATTCACCTCCAAAATAAAAATAAGCAGGGCCGGTTTCGGCTCTGCTTTAGGTTGCTTATTCGATTATCAAACGGGGAGTTGCTGAAAATACTTCTATGTTTCTTTGGAAACTAATACAAAAAAATATTATGTTAATTAACTGTATAGCCGTTCTTTTCAAGCAATGCAATACTTTTCTCATAATTATATGATTTCAAAAAAATGTAGTCTGTGTTATATGTGGAAACAACAAAAATACTTATACCCGCATGTGATAATATATCTGATATTTTTGCAATAATGCCTATCATTCCAAAATCTAAAATACCAGTTATTTTTAATGCTTTCCACCCGATTTCTACTGCAATAGGATTTTCCGGTACAAAACAAGATTCGCATACTAATGAGATTTCTTCATCGGTTTTTGATAAAAAAACAAACTCTTTATTAAAATCTACGCCATCCAAATTTTGAATTTTGCTAACTGAAAAATCCTTATCTATTTTTTTTAGTTCCATACTATTACCGTCCTTATAGAGTTATCTTCAACATTTAATATTTATTTCGCCATATTGCGCTAAAACACAGCAAAATTATACTACAAATCATATCCTTATTCAATCGCGGGATTTTCCCTCCCCCGCCTTACATCTCAACGCAGGCGGGAGAGGGGATTCTATGAGCGGACAGATTGTCGCTGTCCTTCGGCTGTTCTTCATTCTCATCGTCAATGATGACTTCTTCCTGCTTTTGAATCTCCATATACTCAATCCTTGTGTCAATTTCGCTCTGGCGGGCGGCGTACTCATAAAGTCGTTCCTCAAACTCAAACGGCTTTACAACCTCTTTTTTCGCTTCATCAAGCTGCCGTTCGTAGTTGGCAAGATTCCTTTTTTCTTCCTCTAAAAGCTTCGGAATACGCTCGACCACATTTTCAATACGAGAAACCGCCCCGATTTCGGAGAAACCAAACGTGCCGTCATAGCGGTAACTGCCGACCAGGGTAAACTTGGATAAATCAGAGCGGCCACGCTCAAGATGAATCTGTAAGCCCCTGTATTCGCCGGCCATAAGCGGCGTATCCCTCATTATCCAACCTTTATCCAGCTTCGGTAGCAGCATAAGCCGTTCGCCGGCCTTGACACGTTCATCAAACGCTGTACCGTCGATGGTGATATGAAAGTCCTGCCCTGCGGTCTGAGACAAAAGCTCCATGTCCGCGCTGATCGCTTCAATGCTTTTTCCGAGCCGTTCAATCTGTTTGGGATAATGATACTGAATGTTGCGCTCCATTTCCGTGCGTTCGTTCTGCCAGTTGCTTTTAAGGATTTTCAGCCGCATAACCTCGTTTTCTACTTCCATTTTTTCCATCAGAACAGGGTCATCGGTAGCAATGGCCTTCACCTGCGCAGCGGTCAGCACCGTCTCGTCTATATCCTCACAGGAGCGGGCAATACTTTTTCCGGTCATCACCTGTGAAATAAACCGCGCTTTTTGCTCCTGAATCTGCCAGAGGTATGCGTCAAATGTCCCGACCGTGACGTAACGGCGCAGCTTCACCACCTCGTTTTTATTACCGAACCGTATCGAGCGCCCCGCCCGCTGTGTAACATCCAGAGGGCGCCACGGGCAATCGAGGTCATGGCTTGCAAAAACCCTGTCCTGCACATTAACGCCTGTGCCGAGCTTACCCGTGCTGCCGAGTATAATTCGTATATCACCATTTCGCAACTTTTCAAATAATACATCGCGCTGTGCGTCGGTGTGGGCGTCATGGACAAACGCGATCTCGTTTTCGGGCACGCCTTTTTTCAGAAGGATACGCTTAAACTCGTCATACACATTGAAACGGTCAGGTTTCGGCGTACCGGAATCACAGAATACAAGCTGTGTTAGGCGCTGCTCTCGGCTTTCTAACCAAAGAGCATAGGTGTCCTCAATGCACCTGTTGAGCTTTGTGTCGGGGTCGTTCGGCGCGCTCGCATATACCAGGCGGGGGTCAATCGCCATCAGCCGAGCCTCGCCCGTGAGCTTCAACATATTATCCTCATAGGATTTCACAGCGCCGTTTCGTATTTTTTCAGCGCGCTTGGCAAAGTCCGCCATAATCTCCTTTTGGAACGGCGTAGCTTCCACGGCGACCACTTCCGGCTTGCCGCCCTCAATCGCCGGAACGGGAAGCCCCAACATTTCGGCGGTCTGAATATCCGCAACAAGACGAAAGACGGTCATCAACTCCGGCAGGTTGTGAAATCTTGCAAAGCGTTGGCGCATACGATAGCCACTGCCTTCCGGCTTGATTTCCAATGAGGTGATAACCTCACCGAAAACCGCCGCCCAATTATCAAAATAGGTCAGCCCCATCCGTTCAAGTTCTTCCGGCTGCAAATACCGCTGCATAACGAACATTTCAGAGATGGAATTGGAAAGCGGCGTGCCTGTGGCGAACACCACGCCTCTGCCGTTGTTGATTTCCTGCAAATACTGACATTTCATCAGCATATCAAAAGCCCGTTCGCTGGCCGACTTCCCGACACCTGCGATATTACGCATTTTTGTGTAGATATAGCAATTCTTATAAATATGGGCTTCGTCGGCAAACAGCATATCTATACCCAACTGTTCAAAGGTCAAAAGGTCATCCTTTTTATCTTCGGCGGACAGCTTTTCCAAACGGGCTTCTAAATTATTCTGAAAAATCGCCATCTGCTTTACGGTCCAGTTTTCGCCTTTCTCCTGCTTCGCTCGGTCAATGGCAAAAGTCAGATCACGGATTTCCCGATTCAAAAGCTCTATCTGCCGTTCCGATGAAACAGGTATGCGCTCAAACTGCGAATGGGCAATAATGATACCATCGTAATCATTCATGGCGATTTTCAAGACAAAGCGGTTTCTGTTTTCTTTTGTGAAGTCATCGAGCGTGGCGACAAGAAGGTTGGCTTGCGGGTAGAAGCGGTAAAACTCCATAGCCCACTGGCTGACAATATTATTTGGCACAACATAAATCGGCTTTTGGATCGCACCTA
>Ga0153929_1000253_pt1 | contig 20717 bp, 24 predicted proteins | sample TSNJ013MetaG_FD_104689 | JGI IMG/M metagenome (GOLD analysis project Ga0153929, IMG submission 104689) | Attine ant fungus gardens microbial communities from New Jersey, USA - TSNJ013 MetaG | ecosystem: Host-associated > Fungi > Mycelium > Unclassified | place: USA: New Jersey, Wharton State...
ATAGCATATGTTATGAGAGCCCCAAACAGGAAAAGGTTTCCCCTGCATTTGAACACTTAATCCAAAACCTCAAAGCATACAATGGAGTAAGGATATAAAAAGGGTGGGGACTCAGTAAGTCAAAATCACGTGACAAGGTCAGGTGATCATAGAACATCCTGGAAAGAACATGTGATCATGGGACTTTAGGGTACAGCCACTGTAGTAGTAGTATAAGTAGGGCTGTAATCCAACGAAGAACTCCATCGAGTTCTTCTTGAACATCCACCTAGGGTGATTGCTAAGGACATTCACTGTTCACTGATAACAGCATACTGACTTCAACACAATATCAACTCCACTATCATGCCCTACCCTTCTATCAGGCCATGACCTCTAGTGACTGATGGTCACAAGGCCTGGAACTCTCCAAGCTCTAATCCAGTTCCTGTCCTACTATACAGTTCTTGTGGCCCCTAAATAACCAGTAATTCCTAGGGTAATTCTAGTTTTGTTCTCAACTAAGTCACCTATCTCTATTCCTGTCATCCTAGTCTTACCACAATCCAAAATCACATTACAGAGTCCATATAAAATTCCTTGCAAACCCAGGACTTAACACTCCACTCAGAATTAGTAGAGGGTTCAAGTTGGGCCAGAGGCCCAGATAAAAACCTCATATTATATACTACCAGAGTGTGGTGTTGATGTGAATGATAGGGGTAACTACTGAGATATTACATAATGAGATAAAAATAAATCCCTACTATTCATCAAAGGGCTGTGGAAGGCTACATGGGATATTTTGATAGAACCTTTTAGTGAGTCCTCTCCAAATCCAACATGCTTGCTGCGTACTCTGAAAGGGCGGAGCCATTTGTTTGAACGATTTATCCATCGATGAACACTAAGAGACATTTTATCCATCAATTGTAGTAAAACTATGCTCAAACCCAAGTGAAGGGAGAAAGTCGTACAATTCGAATATACAGATATCAAAGAAAAGTTCTCCCTGTGTTAATCCAAATTATCCTTTCTCTTATTTAGTCGCGTGAGAGCCGGTATGATCAACCTTGGTAAAAAGATGAGTTTGCAATCGATGCTTGATCAGAGTGATTCGAGACGTACGTCATTTAGGTTCAATGCCACGGCAAGTGACATGAACTCTTGATCTGTAGGCTTGTCGATACCGGTGCAGACTGGAATGTGAGGATGAGAGGAAAGAACGGTTTCATTTTCATGAGAAGAGCCAGACTAACTATCGATGACACGCTGTTCAGAAACACCAATTTTGTTGGCAAGCGCGGCGTAGGAAAGACCTTAGGTTTAGCCACCAGATAAACAAGCTGAAGATGAGTGGAAAAGATTTTTACCGCTGCTCTTGAGAGCATTGTTGACAGCCGAGCACTTCGAGTCGGGAGACATGGATGATAAGATCAAAATCCGAGATAGGAGCTAGGAGCTCCATGTGTGAATTTTGTACTACTAAATACAGAACAAGCACCTCTGAGGCTAGGTCCTATTGAACTCGTATCACGTGTTTGTAGCTTATTTTTCTCGCTGTTCAGGATGTCGCTGCGCGTTGCCGTGAGGGTAGTGTGACTGTCAAGCTTCGCGCAACCGGCAGGACTGCTACCAAGGCTCCTGGCCCTGGAGCTCAGAGCCCTCTCAGTGGATTGGCTCGAGCTGAAACCAGCATTGGCGGTACTGAGGATGTGACCCCAATTCCACTAGGTGCAAGATGCCTGAGCTACTGAGACAACGTGACGACATAGTCTATCCACCCCTGAATTCCTCTTTTATCCTAACCACGACCTGACTCCCTGTTGACCCTGAGCTAGTTGCGGATGGAGTTGAAGATGGTCTATCGAGTCCTGCGCAAGCTCTCTGGATGGGTAATTTGGGGTTGGTATTCAGAGGTCTACATTGAAGGGACTGAGAATGTGTTGCAGGCGGGGCCGCTTATTGTGTATGTTTTGAGACTTGGGAATGATAGACTCTTACGATGTGACAGGGTGTCGACGCATCACAATGAGATGATTGACGTTGCAGCGCTGGGTGAGTTGAAGAGTAGTACTTGAGTGTTGGGTGCTGAGTGTTGGTTGTAGCGGCGACGATGCCGCACTCTTGGATGATACAGTTCTGGGCAAAATCGACCATGTTCAATAATCGAGTGTCCAAGTTTTTCATGGACAGTTGCTGCGCAATTCCGGTGGCACGCAATCCAAATTCCAATCAGACGCTTGACACATCACCTCACGCGCTTCTTTTCGCTGACACCTCCCTTGCTCTTGCTCAACACAATGTCATTGCCATCTTCCCAGAAGGGACGTCCTATACTTTTCCTTCCATAGCCCAAATCCATACTGGTGCTGCTTGGGCCGTTGTCGAGTACTTTCGGTATGCAAGGAAGCAGAAATTAGCAACCATGGCCACCGAAAGAGACAAATCCATCTATTTAGGTGGTAAAGGAAGACATGGAGAAAAAACTGAGTTGAAAGTATTGCCCGTTGGGATCGTGTATGATGACAAGAGCAAGTTCATGAGTAGAGTGAGTGTGGCTTTTCGCATTCAAATGCTGATGATCAACGCGACGTCAGATTCGTATTACGTGAGTCCTCATTGGTCAAGGTCTCCTCCGTTGGTCGCTCATAAGTTTAGCTATGGCAATCCCATTGACATGGATAGCTATCAAAGAGAGTTGTTCGACGAAAACCTGGACCCCGAGGTCGCTGCAAAGTCCGTTGTCCGGAAGCTCAATACCGAGATTGAGACGAGACTGCTTCTGATGTCTGTCAATGCGCCTGACTGGTAATGCACTTGCCACTGTATCCCACTCGCATGCCTCTTGACGTGACTGTAGGGAAACCTTCCATGCTGCTCACACAGCTATCAAGATACTCTGGACTGACGAGACCAATGTTCAGATGGAATTTTGGGTTCAAGTTTTTCAGAGGTATGTCAGGAATCCTTTAATATGGCAATGTCACCAATGGGGCCTTGCAGCCTCATCCGATATCTGTCCGCGAAATCTGATAAAGTCGATCAAGTCCGCAAAACTCTCATCCGGTACCACTCTCTGCTCTATTACACCGGTATAGATCACGCGATCCTAGAACAAGTTCTCCCGGATACAGCGACATCAGTAGACCTCTCATTTTCTCTTGTCATTAATGTATTTTCCAACCTTGTCACTGGTTTACCTTTCGCCTTTATTCGCTTCGCTATTTTTTTTCCTGCTTTCTTGTTTCACCTACCCGGATATGTTCTGAGCCAAGTTGCCCTCAAGGCATTCGATAGGGGGGAGGAGGAAGCCAAAGCGCAATTTAGTAGTGTTGGCTATGTAGTTGGAATTGGGCTGAGTGTGCTTTGGTTGGTGGCCAAATTTTGCAATTGGGGTATCGGTTTCAATCCCTTTGGACTCGTCGCTTTGGGTGTGATGGTATACTCAGCGACGTACATCCTAGTACAGTGGCATTTAATTCTGATTCGAGGTTTGTGACTTGTCTTTCTATTTTTCCTCTTTGTTGAACATAATGTGCAGGAAATTTGAACGAGTACGTCAATTGATCTCTATGTAGAGCGGTGTTCATATTGCACAGATTACGCCGCTGGATAGTCTTTGGAAAACTCGTTCTGGCAGTTCTCTTCCCAGTGAAGTTGACATCGCGTCAGCTGAAGGTTTACAGCACACCTCCATCGCCGCCCAACAATTGTTTCGTCAGGGGAAGGACGGCAACTATAAACGACAATAGCAACGACAATCATAATAATAATGGAAGATCCCAAACAATCAGGCACCCACCACAGATTCGGTCCTACAAACTAGTTGAGGAATTACTGCTTGCACGGATGCAAGCTTGCATTAGCCTTGGGAATCATATGAGGAACTCGGACGGTCAGGAGACGGCTTTCCTGGTCGGCCACGGTGGCCATGTTCCTAATGTAGTTGCATAAAGTCAGTCTCCAGGATTTATTACTTCTCACATATCATTATCCACTACACTGGTGATTCTAGTACACGTCTATCTTATGTTCATAATAAACTATAGCTGGATAATGAGAGAAATCAGGTACCTATTTAGCAATCAACACATGAAGCTTTGATTTAAAACCATGTTTGAATAGTAATCATGATTGTCTAGCAGAAGTAAGCATAAGTGAGTTATTGAAAATAGTGTAGGAATGACTGTCGGGCTGTGAGAAATTCACAATGATTTTTCTCCTGATTCTAAGAATAGCTATGGTATCGTTGAAAGTGTGTGAAGTATCTTGCCACAGTCAAACCTGTAACAGATTTACACTTTCCCATGTTTGAAGACGACCTCCATCAGTAAATCACCATCATCAGTAAATTTTCATCTAGAGGGTCTTTTGTCACCCTAAAAGGTATAAGCAGGCTAACATAGTACTTTGGCTGCCAATCCACCTTAGAAATACTAGGATTCAGTGTTGGGAAGTGGAAACCATTGTATCTCAAATTTTTCATAAATCACGCAGAGTTTATGGCAGCAGTATAAGATCACTCAGTGAACAGGACAGGACAGTGTTCTGCAGCATAGTGTTTCACTGAGCATTGCTTTGTGAATTAGCATTACCCAGTTCATTATGATATTATGTTGAGTTGAGGTAGAACAAAAAAAGGGGAGTGAAATTTCACTGCAAACGCGCAACAAGCCTCACCTTTTTTATTCAGTTAATATCTCAGACGTCTCGGGATCCAGTAGATGGCTACCTTTCATTCAGTTAATATCTACAATTTACAGTAAGCAAAGATTGTAATACAAGAAGCATTGTCTCACCTCAGACGTCTTGGGATCGAGTAGACGGCTGAGGGAGGATAGTGAAATTGGACTCTATATAAGCCTGCTCTACATTCCTTGGTGTTAGCTTGTGGTCCCGGGTGACAGGCGGCGTCATATCAATGATGAGCCGGCTAGAGTGGTGGCGTCGGCAGAGTGGAGAGGCAATGGAAGAATGGTGATGTAAGTGGAATGGAGGAGTTGATAGAATGATAGAAGAGTCGATAGAACGATGTTTGAGCTTGGACATGTCTATTGCGTCAGTTCATCGCAATAACCCTTGACTGTCTCCATTCTACGAAAATGAAATATTTGATCATCAGGAGATGAAAACTAGCTTATCTTTTAGTGTTGCGCTCGGTATCCCAACAGTAGGATGTTTTATATTCACTGATGATAATAAGCCATTTATATAAAAATTGGTTTATGAATTTCCATTAATCTTCACTCTCTTAAACTACTATCATGGGGTTGCTGAGTACTGGTGGAAATAAAGCTCCGTCTGCTTGTATTGAGTTTCAATGCCATCATATTAGGTGGAAGCAATAGCCTTGAATCGCTTGAAATTTATACGGGCAACATATTCATGACTGGAAAATGTTCCTGTCAAAGAGAACAGTCCGTTGCAAGGCATCTGTTGTATCCAGAAATAACTCTGACAACAGCTGCTTCTTGTCTTCTGATTCTAGGCACCCTGAGCTGAGGCCCAGTGCCTTCAAAAGCTATTCTTACTAACGGTTTTAATGTAATTCCTATCAATAAAGCAAGGCACCTGCTTGAATTTTATCCTGGAAATATGACCTCCGTTAATTTTATGCCGCGATGACTTCGGTACCTATTCGGCGAAGCCGAATATACAATGTTCATGAATCAAAGTAACTCACTAATCAAGCCGATGCCGAACCTGATGGAAGTGCATATGAATAGTCGTTGATAAGAGGGAAAATAGGGATCTAAAAACGTTGGGAAGTGTGGGTCTATCAAGATGCATCAAGCCATAGACAGATATGCAGCAATGATCTGAGATCCCTCATACGATTGGTACAAGAATAGATAACCCTGACAATTGAGTCATCTATCACCTTGTAGGCAGACATGCAGAAGTCGATTCTTTAGTATTCAGGGCGACGATGTGCTTCTTGTTTATAGGCCAGGAAGCATCACTAGGTACTACTTGCGGCACAACATCGGCTTATGCTTTCTGGAGCTGTTCCTTATCAATACGTTGCCATATGATAAAATGTGCTCATAGTATTCTAAACTTAGGTCAAGTCATATTGCGCGGGAGCATGCAACCCACCGTAATGAGGGTAGTATTGAGGATAGAACATGATGGCTATGGCTACACAATACATCCATTGTTATATGATCCGTTTGGAAGATCAAGAAGTCTGAAGCCATGGAGTCGTCTTACCGCTTTTCATCATGTAATAAAATATATGATTCTCTTCCAAAATATTTTTCCTTCATTTTCTGACCAAAATAATTTCATCTGACTGATAGTTCTATCTAAATGGTGGTTCTTACTTGTGAGGTGGTGTTATACGAAGGTTCGGTGCTTTGAGCCGGTATAAATGTCATAACTCCGAAGTTGACGCTATGCTTCATACATCGTTATCTTAATCTCTGCCACGTCGTTCTGCAGAAGGGATATGTTGCTCCTTGATGATCTTTTTTTTACTGTCACCCGACTTTGAAAATACCATAGTACATAGTACATGTGCCCAGACCAGACGGTCCTTACTTTAAAAACCTCCAAGGCAGTCGAGGATTGACCATTATTTCCGGATCATGCATTCCCTATTGCTCTTAACTATCCTTGCCGCAACTGTCTCCTTCTCTATCGCTGCACCTGCTGCGACACATACAGTGCAAACATTCGCCGGCGAGAAAACCGGAAAGCTCATCGTAAAGCTAAAGCCTGGTGTGGCGAGGACTAATGTGCTCGCACTTTTGGGGAAGAACGCTACAATTACACATGAGTGGGATCTCATTAACGGATTTGCTGGACAATTTGATGATGATGCCTTGAATGCATTACAAGCTCATCCTGATGTCCTGAGCATAGCTGAAGACGGAATTGTCTATACTCAGATCACTCAGTAAGAGGGGTATAAGTGCTTTACAATAAGAAGGTTAACATACATTGCAGAACTAATGCGCCTTGGGGACTTTCCCGACTGAGCGCAATGAACAAACTTGTTCCTCAAGACACTAGGTAGCACTTCATACTCTTTACCCTCAATCAATTTAATCATTCCTCTAAGTTTACTTAACTTCACGTATACCTACGATGCTAACCCCGGAGCAGGAGTCGACATCTATATCATTGGTGAGTGCATCTTTCAGAATGTACACTTGAATCTGCTTGATTTTGAAATTCGTCATTTTAGATACCGGTAAGGATTGTCGTCAAGCTTATTGTATTGTTCTATTGAAATGGGAAATCTTCCACTCTCCACAGGTATTTATACTGAACATGTGAGGGAATTTTCTATCGCAATATCGGTATCTCATGTATTTTAGTCGGAGTTCGGCGGACGTGCCAAATGGGGAGCCACCTTCGGAGGATTTGCGTATGTGTGCTCTCTGAAACATCAAGTAGAACTAAATGATCAATAACCGGTTACCTGTAGGGACGCGGATGGTAATGGTCACGGAACACATTGCGCGTACGTGTTTTGCGCCACAGGCAAACGGAAGAATTGATAATCACGAATAATATCTAGCGGTATCGCCGGAGGTAACCAATATGGAGCTGCAAAAGCAGCCAATCTGATTGCAGTCAAAGTTCTGGCTGACGACGGGTAGGAGTTCTTGTAGTACCAAGCAATGACAATGATTGACTTTATATGACATAGTGGAGGTGCAACAGCTGATGTGTAGGTATCTAAAATTACCCTAGAAAATCTCATGAGAAATTGTGATCAGTGTATCCGGCATGAACTGGGTGGCGCAGCAATTCGCAGCAACAGGACGCCCTGCCGTAGCATCTATGTCGCTCTCTGGATTGCCATCAACACCTCTTGATGATGGTGTAGCTGCAGTGAGTATTCCCTTTCCATTGCCATTCCAAAAGATTAGCTCAGACTTCTTTCGAAAAAGCTTACAGAGGCTGGCGTCCATGTAACAGTCGCAGCTGGGAATGATGGGAATGATGCATGTGGAAAGTCTCCTGGTCGTTCACCCTCCGCTGTGACTGTCGGCGCAACCACTATCCTTGACTCTCGATCATCGTGGTCTAATTTCGGTTCTTGTGTAGACATTTTTGCTCCTGGTTCTGATATAATAAGTTCATGGATCGGGAGTACGGTGGCGACTAATGACATTTCTGGAACTTCTATGGTGCGAAAAAAATCTGTTCTGTGCGTAGTAATCGCATGCTGATTCGGTTGCGACCAGTCCACTCCCTATGTTGCCGGTATCATTGCATACCTGATAAGTTCCCATGGCAATATGACACCAGCAGCTATGACTATCCTTCTCAACTCTGTCAGCCTTGAAGGCATTCTGGCCGGTATTTGTGGGTTGTCTTAACAGATATAAAGCAACTTCAGCTAACATTCCTTCTCAAGACTCGGGGACAGTGAATGTATTGGCACACAACGGCAATTGAAGTAGCTTGTATGATCAGATGTATCGTACCCCCGAATGTATAAAGTAGAATTCTACGTGACGACCAGGTCACGAGGACATCGCGTGTACATGTGACAAGACGTGAACGAGTTTTCAACATCTAACATATCTGACTTCTGGCGGCTCTTGAATGGGCCTCTTTGAAAACATCCGGTACTTTGTTGCATCGTCCATACCTCCTCATCGGCAAGAACAAGTCGAATATGCATTATCTAAGAATGGGGCCACGAAGGCTGACTCGATCCTTGATGCCACACATGTGATAAGTGACTCTCCATGGCTTGAGGGTGCAGATGAACTGGAAAACCTGGAGGAGGGTGATGAAAAAAGCTCCAATGTACCTGTTGTTGTTTCCGTGAGTTTTGTTTTCGATGTTTGGGTTGATTAACTGACAGAACTTGGGGAGGATGTTTGGGTTGATCGGACATTAATTCTCGGAAAGATTCAACCGTAGGTTATAGTTGAAACTTTCGAACCAGCATTTGACTTGACTTATTGATTCCAGACCGCAGTATTATTCTGTTGATCCTGCGATGTTATTCTCGGGTGTTGTAGCATGTGCCGCAGAGGTCCGTTCTTTCCCTTCCCTGATCACACTTCCTCACATCATTGAATGCAGCTCCAAGCCCATGACCTTGAAGTACTCTCTGCAGGCATATCTGCACTTGGTGGCCAATGGCGAGTTGCACTCACTAACGACGTAACTCACCTTTTTTGCGTCTCTCCTTCTACCAAATATGCTGTAGCACTCGCTCATCGTGAGGGTACGGGAATAAAAATCATCTTACCTCATTGGTTCGACGATTCAGTACGGTTGGGTATGCGGGGATTACCTGTCGAACCGTATGAATGGCCAGATCCTCCGCTTTTAAAGGATATTGGGGTGGACGTCAAGAAATTGGAACTTACAGGACAGAACGACGAAGAGGGACAGGAGAGATGTGAAGAAGATGAAGGGAGGTTAAAAGAAAAGGCGAAGAAAAATATGATGCTCACTGCCAATCAATTCACACCCTCAGCAACGAATTTTCGGACGCCATTACCGAAGGATGTGGATCTATTGCCTGTCAAACGTGGTGTGTTTGATAATAAGCGTATTCTTCTTAGTTGGACGTTGTCGCTGTACGGTTCGCGGAGAGAAGCTGTAGAGATGGGTATCAGAAGAGCTGGGGGAGTGGTCCTGAGGTACCCTGGGGATCATGATGATGACTTGAGTGCTGAGGAAAAGGAGAGACGGCGGGATAAAAAAGAGGCGAGAGCTGTGAAAGAATGCGACATTCTGATCACAAGATGGAGGAATGGTAAAGCGTATGGAAAGGTAAAAATCTCTTATTCTCATTGTCGGGCCATCCAAATTGAATTCTGTAGGCGTTCAAGTTGCACAAGACAATCGGGACTATGGCATGGCTGTATCATGTTCAATCCTCGGGCCTGACTCCAAGACCAGTTGACCAGCTTTTGCATTACCCTATTCCCCGGAAACCGATTCCAAACTTCCTCCAACACGTATGTCCGCAGAAAATGCAATTTTATCGGTACTTATCTTGTGTCTTCAGGAAATTACAGTTACGAACTATACTGGTGAAGCTCGCGAATACATCAAGCGTATTATCACTGCTATGGGTGCCAAATTCACCCCTATGATGACAGGTAGAAATACTGTCCTGATCGCTGCTTAGTATGTCATATATCATGATTTACATGTATGCTTTTACTTACATTGTCAGTATACACGGTCAAAAGACTGACAAAGCGCGCGCGTGGTCGCTACCTGTTGTGAATCATACTTGGCTTGAAGACTGCTTTATCCAGTGGCGACATCTCACAACTTCGACAAAAAAGTACATCACATTTCCGTGTGGAATGGATTTTAGTCGATTACTCGGTGAACGGGGAGTCGGCGTGCGCGGAGTTGAGCTGTGCGACGAAGAAGAGATGAGGGAAGATGAGGGAAGCAGTGAAGACGAAATGTACGGGGTGGATACCAAGATGGATGAGGAGGAGGATGAAGTTTTAAAGGATGTAGAGGAGGATATTGATATGATTAGCATGCCAGATACGGATCAACCAGACCCAGATGTCATGTTTGAACATGTCGGCCTACCAACAAAACCGGGATCACCAACAAAACAAAGAGCTACTGCTATTTCATCTTCTCCAAAGCCAAGTATGAATAGTGCTGCAGATCCCTCTGCGATGCTTGTTTTGTCTATCAAGTCAAGGTCGAAATCCCTATCTCCGACGAAAAGGCGCTTGATCATTTCCGATGATGACTGCGAGGAAGCAGAAAGTACCAATGTAGAACAATCTAAGCATTCTGAACAGGAAGAGAGTCGGACCTGGAAGCCAAATTTCGCAACTCGTACACCGCGAAAGTCAAATGCAATGGATATTTGCGACAAGGAAGAGCAAGTAGTGGTCATACCAGCAAGGAATCTGAAACCGAAATCAATCAAGGGGACACCATATGAGAGACGACGTTCAGAAGATCAGGGATTGACGGATGATTGGACTAATGAACCAAATAAACGAAGGATCCACGACGAGAAGGGAAAGTCACCGATGAAAAAAGCCTCGTCCACAGTTGATACTGGTAATGACATCGGTGGGGAGCAAGCAGAGAAAGATATTAGCGTGTATGATACAGAGGGGGATCCGCCTGTGCTGAAGCCGAGGAAGAAACTTGTACGTCGATTGACTCAAGAAACTAATCTCCGATTGGCAGAACAGCGAGATAATGAGAAAGCCAAGCCAGGGATAAGCGGCTCATCGGCCAAGCTGCAGCGTCTTACCCGGCGAGTCAATGACAAACCTCATCGAATTTCAAGAGAACTTCCAGCAGCCGCTGAAGATGCAAGGGAAACATGTGCCGAGTTTGCGGCATCCACCTCCAAGCAGAAGTTACCTAGGAATCATACGCAAGAGAAAGAGAAACCGGACCAAGAAAAAAGGAGTTTACTGGGTAATAAAAGAGGTGACGCCCGTACTCGTGTTAAAGCCAAATCTGCAAGTGCGAAAGAAAGGGAAATGTACTCAGACAGTGAAGGCGAGGGATTCATGTTGGAGAAGGCACGAGACAAAGGGGAGAAAGGGAAGAGGAAACAGGAAATCAAGACGAAGAAAGTGACACCATCGTCTGAACAAGAAGAGTCCGAGGTTGTTGAGGGAGAGAGCGAGGATGAGGACGAGAAGAGGAAAGCCTCGAGGAGCAAGAAGTTGTCTTTAGATAATCATAGGGGAGAGGAGATGCAGGGTGATGAAGACGAGGAGAGTCAACTACAACCGAAATCGCAGTCGAGACTGAGACAGAAGTCTACTCTCATGAGGTCATCGCCGATCTCTGCTGTCCGCACGAATACCAAGCATATCAATGCACACAATAATAGTGAAGGTTCGGAACGGATTCCAGCAAAGCGAGGTGCTGCAACCAAGGCGGGGGAAAAGCTGAAGGAGATGATGCCTGATGCGTCGAAATATGAACAGGAGGCTAAGCGAGCGAGGAAGAGTGGTGGATGGACTAGTTTGTGGGAGAAGGAGTTAGAGAAGGAGAAAGGGAAAGAAAATGTCGTGATGAGCAAGAAGAGAAATTTGGATGTCGTAGAAGATACTGAGCAGGAAAGTCCAAATAGGAAAAAGAGGAAGTCCTATGGTATGGGGGGGAAAGTAAAAGAAGAAATTGACAAGAATAAGGCAGGGGCAGGTGTGAAGGAGATAAAGGAATGGAAGACGTCGATATCTGCAACAAAGGAGAAGATATACTTGTTAACTACCCAGGTAGTACTTGCTTCTGACATAGTTAAGGTGCGTTCTCGGTCAAAAAATGAAATGTGGCATGACATGGCTTTCGTAAAGGCACTGGAAAAACTTGGCGTTATCATGTCTACCAAAGTTTCCCAGTGTACTCATCTGATCGCCCCGAGCTTGGTTCGAACAGAGAAGTTCTTGTGTGCACTGGCATCCACTCCTGTTGTTTTGCAAGAAGCGTGGGCTGTTCAATCGGCCCAGGCGAAACAGCTCTTACGTATGTGTTGTATCTTTCCGCTCCGCAAGTCTAGTTGATGCTATTGTTTGATTTTCATCCATTCAGCCGTCAGCGAGTTTCTCCTATGTGACACCGCCGCTGAGACGAAATATCGTATGAAGTTCAGCGAAGCGCTTACCCGATCGAAAGAACATAAAGGGACACTGCTCAGGAACAGGACGTTTTATGTTACTACGAAGACCAAAGTTGAATACAAGCTTTTGAAAAACGTCGTTACTGCCCATGGAGGCCAGGTACGTTTTTCGCTCCTGCATGCCTTCTGATATTTTTAATCGATGAACGCGGTTTAGCTTTCGCAGCAGACACCGACTGTCCGGCTTCTCACCGGACATGCCAATCGGCATATCATCTCGTGTTCAGAGGATATTTTGATTTGGAGACCATTGGCGATGCAGGGGATACCAATCTTCACACACGAGTTTTTGTTGATCGGAGTGTTGAAGCAAGAGTTGGAATGGGATTTGAAGGACTTTAGGGTACCAGGATCTTTGTGATCATCTATGATCATGGACTCTGCTGTTAACTATATTTTCCTCTCAATTGGATAGCTTTCAGTAGTTATCGAGGTTCAGAGTCGTTTCAAATATATTGATAGATATATGTCACACCCATGTCAGACCCAAGAGACAAGTTAGCCGGCATCTATCAACTGCACTGCGCAAGTAATGCATACAGACAGCACAACCATATATAGACCTTAAGTCAAAAGAACCGAGGAATGTCTTCGGCACCGTGTTGTCAGTCAGGTTATCAGCAGGAATATTGACTATTTACCTACCATAAGTAAACTATACTTAGGTTCTAGGACCTCTGTTGATGTGGACCGACTCACAAAGGTTTCACTTTTATTGTGTTACTGAGACATAGTATATTATTACCTGAGACACAACATACTACGCAGGTATATAATAAGTCGAGTAGCCTAACTAGTCCCTCAGTTGATCACCCGTTAAGGTGTCATCTGAGTTTACTTCGTCTTTTAACCTCAAGGATGCCGAAGAGAATATCCCAAACTGCCGATTAGACTTGTGTGTACAAATCAGATGGTGGATGAGACGAGTTATTGTTCCCGTTCTCAGCTGACACAATGACCGTTCTTATCTTTGCAAGGCATCATGACATCCGTACAAGATGATTGGCGTATTATCCACATGAATGATCTAATGTGTCAGGCCAAATCGATCATTCTGCATTCTGGGTTTCGGCTGTGTATTCTGATGAAGTCATCGATATCTTTGATATCATTACAATGTCTCCCGAAATTCATTTCCCCCTTGAGAATTTATATCATCTTCCTCTTGAACCCACTCCATCCTTCACTGACAGCACAAATCAACTGTCTTTTGTTACAGATTGATAGACCTGTCAAGACACTTAGTCTCAGTCTGAAGTGTGTAGAACAATCCATTGATGTACCTATCAAGACCAGTCGGTCTATATCAGCATGGCCTGCATCATTACTACCATGCTGATAGATATGTATATTCTCGTCCTAGTTTCTTGGATGCTGATAATCTGCTTCGTGCGCTCATTTAAATCCACTAAAAAGCCAATGGAAAGGTCAAGTAAAGTTCTCTTCTACTGCTCTATCTTTCCTCCTACCTTGCCTCCCATGGATGCCTTGAAAAAGATGTTCCAAGACAGAAAGTCCAAGGCATGTTCATTTCTCAGAACGATCCTTTGGATTCATGCTTACTCAGACTCTTATTATCAGGGCTCTACTGCCCTCATAACTTTTGTCACTGATAGTTATCCCACAAAGTATGACACCTTGTCTATTCTTCTAGCAATGCAGGCCGGAGGTGCAGATATAATCGAGCTTGGTGTACCATTCTCGGATCCTGTTGCAGATGGACCTACGATCCAGAGAACAAACTCAGTGAATTAGCAACCGTAGTGCTTTCAGTCCCGGTCGCTCATGCTTTTTAGGTTGCTCTAAGAAACGGGACAGACTATTCCACTGTCCTCAGTCATATAAGGGAGGCTCGTAGTAAAGGTCTGGTCATACCTGTACTCATCATAGGTATAATAATCAATTCACTCCTCCGTGATATGTGTTAATGTACATTCAGGATACTATAATCCCCTCCTTGCCTATGGAGAGGACAAATCCATTCATGATGCTGCCACCGCAGGTGCTAACGGTTTCATCATTGTTGATCTTCCACCTGAGGAGGCTATTGTTTTTCGAAGGAGATGTGCTGACACGCAGTTCGTGATTGTTCGCGATGTACCATTTTTCTATGCTTACTTTGTGTAGGCTTTCTTACGTGCCGTGTATAGCGCCATCAACAACGCTTGATCGCATAAACTACTTATGTTCAGTTGCCGATAGTCTTGTCTATGTAGTCTCCAAAGTATTACCTCTCTTTATTGTCTTTTCAATGCATTGGAGCTCATCTTATATACATTGGCAGATGGGAACTACAGGTTCTTCTATCAAAGGGGAACTCAATGCCGATCTACCAAATATCCTTAAACGAATCCATGATTTCACAGAATTACCACTGGTAGTAGGATTTGGCATTGCGACAAGTTCTCACTTTGACTACGTTGCTAATGCTGGAGCCGATGGCGTCGTTATTGGAAGTCATCTTGTCCATGTCATTGACGAATCTCCCTCGGGTCAAATTGCAGAAAGGGTTGAAGCATACTGTCGGAAAGTATCACGCAGAGATGGGCCTCACTCTCAACTTCCTGTGATCCCACGGGTCACATACACAAAAAGAGCAGCGAAGGATACCAATACTAGAGGTTTACAATCGAGTTTTGGGATGTATGGAGGTCAGTATGTCCCGGAAGCACTTGTAGGTTGTCTAGTAGAGCTTGAATCGGTTCATAAATCCGCTATGACCGATCCCAAATTTTATCAAGAATTCCGCAGTCATTTTTCTTACATTAATCGACCATCCGACCTCTACTTGGCTAAGAATCTTACAGAGTACGTCGGGGGCGCCAATATTTGGCTCAAGCGCGAAGACTTGTAAGAGTGTTTCCAATTTTTTTCCCACCGACAACTGATGCGTACATCGAGAAATCACACCGGGTCACACCAAATCAACAATGCTCTAGGTCAGGTTCGTCCTGGTATTAAACTATAATGTAACAAAGCTAAATCACTGTTTCTTTAAGGTCCTGTTGGCTCGCAGATTGGGCAAGACTCGCATAATTGCCGATACTGGTGCTGGACAGCACGGTGTCGCAACTGCTGCTGTATGTGCAAAATTTGGCATGAAGTGTACAGTATACATGGGTGCAGAAGATATCCATCGACAGGCGCTAAATGTTTTCCGCATCGAAATTCTTGGAGGGAAGGTCAGTATTCAGGAGAGTTTACCAGGTTGACTGAATGATCATTCAGGTTGTTCCCGTCCATTCAGGCCTTGGAACATTGAAAGATGCGATTAATGAAGCGCTCCGTGATTTTGTGACCAACCCTGCGACATCATTCTATCTTGTCGGCTCTGCCATTGGACCACACCCCTTTCCTACCATTGTCCGTGATTTCCAAAAAGTCATTGGTCAAGAGATCAAACAACAGCTTCACGAAGCTCGGGGAAAGCTTCCAGATGTCATTGTTGCATGTGTCGGTGGTGGTAGTAACGCCATCGGTAGTTTCGATGAGTTTATTACTGACGAACGTGTCCGTCTTGTTGGGGTAGAGGCAGGAGGAAAAGGTCAGGCATTTGTGTCAACTATCTTTCGTCTCTCCCATCGGGCTGATCCACACAATAGGTGTTGATGGTTTCCATCACAGTGCTAGTCTCTCAATGGGGCTTCCAGGAATTCTACATGGTTTCCGGTCATACATGTTGCAGGATAAGGACGGTCAGATTGCCGAAACTCATTCCATAGGTGCAGGCCTTGACTATCCTGGTGTTGGGCCTGACCATGCGTGGTTAAAAGATACAGGTCGTGCTGAATATGTAATTGCTACAGACGAACAAGCTCTGCATGCTTTCCGTCTCTTGGCGCACCAAGAGGGTATCATCCCAGGTAAGCTAGCTTTACTATGTTAGTCAGACAGGTACAAGTTCCTCACTTGGTTCCCTTCTTGAGCATTGGAATCCTCGCACGCAATATGGGAGGCCGTTCGCATTGCGAAATTTCTTCCAAGAGGCCATGACCTTGTTGTTGTGAGTGCCCGTACATTTTTTGACACTCGCAGGCATCCGTTTGTATTTAGTTGTATCATTTTCAGTGCTTGTCAGGGTGACAAAGACGCTGCACGGATTTCTCAGCTTTATCAAAAATCAGCTTTTAATGAGTGGTCACTTTGAGAGTGAATTATCATTATCATTGTGTACAGTTCGGTAATCAATGACCTCCTTTGATTGCTCTCGTTGAATTACATGTCGATATCCCAATTGTTGAAAAATCTCAATATTAATATATTGTCCTTGGGAGAATCTTACTCTACTAAACTGTGAAGGGCAGCAACCATGCAGCGCAATGCTTGTGCTCTAGGTCTTACCTATAAGGTTGGGCTTTTAGACAGTAAAATAGATTGGAAATCTCGTTATTTTATCAGTATATCCTAGGTTGTTTATATATCTATTCTCATGCCTATTCTAGGAGTAGAATACATTTAATATACGTCATTCATATGGAGAGTCGTCATAAGTATATCATGTATTGTTCATCAATACTAAGAATGATTAGTCATCCCCTATCATTTCGTGCTCTGTTCCAACAAACTGCCCAATAACTTCCTTCAATATTGTTATTTGGCTACCAAAACACATTATCCATTCTGTCTCTACTCTTGCTACATTGACAGGTTCCACATCCATTTTAGGAGCCTGTGACCTCATCTAGCACTATCTCTCCACCAATCCTGATCCTATAAAGATAAAAGGTAGTCTGGGCAAGAAGCAAAAGGCCTTAAAGTCAAGAAATTCTTGTATTCATAACCAACAGGCAGACAAGGATGCATCTGACTGATCCTATATTACAATGTCATTGGCTACAACAATAAGTGTTTCTTGTCATGGGATTTCTGTATAAGTGCTGAAGTGACTATGCAGAGTGAATTCTTTACTTCATTATCTTTTTGCTAATGTCCTCTACTCCACTTATGTTTCTCACTTGTCTGCTCCTTTTATCATTCATTACTGTTACCTAGCAGCTATCTCATTACCCCAAGTTTCTCTCTTATTATTCAGTAAATATAGGTATATTGTCTATAGTACTTAAACTACTTGGATGTAAACCTGAGACCCAGTCTTTCTGTCTGGATCTCAGGTATATATACTTACTGTTTCACTAGTTACAATAATTAATCTCAGTCTTTTTGTCTGGATCTCAGTCCAGTGTTTCTAGCATCTAAGGATGTTCCTGTGCATATGCTGTAAATGAGATATATTAAGTATGATGTTAATCTTGGAAGAGCCATTTATGTCATGACATAGCCAAATGGCTAAGTTATTATTTATATTTCTTTTCTTTTTGTTTCATTTAATTAGAAAATCAACAGATGCATGAGAAGGAATAACTCAAAAGAGATGTGTGGGACTTTATAAATAGAAGTAAATACAGAATGTGTACAAGTAGTGTATAGTAATCAAATGAAAACTTTATCAAGTTCTTCTTGTTAACTCGGACTAGGAGTAGTTCTAAGGCATTATAGTCTAAGTTTTTACAATTTACTAAAACATCAAGCAATGATTGCCTGGTTTACTTATGACAATTGAGTGGGAAGATCTATTTGTAAGGTTCTATACTGTACATCAGTACTGATTGAGTCTACTATATTGTTATTGTCACTTCTGCTATTGTCCTATATTTGTTCCAGAAGATAAAAATACAAGTTGAGGGAGCCTACATTATCATTCTAGTGAGTGAACCATAAGGATCTTATCTCTCATGTTGCTCATTGTAGAAACATAGATAAGGGAATAACACTTATGGGAAATAACACCCCAAAGCAAAGCAACTCAACAAGAGAGTCAGAAATCAATCTATTACCTAAGGTAACTAGCCCATATACTCTACCACTGAGCTACTGGACTATTAGTGGCCCACAACATGCTCCAGGATAAGCTCCAACTCTTTACACCTGAGAGAGTCAGTGGTCTAATAAGGCATTCAAAGTTGTTAGATTATGGACTGATACACTAGGTAGTGAGAGACATATAATAGGGGCATCCTCTTGGACCAACACTACAGATCAAGATGACTCCACTGTCTCCTGAGACAACTAAACTAATCCCTTGGAGGACTGCTCAATTACTATAGAAAAACTCACCCAGTAGATGACTACAGCTATCCCAATGCAGATTCCTACCACTCCAATACAATAACCAACCCAGTAGCAATCCCAGACTACTACTGATCACACCCACCACTCCACAAACTGCCTACTTCAATGACCAGTTAGCCAAAGGAAGGGTAAGACTTGACTATAAAAGAAGATAAGGGGCTTTGGGATACCTTAGTTGTTAACCTAAGAGTTTTATGTCTGTAAGGGGACTATACTAAGTTGCACTCCTGATGCACTAGTGGTAGCCCACCAGAGTGACCCTGCACTAATTAAACAATAATTATATAATATTTAATTAGTTGTCTACTCCTGCATTCTTGACCCTGATCCTCAGGACATTCTGTAGCTAGAGAGACTTGTATATATAGTGTAGAGTACCCTTCCAGGAGCCTTATCCTATTCTCTGAGTATTCTCCTGGAAGATGAGTTGTAACATACTCTGGAGTGTATTTATATACTGAGTATTCTCCTAGAAGCTCTGCTCTGGTCATCCTCACAGTAGAATAGGATCTTCTAAATAGAGCCTTGGAAGAATGCAGTGGACAGCCTCTACTTTGTCACTCTCTACTACCCACACCCAACCCTCTGTGTCTCTGCTCTGTACCAGATATTATATGCAGACACCCTGGCCTATCTGCAGCATCACCTGCATGAGGTCACCAAGAGACAAAATAACTCAGAAACTAACATCAACAATGCCCTCTCTGCTTTGACCACCCAGTTGCAACAACTCATACAGCTAGTATCAAACTCTCCCTCTCAACCTCCAGCTCTGGTAGCAAACTCTCTACCACTTCCTGTATTAACATCTCCCTCCCCAGCAAATCCCTGCTCTTGAGCCTGCCCCAAGCTCTCCACCCCTCCAGACTTCAGTGGCAATTGCAATACTGGATGAGCATTCCTGAACTCCTGTACATTGTACATATGCCTAACTCCAGAACAATTCAGCTGTGAAGAGAAGAAGGCCTTGTGGGCCCTCACCTTCTTCAAAAGCAGTCATGCAGCAAAGTAGTCTAAGAATCTGTTTTACCAGGAAGTGGATACTGAATTCTTCCCAATCCAAACCTGGGCCAACTTTAAGGCTTAGTTCAAAGTGCAGTTCTTCCTGGTGAATGCAGAAGCAGATATGGTCAATACTATAGAAGGGTCCTCCTATTACCAGGGAACCTGGATGGTGGATGATTACCTCAACACATTCTAGTCATTGGTCTCTGATACAGGCTACACCAACCCCTGGACTCTCATGGTCAAGTTCTGCTCCAGACTGAGGATTGGTATCCAGAACCAGATTGTGACCATATTCTACAGATGCCCCTTGGACACAGATCTGGAAGCTTGGTACTGAGCTGCTTGGAGGATCAACCAAGTGTGTCTCTCCAACAAGGCTTCCAGTTGACTCAGTGTAGTATGTTCTCTGCCCCAGTCAGAACTCTTCCATCATGGCCCTTCTTCCTCTCAGTAGTTTGAATCCCTCCTGTTGTTGCTCCAACCCCAACCCCAATTCCAAAACTGACACCCCCTCCTCCTTCTATGAGTGTTTCTATGGACATAGACACCACCAGAAGGTTAAAACCCCTATCCCCCCAAGGATACTACTAGTGCAGAGATGCAAACCACCTAGTTAAAGACTGTTCCCATTGCCTTGACATGAGATAGCTGTTATCCAAGCAATGAGAGGAGCTCATGGAGGATCTCTTAGCAATATATGATATACAAGAAGCACAAGCCTGGGACATTGGAGAAGATGAGGATTTTGTAGAAAGTGACTGGTGACAAGTGTGCTCTGACTGCTAGTAAATAGGTTTACTATACTCAAAGTAGAGACTTATACAGATGACAGTGAACCTATAGATACACCTCCTCCCTCCACCCCTAAACACAACCCCTTCCCCTGGGGACTAAAGTGGAAAAAGAAACTGCCTATCTAGCTCTCTGCCAGTATATTAGATGTGCACAGAACCTCTCTACAACTCACTGTAGAACTGAGTACCATGGA
>Ga0153929_1000258_pt1 | contig 20429 bp, 27 predicted proteins | sample TSNJ013MetaG_FD_104689 | JGI IMG/M metagenome (GOLD analysis project Ga0153929, IMG submission 104689) | Attine ant fungus gardens microbial communities from New Jersey, USA - TSNJ013 MetaG | ecosystem: Host-associated > Fungi > Mycelium > Unclassified | place: USA: New Jersey, Wharton State...
CGATGGAGTTTCACCAACATTTTGCTCTGGCGGCATAACATGATTGCTGCCCTTCATTTCCGAAGAGCAGCAACACAAAATCTTTTTGTTTTTTCATTGTCCTATTGACGGGGGGCACACCACTGTTAATTTAATTTTTTCTTGTTTTTTCTGGAAATAATAGGAATGATAACGCAACCTAAAACAGCAATACCTATTATCAACCAAATATATGGATGCATAATTATTTCACCTCCTGCTAAATAATTTGTCTCGCCTTATCGCATCATTGCGCATCAGGAGACTTAAGGCGAATATACTTAGTGTCCTTTATGCTTTTGTTTTTTCTTTTGTTGACGCAGTTCAAACTGCATTTGTTTTTCGGCTTCCCGTTGTTCTCGGCTCTTTTCATTGTGGATAATCTTATTTTCCTCATGTTGCAGTTTCAAAGCTTGTTGCGATTTTGTACCGATACCCTGCATTTCAAGTTGTTTTTTAATCGCTCGCTGCATTCGTTTGGGATTGATTTTTGCGTTCGATTTTTCATCCGCTTTGACAGGCGGACTAAACCGCAGTAAATGCCAGTTTTGAATCAAATATTCATATACCTCATAGTCTTTAGGTTCTGCACCAAATGTGATTTTACATACCTCTAATAACCCATCCGAAATGCGCTCATAAACGCCCACCCAAAAAGGTTCATCAAAATAAACCGTTAGTTTGCTTTCGGTTTTTTGCACAACAAATGCCCCCTTGTTTACTAAGCGAAGAACGGACAACCAAGGAGGCAGGTTACTAACAGTGAACTGCGCCCGGACTACCAACCGGGACTGTGTTTTTATCTTCGCCGTATTATGTTACACTTATTATATCACAATAATTTTTATTTGCCTATCTCGCCTTATCGCCCAAGGTTGTTATAGGAGACTAAGGCGAATCAATTGAGCATTGAAATAATAATACTTGCAACATCCTTAAATATCAGCTATCTCAAAGCTAATAAATTCGCCAGGAGATTCTTTTATATATGCACCGATTCTTAATAATGTATTTGGGGCGGTTTCCTGTAATTGAGAAAACAATTTATTGATGTGAGAAGTTTGAATGTCATTCTGATTCATTCCAACAAAGGCTTGCTCTATTTTTGAAAGGAAGCAGAGCATGTCATCATCATTAAAATACTCTACCCCTTTTTTGACTGCTGAAAAAATCTGTGCTGATAGATAATAATTGCTAATTCTTTGAAATTCGTCTAATGACCGAATTGCGTGGTCGTAATAAGTGAAAAACATAAATAAGGCACGTTGCCCTTGTGTCAGCGATTTGTAAAACTCAGATCTATACTCCTTCACACCTTGACTACCTTGTTGGTGCATCCCATTTTGGTATATTGGAACCATTGGTTCAAAACAAGCATGACCAATGGCTTCGATTGGCAGAGAATCAAATACTGTTTTTTGCATTTGTATTATCAAATAATATCCTCCTTTGGTTTCCATTATTAAGCCTTCTATCCCTTAACCTGATTATTCGTTATCTGCGCCTTATCGCCTTGTTGCGACTATGGAGACAAAGGCGTCAATAATCCGCTTAATAGTTTTATTGTGATAAACCCTTGTTAATTGATTTAATCGCGCCTTCTGCATGAATTTTTACTACTTTATCGTTATCGGACAATAATTCTTGTAAATCTGAAAGATAAGGGGCCACCTTTTGAGGGATTCGTGTACCTAACACGCGGAAAATTTCTGGTGCTTCTCTCCGAACCTGCTCAACATCATTGTCAAATAACATTTCTCGAAACAAGTCCAGTTTGTGTTCAACTAACTCTGGATAATTTGTCGCAATATTTTCACAGGCCCATATCATATTTTGACGCACTTTAGGAGCTTTATCTCGTGCAAGGGAAAAAACATCATCCATATATCCTTTTACACTTGAACCATTCGCACGGCCTATTCTGCCAACAGCCCATACTGCATGACAACGTACTTTGGTATCTGGATGCTGAAAAAGCGTTACAAGAGTCGGAACAAAGCTGTTAACCAAATCTGCTCGTCTATGCGCTACTTGGCCTACAGCCCACGCGCTTCTATAAACAATTTCATTGGAGCTGCTCGTTAATCCTTCACCGAAGTGTGGAATAGCGGGGATTACATCATCTGGACTTCGGAATGCTATCCGGGAGAGTTGACTGATTGCAGCCCCTTTTTCTTTGATGTTTTCACTTTTTAGTTGCATTATCAAATCGGAAATATCCATTACTAATATAAACACCTCGTTGTCACTATCAATATAAAATAATCTTGCTGTTCTGCACCTTATCGCTTAATAGTCGAACCAAGAAATCACTAACATTATACCAGAACCACCCGCCCAAAACAACGCCAAAGTAAAAGCGTAACGGCGGGATGTAGATATTTAACACTTTTTGACAGCCTGTAAATGGCGTGATTACGGGCTTTTTGACCGCGTCCTTGCCCCGTTTCCGTGGGGTTAAGGGTTTTATATTACCTACTCCGAAAACGGCTTTTAACCTATCTACAAGGCAGGGTTTTACGACCTGCCTTATTTTTTATCTTTTTTAGTTTGCACCCCTTGACATATCAAGCAAGAATGGGGCAGCATGGGCCAGAACTATTTGAAGTCCCTGCTGGCCCTGGGCTTCCAGGCGTTCCTTATCATGGTGTGCGTGGGGATTTATGCGGTGCTGGTAAAGAATATCGCCGTGGGCGATGACATTACCGGCGCGATATGGTCCTGCATGGGATACACGGTGCTTTTATGCTACACGCTATTCAAGACGGGCAGCCTAGCAAAGAGCCTGTTTACAGCGCATTAGAGAAAGGAGGCCTGACCTATGGCTTATGTGACGGTCCCAAAAGACCTTACCAAAGTGAAAAGCAAGGTGCTGTTCGGCCTTACCAAACGGCAGCTTGCGTGTTTTACCCCGGCGGTGCTGATAGGAGTACCGCTTTTCTTTTTGCTCAAAGGGAGCGCCGGAAACAGTACGGCGGCTTTCTGCATGATACTTGTCATGCTCCCGTTCTTCCTGCTTGCCATGTATGAACGCAACGGGCAGGCATTGGAAGTGATTATGGGGCATTTCATACGCACAAAATTCCTGCTCCCAAAAGAGCGCCCCTATCGGACAAACAACTTTTACGCCGCCCTTGCGCGGCAGAACAAACTGGAAAAGGAGGTAAAGGCGATTGGCAAAAACGGTAAAACCCGCCGCAGGGCGGAAACTCACCCACAAAGAAAGGCGGAAAATTGAAACGGTTATCAAGGCCACCAAAGGGGACGGCAAGCCCCATTCAGCCCAGGACAGTATCCCGTTTGAAGTGATGTGCCTCAACGGGCTGTGCAGGCTTGATGGGAAAACATGGTCAAAGTGTATTGAGTTTGAGGACGTCAATTACCAGCTTGCCAACGCCAACGATAAAACGGCGGTGTTTGAAAACCTGTGCGACTTCTACAACTACTATGACGCTTCCATTGGTATCCAGCTGTCCCTTATCAGCCGGTACGCCAACAAGGAGGATTTCCAGAAAACCATTGAGATACCGCCCCAGGGGGACGACTTTGACGGTGTCCGGGCGGAGTACACCGCCATGCTGCGGGGGCAGCTCGCACGCGGGAACAACGGCCTTGTCAAGACCAAATTCCTGACCCTCACCATAGAGGCGGATAACATCCAGGCGGCCAGGGGGCGGCTTGCCCGTATCGAAGCCGACACGCTCAACCAATTCAAGGTGATGGGCGCGCCGCCCTCGTTCCGTCTCGGGGACAGCCGTATCTTCCGCATGGGAAAAAAGCTGGGCGCGGTTTCGTTTCTGCAAATCCTGGCGCCGGAGCTCAATGACCGTATGCTGGCCGACTTCATGGAGGCGGACGGCGGTATCATGGTGAACCTGCATATCCGCGGTATCGACCAGAACGAGGCCATCAAGACCATCAGGCGGAAAATCACCGACCTGGACTCCATGAAGATAACGGAGCAGAAAAAGGCGGTCCGTTCCGGTTACGACATAGACATTTTGCCGCCCGACCTGATCACTTTTTCAAAGGACGTTGCGGCTCTGCTTGCCGATCTGCAATCCCGGAATGAGCGAATGTTTCTGCTGACCTTTATCATTCTGAACACGGCGAACACCCGCCAGCGTCTGGAAAACGATATTTTTACCGTGTCGGGCATCGCGCAAAAACACAACTGTACCCTGCGGCGGCTGGATTTCCAACAGGAGCAGGGCGTTATGTCCTCTCTGCCGCTCGGCTATAACGCCATTGAAATACAGCGCGGCATGACGACAAGCAGTACCGCGATTTTCGTACCCTTTATGACGCGGGAGCTTCGCATGGACGGGCAGGCCCTGTACTACGGCATGAACGCGCTTTCCCACAATGTCATCATGGCTGATAGAAAGCGGTTAAAGTCGGCAAAAGGATTACACTGTAAAGGAGGGTATTCAAACCGTAATTTACAGGCGGGAAAGCCATTTGCGGCACAGATGGACGGACACCCGCAGGAGAGGAACGGGAACACAAGCGGAACGGAAATCAAGGAATATCAGCACCGCAGGAAGAATTTACACCCGCATATGACGTATTTAATTGCAGGAAAGTTTTTTCAAAAACTTTCTGAAAAAAGTTCCGTTTTACCCCCGTTTTTTCTCCTATTAGTAGAGGGAAGTAATTTGATACCACCAATATCCGATTACACCATTAAAACACAGAAAGGAGCGCAGGAGTTATTATCAAAACCAGTATATCAGAGTTACCGAAAATTGAAAAGGGGGATTGTCCAATGCGGACGCAGAAAAGCGGCAGGGCTGATAACCGTCAAAACAAGCCTATGCGCCTGACCAAGCGGATTGGACAGACCACCTACAAGGTGAGCGTCCATTTTAGCGAAACGAGCAAGGAAACCATGAGCGATAAAATAGTCCGCTTGATACAAAGCGAGGCGGCAAATCAATGAAAATCGCCCATAACGACACCTTATCGCCACAGCTAAAACCGAGTGCCGCAAAGGTCAACCACAGCCGGAAAGAGGAAACCATGAACACGAAAAAAACAATCCTTTATGAACGTCTTTCACATGAGGACGGGCGCGAAAATGAGAGCGTATCAATCGAAAACCAAAAAGCGTATTTAGAGGAATACGCCACCCGAAACGGCTTTACTAACCTTGTCCACATGGCAGATGATGGGTATAGCGGCACACGTTGGGATAGACCCGCATTTATGAAAATGATGGACGAGGTAGAGCGCGGGAACGTGGGCGCGATACTGATTAAGGACATGAGCCGTTTAGGGCGCGACCATTTACGAGTAGGCTTGATTTTAGAGCAGTTGCGGGAAATGGGCGTGCGGTTAATCGCCGTTGCCGAAGCCATAGACACGGATGAAGGCGAGGACGATTTTATGCCCTTCCGAAACATCATAGCGGAGTGGCACGCCAGAGATACAAGCCGCAAAATACGGGCGATATTCGGCGCGAGGACGGCGCAGGGAAAGCACGTCACAGGCGCAGTACCTTACGGCTATTTACACGACCCGCAAGACCGCCAAAAATGGATTTTAGACCCCGAAGCCGCGCCTATCGTTAAGCGGATATTCCAAAGCATTATAAACGGCAAGAACATGACAAAAATAGCCGAAGAACTGACCGCCGAAAAAATACTGACCCCAAACGCGCATTGGCGGAATATCGGCGCGGTTGTGAGCATGGGCGCACACCCCGCCGACCCGTACAAATGGGCGGTTGCCACCATTATTGTTATTCTCAAAAAAGAGGAATATATGGGCTGGAAAGTCCTCAACACCGACAGTGTGAGAGCCGACAAGTTTATCGAACTTGTGAAACGGCATACCGAGTTTACCGAGTTTTTGGTGGCGCTTCTAAATGAGTTTGTTGAAAAAATAATCGCCCATGAAGCCGTGAAGATTGACGGCAAGCGGGAAATGAAACTGGACATTTACCTAAACTATATCGGCAAGTTTGAACTTCCAGAACTGGAAGAAGAACAGGCACAGGAAGAAGAAGCGCCGCCACGGACAAGCGCGAAGAAACTGCGCCGAGAAATGACGGAAGAAGAATTACAGCGGGCGCGGGAAAACGACCACAGATATTATACCCGAAAAGTAGCCGCGAAGAAAGCCGCCGAAGAAGCGGCGCGGGCGGCAATCCTGCAAGGTACACCCTACGAAATACAACCACAGGAAAGCGCAGAGAGAAAAACCGCATAGACAAAATGAATATTGGAAAGAGGAAAAAGGCTTGTTCATAAAAAAGGGCAAGCCTTTTTTTGCGTCCCAAAATCAAAGGGTGTATTATATTTCATCGTTATAGTATTTCCTTATCGTATCTTCCAGATTTGCGGCTTTCCATATTCGGCTATCATCTTCATGTTCCCACATATAAACTCTATCTTCTCGTACTCCATCTTCACATGTAATTGGGTATCCGTAATAATCGCCACAGCCATTTCCACCAAAAAACAAAAGGCAATCAACAGGCATAAAACAATTGAGTTTACGTACAAGTAAATTGGTTTCAATTACTTGTTCTGTCGAGAAGATAAGCCATCCGTCCCCATTCATTTCGAGTAACAATTCTTTTATATCAGCAGGTAATTTGTTGCCAAGCGTATTTTCTACATTGGCAATTTGCTCTAACGTAGCCGGAGGGTTTAGCTTGATATACTCATGCTTGTCTGCCAAAGCCTTGTACATCTCATTCCATTTTCCCATAACCCTATCTCCCCAATACAAATCAACTCATTCCAATTTAACCTTATTATAGCAAAATCACAGAGCAATAACAATCCAAAACCGAAAGGAGCATTTTTATCATGGCACAGACAAAAATCGAAAAAATCGCGGGTATCGAGGAACAAATCCAACAGCTTGAAAATCAGAAAAAACGGCTTATTCAAGCGCAAAAGGAAATGCGGGGGAACTGCTTTCCCCCGCCGCCCCCTTGCACACCTGCGGCAAGCGTTTTTTGTTTCGCAAAACAAAAAATCACTTGTTGCAGGTGTAATATTGCCAGGCTGAAAGGAGTAGCCGAGTGGCGATATATCATCTATCAATCAAAATCATAAGCAGGGGCAAGGGCGGACGTTCCGCAGTAGCGGCGGCGGTATATCGTGCGGCTGAAAAAATCACGAATGAATATGACGGAGTTACCCACGACTACACCCGTAAAGGCGGCGTAGTCCATGCCGAGATTTTACTGCCCGACAACGCACCCGCCGAGTACAAAGACCGCGCCGTTTTGTGGAACGCAGTAGAGCAAGCGGAAAAAGCTAAAAACTCACAGCTTGCGCGGGAGATTGAACTTGCCCTGCCCGTGGAATTGACGCTTTTATAAAACAAAAGCCTTGTCCGTGAGTATGTAAAAAAGCATTTCACCCAACAGGGTATGTGCGCCGATATTGCCATACATGACAAGAAAGACGGAAACCCTCACGCCCATATCATGTTGACAATGCGCCCATTTAACGAGGACAGGACATGGGGAGATAAACAGAAAAAGGAGTACATCCTTGACCCGCAGGGAAATAAAATCTATGACCCGAAGAAGCGTTCCTACAAATACAAATCCGTACCGACTACCGACTGGAACGACCAAAGCCGAGCCGAAGAATGGCGCGGGGCATGGGCTGATTATGTCAACGGAGTTTTGGAACATAACGGACACGCCGAGCGGATAGACCATCGTTCATACGAGCGGCAAGGCATAGACCAAATCCCGACTATCCATTTAGGCGTAGCGGCTTCACAAATGGAGAAGCGCGGAATCCGCACCGAGCGCGGCGATATTAACCGAGAAATAGAAGTAACAAACAGCAACTTACGCCAGTTAAAGGCGCGGCTTGTCAAACTGCAATCGTGGCTGAAAGAGGAAAGCGCGAACACCGAGCCGCCCACCCTTGCCGACTACATTCAAGAGATACTTTCACGCAAAGCACAGGCGGGAAAATTGCAGTATTCGCAATCGTTGTATAACCTCAAAGACGCGGCGAATATGCTGAACTTTTTGACCCGTCATAAAATCATGGATATGGCGGGGCTTGACGATTGTTTCGGCGGCATGATTGGCAGACAGCAAGACATACGCGACAAACTGAAACCCATTGACAGGCGGCTGAAAACGCTTGACGAGCATATCAAGCAAGCCGACATTTACCTTGCCCAGAAAGGCAAAAAGGCGAAAACCGAAGCAGAGCAAGTCTTATTCACGGCGGCGAGTAAGTACCCTAAAGGCGTTATGAACGGCAAGACCACCCTGCCGACAAAGGCATGGAAAGCCGAGCGCGTTAAGCTGACCGCCGAGTGGAAACAGCTTGACAGAGATTATTACACTTTGAAAGACGAGGTAAAAGAAGCCGAGCAAATCAGAAAGAGCGTTTACAGCATTTTGCGGCAGGAACAACGGGAACAGCAACCGACACGGACACGGGGCATGGAACTGTAACCATGCCCCAAGCGTCAAATATGATATAATGTTTTCGTATCTAATTGATAAATATATTCTGCTTATCATGCAACGGATTCATTCTTTTGTTGTCTTTATAGGTGAAGCTTCAAAAAATGCAAGGGGGCGTTAAAGATGGATGATGATATGATACTCGATTTGTATTGGGCGCGCTCCGAATCGGCTATCAATGAAACTGCGAAAAAATATGGGAGTTATTGCCTTACAATAGCAAATAACATTTTGCAAAATAACGAGGACGCAGAGGAATGTGTGAATGATACATACCATAAAACATGGGACACCGTACCGCCGCAACGTCCTACTATTTTTCGTGCGTTTTTAGGTAAAATCGCTCGCAATCTTTCACTCAACAAATACAAAGAGCAAAGAACGAAAAAACGCGGCGGTGATGATATTGCCTTGATGTATAGCGAATTGGAAGATTGCATACCGTCAAAAAGTAATGTTGAGATGGAATACGAATCAAGTCTTGTTATTGGGGCAATAAATTCTTGTCTGCTGTCATTGGACAGCGAGAGTAGGATTGTATTCGTAAGACGGTATTGGTACGCCGATCCCATTCAAGCAATAGCGACACGTTTTCAAATGAGCGAAAGCAAGGTTAAGTCTATGCTTTTCCGAACACGCAACAAACTTAAAATCCATCTCGAAAATGAGGGAGTGATACTATGAAATCCGAAAAACTGATGGACTACATCGGGCAAATAGATGACAGCATAATCGTAGAAGCTGATGTTCACTCGGCAAAAATCAAACCCGTCAAGCGGTCTTGGGTAAAATGGGTATCTGTTGCCGCCATTGCCGCCGCCTGTCTGATTGTTGCTGTGCCGTTTATGCTGAATCGGACACAGCCAACTAACCCTATTGATTTTTCCGGCTTGCCAAAACTCGCTGTGAACACCGAGTTCGGAGCGATGGGCTTTGAAGGTTATTTAGCTTATGATGTCAGCGAATTGCAGAATGGTAATCCGTGGACAGAAAACAACGACCTCACAACCATGCCTGTGTTTACCAATCCCAATGAGTACGACAGAGCGGGCGCACCGATAAACGGTTTATCTCCCGAAGAAATGCTTGCTGAAGCAGAGAAAATTGCAAATATATTTGGTCTGGAAATAACATCACTATACACAGAGCCTACACTGGAGCAAATAGAGCAGATTAAGCAAAAGTTAGAAGCCGTTGACGCATCCGAGGAGGAAGTGCGTCAAAATACAAGCGTATATCGGGCGACTGCGGAATGTAGCGGCGCGGAAATTGAGGTTCAAAAGGACAGGCATATTCTTTTGACACTGACCCCGGAAACGGCTGATTTAGCAAAAGAAATCGAAAAGCTCAGCGTTTACGACAGCTTTACCATCTCTTTTGAATACGGGTATGAAACAATAGGCGACACTATGTACGGCATCGGCTTTCCGTTACCTGACGGATATAGCTTCACCTTTGGTAACACTTCCAATGAACATGCTATGGAGATAACGCAATATCTCTTTTCGGAGTATGGCGCTTTTACGGAAATAACAACGCCCGGTTATGACCTTGCAGCCGATTACACTTACAGCGGGGTTCTCACACGTTTAAACACTTTCGTTTTTGAAAACGCGGGAAGTCTTACGGAGCAAATACTCAATTATCATTTTAACAGGCTCTATTTCAGTGCAACCGATTTAGGCGGTTTGGGCGGGATTAGGTATAGCAAAACCAATTTGTCGCAAAAAATCGGTGACTATCCCATAATCACAGCCGAAGAAGCCCGTAAACTTTTACTCGAAAATCATTATATAACAACCGTTCCCGAAGCATTACCGGGCGAGGAATATATCGCTCATGTTGAGTTAATGTATCGTACAAGCGGACGGGATTCGGTATTCATGCCATATTACAAGTTCTTGGTAGAAATGCCGACAATGGAGCGAGAAAACGGGCTGAAAACCTTTGGGGCATTCTACGTTCCGGCAGTTCAGAGTGAGTTCTTGGAAAATATGCCGTTATGGGATGGCAGTTTTAATTAGAAAACCTAATGAGTTAGTTTATATGAGGCAGGGTAACCAAACGCCCTGCCTTATTTTTTTGCCCTTTTCCGTCCGTTCCGACTATCAAGCCTGTCAATGGACGGGTAGTATTTTCCGCAAAGAGCGCGGAAAATCTCCACCCCTAAACCATTGACAGGCTTGATTTTTGCCGTGGCATTTCGCCGCCGAAAGCGGAGAACAGGATAAATCCTGCCCCACGCTTTCGTCTGCTACATTATACGGCAAAACCGGCTTCACTACTGCGGCGGGTATCGTTAGCTTTTTGCGGGGTTCCACCCCGCGCCCCGGCCTCTTTCAAAGAACAAGATTGGTAAATGCAAGTGGATTTTCGTGAGTGTATATGGTAAAATATCGAAATAGAGTAATTCATTTTGTGCCATTATAGCGTAGCCGAGATTTGTTTTTATGAAAATACAAGGGAGTTGTTATAGTGAGTAAACTGAACGAAACCAGTATTACAATTTATGAGGCACTGCAACACATTAAAAATAACAAGTATATCATGCCAGCATTTCAACGGCAGTTCGTGTGGAGCATGGAGCAGATTGAAAAGCTGTGGGACTCCATCCTGTTAAACTACCCAATAGCAACTTTTCTGTTTTGGCATCTTGACGATGATAACACTAACTGGGATACTTCATTCAGTAATTTCAGACGGGATTTAACTTTTAATGGGCGCAAAGAATCCGATGGCGTGGATTATGACCTTGTAACCATAGACTTAAAGACTACAGATACCGCAATACTTGACGGACAGCAGCGCCTTACATCTCTATATCTATCATTGCTTGGTGAGGCTTATATACGCCCTTCCTATGCTCGTAAGACTGGCGGGGAGCGCCATGTGACCCGCCTTATGATTGAACTTAACAAAAATAAGACTGAAACTGACGAAGAAGAATATAACGCAAAACGGTTTGATATAAAATTTCATTATGGGAAGTCGAGTCCTACCCATTTCAATGTTAAGGATATACTTCAAGATAAGTTTCAAAATGGAAGCACTCGTGAAAAAGCAATAGAGGACGCAATCGCCACAGTTCCGCCTGACAGCAAGGGCTACGCCCGCAACATCTTAGAAACACTTTATCGGAAAATCTTTGTTGAGAAGTTGGTGCGTTATACCGAAATACTTGAAATGGGACATGATGACGCTTTAGAAATGTTCGTGCGCTTCAATGCTGGCGGAAAGCCGTTACGGAAACATGAAGTGACTATGGCTATAATAGAGGCGTACTGGTCGCAGTCAAAGACGGAGTTCGGTAAATTGCTAACAGGTTCTTATAATGGGTTTGGCACGGATTTTATTATTCGTACTGCGCTTATGTTGTACGGCGATGTCCTAAAATCTACCATCAGCCGTAAAGTTGTGGACGAGCTGCGCGATAACTGGGGTCAATTCAAAAAGGCTCTCAGCAACTTAGATAAGCTGTTGAAGGAGTTCAAGATAGATATATCCCGTTTCGCAAGTAGTTGGAACGTGTTGTTGCCTGTTATTTATTCGGTATACTACGACCATAGTTACGTGGAAAATACTGATGCAATACGCGCTTATCTTCTACGGTCAATATTCTTTACATACTTCCAGAGTGGCACAACCAGCAAGCTAAATCAAATGCGTAACCGTATCAATGATTATAGCTATAAAATCACTTTTGAAATGCTTGATAATGATGTCAACGAGCTTCGCGTTACAGATGCTAAGATAGAGGATATTTTGAACACGGAAAAAGGAAGCAGGGTTGCGGGTGAAGTTCTCCACTATTTAAGTGTTGAATGGATGAACAGTGCATTCAAATATGAGCAAGACCACTTGCACCCGGAGAGTCGATTCAACCCAAACACAAAACCACCCACAATTACGCCAGAAACGTGGACACGCTGGCGGCTGAACCGCAATAGACTTCCTAACATTCACTTACTCGAAGGCAGAAGCAACAGCAGCAAGGGTGCGGTCAGATTGATTGACTATTATTCCGAAATGAACCCAGAACAACGTGAGCGTTTCATGGAAACAGCGATGATACCTGAAGGCATATCACTTGACATTGAGCAGTTTGAGGAGTTTTTTGAGGGACGTAAAACGCTGCTGACAAAGAAGATACGGGAGTTACTTGGGTAGCAGGAGGGATTGATATTATGGCGTTAAGTGATGGATATACCCACGAGGATTTAGGTATTACGAGAGCGGAATTTAATAGGCTGCTTAGGGCTATTGATGACGGAATAGTACCCGTAGGCGTTGCTTTCTCAAAAAGAAATATCAGCATGTTTAGGCATGGGGGTATGCGTGTAGATGAACTTATAAGGAATTGGTCTTGCGGCGCGTATAAAGACCCCTTTGTTGACCGCGAAATTGTTCTTAGTCAAAGTGAATTTGAAGAAATTATACGTGAGGCAGCCTCAGAAACACAAGGGCTTAAAGACTATGAAATTGACGGAATGACCGTGTATGCAAGGTTTTATTCAAATTCGAGGAAGCAAACATGGCGAGCGGAATATGATTTTAATGATAACGGAAGAATTACAGGGCATTTTGAATGTCGGACTGAGTATTTAAGCGCAAAAGCACATCGCTGGTTCGGGGATAATGTCGAAAGCCTCATTAGAAGATTGGTGGACGAAAAAGATTACTTGCTTGAATAACAGGAACAAACGGATTCGTATCACAAGGTAGAGCAATCAAGCTCTATCTTGTTTTTTTGTCTTAAAATAAAGATTTTTTCAAAATTGGACAAAATACCTTGACAAAATCACTTTGAAAACACGAATTTTATGATCCTGCCTTCACAGGCCCAGGGCGACAGGCAGATTTTAGCCAAACAGCTTGGCATATCGCCGCATCAGCTTTCCTATATCACGCACAGCAATTCCGGGGAGGGCCTTTTATTCTTTGGGAACGTCACAATTCCCTTTGTTGACAGGTTCCCACGGGGCGAAATATATAATCTGCTAACGACCCGCCCGGAGGACATAAGGGAGGCGGCGCGGGATGAATGATCGTGACACTTCCGGACATTTTGTCCAGAAGTCCGGCCCCGCCCCGCCGGGTAAACCGGGGCGGCGTTTGCGCTTTGAGGACGCGGACACGCCGCCGCAGAAAGATGCCACATCCACTTCTGGACAAAATGTCCAGAAGTCCGGGGGCGGCGGCAAGCTCAAACAGGACAGGGAAAAGGCCCGGCCATCGGATCGGTTGCGGCATGACGAGGCCCCGCCGCCCGGTGATAATGCCGCCGCGCCCAACGGGGAACCCGCCGCCGATAGCGGCGGGGACGCTCCCGGTAGTGGGGCCGCTTCTGATAGCGGCCCCCGCGCCCCGGCCCGGTGGAAAAAGCCCCGCCCGGATCGCCCTGCCGGGACTGTTCCTATTGGCGGGGCATGGTCTGCGTGGGAACCTGTTTCCGCGACCTGACCGTCCCCCCGGAAGGAGGAGGGCACTTGTGGACAAAATGTCCAGAAGTCCGGGGCGGCTATCGAAGCGGCATCCACAGCCATTGATACCGATGATAAGGAGGAAGATGAAGAATGAGAAAATTTCGTAAGCTGGCGGCGCTCTGCGCCGCTTTTTTGTTGATGCTCTCTTTCAGTACCGTGGCATATGCCGGGGGCGGCGAGGAAATCCCGGAGGAACCCGCCGTAACCGAGAGCGCCGTGGAAGAAGCCAACCCTTTCACACCGGCGGGAACGGGAACGGTTATCGACAACGCCACCGATGGGGATGGAAAAGAGTTTTGCACAATAATGACCCCTGACGAGAATGTATTTTATCTGAATTCATTTGGGTGAGCCGGGAGGAACAGGAGGAAATACGGCGGCGCATGGAGGAGGCCGGTGTACGGAACATGAGCGCCTTTATCCGTAAAATGGCGCTCAATGGTCACGTTTTGCATGTTGACCTTTCCCCCGTTCGGGAGCTTGTTTCCTTACAGCGCAGATGCTCAAATAATCTTAATCAGGTCGCTGTCCATGCGAATACCTATGGGATATATGAGCATGAGATCAAGGGCCTGCAAAAAGATTATGCCGAACTGTGGGGGCCGTTGTCCGAGCTTTTGAAACAGCTTTCATTACTGGTGGAGCTATAAAGGATTGGGGAGCGGTGGTTGCCGCCGCTGTTCCCCGGCTTTATAGACTTGTGGACATTTTGTCCAGAAGTAGCTGCAATTCATTTTGATCTGTATAATCAGGGACTTTCCCTTTACCGATTATAATAAAATATAATAGTAATTCATCCTGCGTTTTGCCTTTCATAAAAGCCCATTCTTTATCGCTAGATTTGTATTTCGCTATTATTCTGTCGTACATATCAAGATCATTAACAAGTTTTTTGGGTATTTTTATATTATACTTAGCTTCTAAACGCTTTTTCAGACGTTGCAATCTAATATGAGGAAGTATATATAGCCAAGTAATTAATAAGGCCATAAACATAACTATAAGTATCAGAGATAATATTCCAACTTTCCTCATGTTTTGCAATCGAGCCTGATTTAGAGAGAATGCAGTCCTATCTTGAAAAGTGATACTACTAATTCCCGTTATACGACCATCAATAGAAAATTGCGTTGAACCATCCATTTAAGAAAGATATTGAAAAATAATCTTGTGGATTGAGCATAACCTCTGGTAGCATTAAATCTCCATCTTCAAAATACATACCATTTTGTATCTGATTGCTTAGAAGAGTGCTATTACTGCTTTTAATATCAGCTAATAAAAAAGTGCTATTTTTTGCTGTTACCACTAAAGGAATATCATAATCTTCAACATTGATTGGCTCTTGACCTGTATTTTGGAAAGTAAATTCATATAAATATATGTTTTTGATTTCACGATCTCTAAATGTTATAGTTAGGTCTGGTGATGCAATATTTGTTTTCAACAGAGAGACAGCATTATCTGCATAAACAGTTAGTTGATTTGTAGGCATATCAGTCTCAACTGGTATGTGACTAACATCCCAAATTAAATTTGCTATTAGTGTACCGATAACTCCAATTAGCAGAGCTACAATGGTTTCCGGTTTTTTCACATTAATATATATTTTAAGTAGCCATTTTCTAAATTTATCCATGATAATCTTCCTTAATCAAAACTAAGTATACATTCAAATGACGATTATTACCACTATTATACATTCTTTTCCGCTATACGACAAGATATAAATACTTCTGGACATTTTGTCCAGAGGTGATTAAGGCGGACAAGATCGGTGTAACCGCGACATCCTTTATTTTTGTTCCACGGCCTTTGACCGCTCCCGGAAGTTTCACAATTTTTGGGGATCAACCTTTGCGGTGCGGCGGCTCTCTGACCGGGTATGTCTGGAGCATGGCCTGTCCGTTATCGAAAATCCCAAACAGCACAGCAAGGGAAAATATAAACACTATGGCGAATGGCAGGACGCGGAGGGCGGCAAGCCGCCGACCTTTCAACAACGATTAAAGGCGCAGATTGATATTTGCCTTGCTGAAAAGCCGACCAGCATGGAGGCGTTTTTGCAAGCGATGGCGGCGGCTGGCTACGAGGTTAAGCATGGGCGCGGCGGCGTGATCAGTTTTCGCGCCCCGGCGTATGGACAGAAAGACTTTACCCGCCTGCGCTCGTCCACGCTCGGCGAGGGTTACGGGCAGGAGGATATTGTTGCAATCATCGAGGGCCGCGCTCCGCTCCCGGCCAGCCGGGGCCGGGCCGAATTGCCGCAGGGATCGCCCCGCCGTGTCAATCTGATTATCGACATACAGGAGCGGCTGAAAACCGGGAAAGGCCCGGCATATGAACGGTGGGCCAAAATCTATAATCTAAAGATGATGGCGGCGGCGCTTCAATATTTGCAGGAGCATGATTTGCTGGAATATGGACAGCTTGAAACACGGGCGGCGCAGGCCGTTGACCGTTTCCATGAGCTATCCGGGCAGATCCAAAATACCGAGGGGGCGATGCGCGTCAATGCGGAGTTAAAGTCTGCAACAGTAGACTATGCGAAAACCCGGCCCGTGTTCGATGGGTACAAGGCGGCGCGGTATAGCAAGAAATATCTGGCGGAGCATGAGGCCGAGATCACGCTGTACCGTTCGGCACAGGCCACGTTTCGGCGCTTATTGGATGGCGGCAGGCTCCCCAAAATGGACGCGCTGAAAACCGAGGGGCAAAGGCTGGCGGCTGAGAAAAAATCCCTTTATTCGCAGTACCGCGCAGCGCAAAAGGAAATGCGGGAGATCGTGGCGGTGAAAGGCAATGTCGATCATCTGCTCGGCCTGACTGGTGGGGCAAAAAATAAGGAAATGGAGCGATAGCGAACATGACGCAACAACACGGCCGGGCGCGGCCGGGCTTCTGGACAAATTGTCCAGAAGTGGCGGGTTTGGGGCAAGGCCCCAACAAGCGTTTCATGGGTATGTATATACACATGAAACGCTTGCGGGAACGTACAGACCCGGAAAATGGTGTAAAGTTGTTACGGATTACATTTCATACAAAGCGTATATTTGTTTAATATACGTTATAAGTCCGACACACATTTGCTCCGGGCCTAAGCACTCGCAATCCAATCCTAAGCCGAGAATGAATTTGTATCCGCTTTCATCGTTAGATATTGGAATATTGGCAATCCATCTGCCGAGGCTTTCGGCTTCGATACAATCTTCCCCATATAGGTCAAGCAGCTTTTCCTGTATTTCTTCGTTTACGCGCAATGTAGTAGTTACGGAGTCTTTATCTTCAAAAGTTGGCTGCCAAAGCGCTTCACGGCAAAAATCGCGTGGCTCATAGTGTTCCTCCAAAACTGCCATTTCCGATATGCGCGATAATTTGAAAACACGGTAATCTTCTCGTTTAAGGCAATATCCCTCAACATACCATGTCATATTTTTTAAGATTAGACGGTATGGTTCTATTATACGTTCACTTGTATTCTTAAACCTATCAATGTATGAGAAACACAATAACCGCCCATCGTCTAAGGCAGTTTGGATTTTTTCGATAAACATTTGACAGGTGCGGCTCCGTACCCACGGGGTCATATCAATAGTGATTTGCCCTGCTTTTAGTTCAATTTCACGGAATTGTTCTTCGGGTACAATACCCTTTATTTTGGCAAGTACGTTTGTGATTTCTTTACCGGAATGCAAAGAACGGATACTGCCAAGTCCCATTAGTAAGGTTGTTATATCATTCGTTGTAAGCAAACGCTTTTCCAGCTTATAGCTCTCCATGATGCTGACGCCGCCGTTTACACCGGTGTAAGTAACGATAGGTATTCCAGCTTGATTGATAGTTTCTAAGTCACGGTGGATTGTTCGCACCGATACCTCACAAATTTTTGCCAGTTTAGGTATGCTAATTTTTTTATGCTCTAGCAAAAGCATAATAATTGAAACTAATCGGTCTATTTTCAAGAAATCACCACCGTAAATTTATTTTATTAGATCACAAAACCATGCCATATAGTTGTCATGGTTTATATGATAACATAAAATAAAAAGGAGTGCAAAACATGAATAATTATTTTGATAAGGCCAGCAAAATACTATGGATGGAACTGCAAAATGGTAAAAATATGGCGTTGGCGACAAGTGCTGATGATAAGGTTACTGTGCGGACAGTGAGCGGGGTATCGTATAACGAGAGTATCTATATAGTAACGGAAAAGCAAAGCAAAAAATGCGCCCAAATCATGCTGAATGATAATGTTGCTCTATGTACCGATGCAATCAAAATTACCGGGATTGCCCGTCTACTTGGACACCCTCTGGATGAAAAAAATAAATTGTCGGCAGATGCCCTTAAAACTGGATTTGGGGATTGGTTCAATCAATACGCCACATCACCCAATGCCGTACTTATTGAAATAACCCCAAACTCCGCAGAGTTGGCTATTATGGGTGAAGGCGCACCCGAAGTTTATAATATTGATTATATTACTCAAACAGCTACAAAAATGTAGCACCAATAAAGAATGGAGGTATCATCATGGCAAAAGGGATATTTTTGGATAAAGGTATTCAGCCGGATCAGGAAATGATTGTTTCAGTTCTTGGGGGTAGCCTGAGTGCATGGGAATCCCTTGCGAAATATATTGAGGCTTCGTTTCCTGCGGTATCAACCGAGTGGAAATATTATGGCAAGGCATTGGGATGGTCGTTAGTGTATAAAAGCAAAAAGAAAGGGCTTATATATGCAACTCCCAATGTAGGAATGTGGCAGGCTTCTTTATTCTTTAATGAACAGGCCAGAGAAGAAGCCCGGTTTTCCGGTTTTTCCAACGAAGTGATACAGATAATTGAAGCTGGGAAAAACAATCCAGCAGGAGGCACATTTGACTTTGATATAAAGGACATTGATGAGTTTGCATTGATTGAAAAGCTATTGCAAATTAAGTCACATACGATGTAATCCCAACAAAAAAATCTATAAAAAGCACCCGCCGCGTAAGCGGAAAGAAAAAAACCGTGCGGCGGCGGGTCATTCTCCATGCCTGTTTGATTGACCTCTGGACAAAATGTCCAGAAGCGGCAGAACGGCAAAAGCGGACGGTCTAATAACCATCTGTTTTTTTTGCGCCCTTTTCACGCTGCAAGGCCCGGACACACGCCCAGGCTGTTTCCATCACTACCGCTTGATCGTGTTCGCCGCAGGATTGTATCGCCCGGATCAACTGCTCCTGCTCCGGTGTACAACAGGCTTTTTCTGGCCAGAAAATATGATCTGCCGAAAAGTCAAGGGCATGGATGATTTTATAAAAGACTTCAAAGGTTGGGTATCGTTTGTCATTCTCTAAGTCCATGATGGTGCGTTCGGCCGTATCTGTCACTTTGGCCAGTGCCGCCTGCGTCATTCCCTTTGCTTCACGCGCCGCCCGGAGGATGCCGCCCACCTGTATCATATCGTCGTGCATCTTGTATCACCTCTGCTTTTCAATTTACCGAAAAAACAGAGGAACTATAATGAGCATCCATATCATCCATACCCGTGCCGTGTACCATGTTGCGAAACATATGCAGTTATCACAAATGAGGAGGAGTGCAAAATGTTATTTTCTTTTAGGCCCGTTAGGGAGGGCGTGTAGCCGACAACACAATGATTCTGATCGGTAAACGGTTAAAAAAAGCCTTTGCCTGTCGTGTAGCGTTTGCGGCCTTTCACATGATACACTTATCATTTGCACCCGAAGGGTAAATCTTTCAATTCGGCGCGTTCCGCAGTTATTCTGTGCGGGCGCGTTTTTGTTTCCCTTTTTATGGACAAGCCCCGGCACTTCCGGACATTTTGTCCAGAGGTACGCGGCGGCTGTCCCGGTTGCCGGTCCCCGCCGCGCTCCATTCGATTTTTCGCGTTCCCCTAAAAATCGAATGGAGGTACTTATATGACAACGATCAATTTGCGGGATTTTTACCCGTGGTATAGGCATGACGAGTTTGTAGAGGTTTCCAACGAGGTGGCGGCGGCGATGCTGGAGGGCAAGCGGCAGGAGCGCAATTACACCCGGCGCATGTACTACAATAAGGCGCAATATTCCCTTGACGCTGGCGATGGGATTGAAAATGAAACCGTTTATGCAGACCTTTCGTCCCATGAGGTTTACGAGCTTAAACTCAGAATGTGCCGGTTGTGCAGGGCGCTCAATTCCCTGCCCGAACCGCAGGGCCGGAGGATAGACGCGCATTTCATTCTCGGCATGAGCAAGGCCGATATTGCGCGGGCCGAGGGCGTTCGTGAAAGTGCTGTGCGCGGTGCTATTGAAAGGGGATTAAAGAGCATGAAAAAATATTTAAGAAATAACTGATTTTTTTCCTGCGGATTAGGCCCTCAGATCTCATGGTTAATGAGAGGTACTTTTCCTCTCATTAACATATAGGGGAACGCCGTGCCGGGAATAGCTGTCTCTATTGTCCAATGACAGGCCG
>Ga0153929_1000304_pt1 | contig 18860 bp, 19 predicted proteins | sample TSNJ013MetaG_FD_104689 | JGI IMG/M metagenome (GOLD analysis project Ga0153929, IMG submission 104689) | Attine ant fungus gardens microbial communities from New Jersey, USA - TSNJ013 MetaG | ecosystem: Host-associated > Fungi > Mycelium > Unclassified | place: USA: New Jersey, Wharton State...
CTGTCGGTGGAAACCCGGCAATAAGCTGCCATCCTTAATTTTTGTTTGCGGACGTCCCGCTCGGTTTTGACGATGACCGCGGGCATCTCGATGACAATTTTCCGTTCAGCAAGCTGTGTCTGCATGATGTTCAACCTCCCCGGATTCGTTTTCGGCAATCAGGCTGCCGCCGGTCAGCTTGAGCGCGAGGGCTCCGTCCGCTCCCACCATGAGAGCGTCCGCGGCCTCATGAAAAAGCCCGCCGTCAAAAGCCGTGAGCGGCGCCATGCCGGACAGCCGCGCCCCAAGGCCGGCGGTCTTTTGTATGATTAAATCCCTGTTTCCCAGCGCCTCGTACCGTTCGGCGGCACAGGCAAGGGCCAGCGATTTGGCGTAGTCCTCATTCCAGTCCGTCTTGCCCAGCTCCCTGTAGAGCTCGTTTTGCGTCCGCTCGGATTCCAGGGACAGGGGCGCGGCCGCGGGCGGCATATCCAGCAATCCGGGCTGGCTGATCAGCCGGTTCAGCAGGGCGGTGACCCGCCGCTCCAGCTCGGCGTCCGCTATTTTCAGTACGCCGCCGCATTCATCATTACCGCAGTGCCACCAGCGGGCGCCGTCGCGGAAACTGGTCCGCACCCGAAACGGCGTGCCGCAGACGCCGCAGACCAGCTTGCGCTTGACCGTGTCGTTGCAGGCGGGATGTTCGCGCCAGCCTTCCGTTTTGGAGGCGCGGATTTGCGCCGCCTGATTGAAAATGTCTGCGGAGACGATCTCCGGCCAGCCGTCCCCGCCGTTGTATCTGGCGTTTTCCAGGATGCGCTTGACCATGTGCTTGTTCCACTCCGGCGTGGCCGCGTGGTAGCGGACGCCGTTGCCGCTCATTGCCGCCGCGATGACGAGGTAGCTGTCGCCGCCCAGGTAGCGGCCAAAGATTTGCCGCACGGCGTTTGCCTCGTCAGGCTGGGGAACGACTTTGCCGTTCTGTATCTGATATCCGAACGGGATTTTTCTCTGCCAGCTCATCTAACGCACCGCCCTTTCTATGGATTCCGTAAGTTCCAGCCCGCAGCGCAGCCGGAAACGGACTTTGTCCTCCGCCATGACTGTGACCCGTTCCACGATCTCCGCAAAGCCCTCAACCTCCGGGGCGCCGGCTTCCAGCGCGATCACCAGATCCTCCACCGGCAGGGCGCAGCCGCCGAGGTCGTCACCCATCAGCCGCTCTTTGGTCCGGCGCAGCGCCTTAATTTTCCTGTCAAATTCGTGCCGCTGGGATAAATAAAGAGCAGGTTCCAGGTACCCTTTGCCTTTCAGCCTTTCGAGTACATGAACCTGCTCGGTGAGAGAGATCAGTTCCTTATTCACTTCGGTGAGCGTAGCGTCGCTCCGGTATTTGCGTTCAGTCACCAGCTTCAGATGCTCCGCCAGCGGACTGAGGATTTCATCCCTGTGCCCGCGGAGCTTCTCCCACATCCGGGCAAAGGCCGCGAGGATTTCGGTTTCGGGAACCTGCCGCACGGGACATTCGTGTTTGCCATTGCCGTCGTGCGTCCGGCATGTCCGGTAGGTCTTGCCTCCGGTGACCTTGCGCCGGCAGAGCGATCCGCATTCGCAGTACACCGCTTTTGAAAGCATGGTATCGGCGGCGGGGGTTCCTTTGTAAAACTGATCCCGCCGCCCGGCCATCAGGAGCTGGACATTCTCAAAATCCTCATGGCTGACGATGGGCGGGTGGCTGTTCTGAACATGGTACCGGGGCTTCTCGCCGTTGTTTTTCACCATCCTGAGCGGGAGGGTATCCGTCGTGTACTTTTTCTGCCAGATCATATCCCCGGTGTAGCTGATATTGGTAAGGATATACCGGACGGCGGTGGGATGCCATTTGCCTGGGTTGCCGTCCGGTTTGGCCGTCCTGCATTCCCTCGGTACCTTTTCCCTGTTCAGCGTATCGGCGATGCCATGAATGCCCCGGCCGGCGAGGTAGGCGGCATAGATCCGCGTGACCACCTCCGCCTGATCCGGCTCAATTTCCAGCGTTCTTGCTTTTGTGTTGAGCCGGTAACCGTAGGGCGCGGAGGACGGCAGGAAGTCCCCGGTTTTCATCCGCATCCGAACCCCGCGCCGCAGGTTCCCCGCGATGGACAGCGATTCCCGCTGCGCGCCTCCCGCGTGCATGGCGAGGAGCATCTCGCTGTTGATCCTCGCGGTGTCGATGTTCTCCTTTTCAAACAGCACCGTCACGCCGCATTGTTTGAGTTCATGGATGGCTTCGATGCAGTCGGTCAGGTTCCGGGCGAAGCGGGACACCGATTTGCAGAGTATCCGGTCGATCTTTCCCTTGCGGCAGTCCGCCAGCATCCGCTGGAAGTCCCCCCGTTTCCCGGCGTCAAGGCCGGTCAGACCCTCGTCGGCGTAGACGTCCACGTACTCCCACTCCGGGTTTCCGCTGATAATGCCGGCGTAGTGCCGCATTTGGGAGATGTAGCTGTGCATCTGATCCTCGCTGTCCGAGGATACGCGGGCGTATGCGGCTACTTTCAACCTGCCGCCTGCCGCGCCGGTTGGCGCGATGGCCGTCATCTCCCGCGCGCCGCCTGGGGCGGGCATGATGCGCTCAATGTTTAAGATTGCAGTTTTCATAGGCGTTTGGCCTCCTTTCAAGCGCCAACACTACCACAACCCGCGGTCAATAGCTATATCTAAATTGGACAATTACAAAATAAATTTCACGCGGTTTCATATCTCCGCGAGGGTCGGCTTGAACCGCCTGACCAGCTCGGCGCGGGCGGCCTCAAACTGCGCCTCGCTCCAGCCGAGCCGTTCGGATATCCCGGTCAATATATTCAGTCCCACAAGGTATCCGGCGTTGCGCTTTGTCTGCTCACGCATGATGGTGTCCTCCCATCTCCGAAGCTCCGGGAGAGAGGACGCCCGACAGCAGCTCCGCGCCGATCTTTCCCTCCAGCGGGGAATATACCTCAACCCCGCGCCGTTCCAGTTCCTTCAGCATCGGGATCACCCGTTCGGCGTCCCGTCCGAGGCGGGACAGGCTCCTGACCAGCAGGACGTCAAACCTGTTCTGCTCCGCCTCCGCGGTCACGCGGGAAAGGCCGGGCCTTTCCATATTCACGCCGCCGCCGAGGTCGGAGGAGCCGCCAACGACAGAAAAGCCGAGCCGCTCCGCGTAGTCCATCAGTTCCTTTTCCTGCCCCTTCAACACGCCGTGCGTGTCCTCTGGCGCGTCGATCCGGGTATATATCCACGCTCTTTTTTGCGTATCCATTTTCTCAACCTCCAAGCTTTTGTGCCAGGCCGACGCTGACGGTGAGCGCCTCGTCAGCCTGTTTCATTTCCGTATCGTCCAGCGCGCCGAAGCGCTTCAGCAGCCGGGCGCGGTCTATCGTCCTGATCTGCTCCAGCAGGACGGTGGAATCCTGCCGCAGCCTGCGGCCGTCTTTTTCCAGGACGGCGTGGGTCGGCAGGTCTTTTTTGTGCCGGCCGGTAACGGCGGCAACGATAACGGTGGGGCTGTGGCGGTTGCCCATTTCATTCTGGATCACGACCACAGGTCTGACGCCGCCCTGCTCCGAGCCTGTGGTCCGTCCCAGGTCGGCCAGCCACACATCGCCCCGCCGCACTTCCGGGTATCGTACCATGACGGCTACCTCCGTAATAAGTAAAAGGGCCCCTTGCGTATGAGCGCAAGGAGGCCCCATTATCCCTTGTTTTCTGATCGTCAGGACTCATTTGGTTTTCCTGACTTATCTGCTCCTATTCGACACTACTCCCCGGAGCTTGGCAAAGACACAAACCGCGGTTGGCTTCACCGCGCCACGGGAATTTCACCCCCGCCAGGATCGCTGCCGGCCGCCCCCATTGCGTGATCCCGCTTTCGCGGGGCTGTGGCTGGACGGGTGTATTGAGCCGGCGTTGTCTTGGCGAAACAGCCCGCCACGGGCTGCTTTCCGGTCGGATGGGTACCGCTCTGCACCTTATTTGGCCGTCTTTGATGGCGGTTGCCCGCCACAGGTGGTTTTCGCGCATCCTCCGCTGTCGCTTGTCCCTTTTCTGGACACGCCGGCTAACGTATTTGTGTCTTTGGATATTCACTTGTCAAAGAGCCGCGAGGGGAAAGAAAAACCCCCTCACTACTAAGCCGAAAAAGTGAGGGGGTCTATGCGTGGAAATTTATAATGCTTTATTTGTCGAGCATTTTCCGCAGTTTGGCGAGTATCTTTTCCTCTCTGCGGCAGACGCTGGACTGGCTGAGACCAAGTTCATCGGCGACGTCGCTCTGGCTGCGATTTTCATAATATCGCTTGATGATGAGAGCCAGTTCGCCCTCCGTCAGTAAGCACAGGCAGGCCCGCAGCCCCGCGGCCATAATCCGTCCGACCACAATATCCTCCACCGGGACGGCGTCGTGGTCGGGGATCATATCCTCCCCGGTGGTGGCCCCATCGTCAAGCTGGCTGTACAGGGTCTTGCCGTGGGTGAGGTCGCGTTCCTCCAGATAACGCTCACGCCTGCCCATGCTGTAATAGGCTCGATACAATTCCCGCGGTACTTCAATGGGCCGGCCGTCGATCCGAATCCTGTATATTCTTTTATCTGCCATTTGGCTTTCCTCCGTTTTTCTGAAAATTGGGGGTTAGTCCGACTTTCAGAAAAGGGAGGCGACCGGCAGCCGATGCTATACCGGAACCGTAAAAGGACAGCAAAAAACGCGCCGATGCGGAGTGCTCTCCGCGTGGCGCGCTTACTCGTACAAGTATATGCTAACTCTTTATGACACTTGCTGGTGTCGTCCGCGTTACCGTCATGGCCGTAAAAGCCCCAAAACGAACCCACACTTTTTTTGACAGTCTACTCACGCTTAATGGTGGCGGTATGTATGTGCCGGATAATCCCCAGCGATAGGGAAATCTGAAAATCAAGTATATATAAAACATCCACAAAGCTCCTTACAGACGGCTTTGTGGATGTTTCAGACATGGCGAATCGACCGAACAAAGGCGTCTTTTTTTTTACGCCATGTCCGGCTCCTTTTTATGAATAGTCAGCATGAAGTGCTATTTACATCATTGAATTATATAGTCATTTCCTTACAGCTTATTTTCCTGTAAAATAATGTTGGAGGTGACGCGCGATGCACATCAAGGTAACGTGGATGGGCGACATCGTGCGCAGCGCCCGCGAAGCCAGAGGTTTGACACAGGCGGCCCTTGCGAAAGAAATTGCGGTTTCCAAGCGAACGGTTGTCGCGTTGGAGAACAATCAGAGGAAGCCTACATACGAAATATTCTGCCGGCTTATTCACGCCTTGAATATTTCTGCCGATCTGATTGTTAATCCTGATCGTGCAACCTACACGGCGGAACATGAGCAATTATTCCGCGAATGGCTGGCCTGTGGCGAACGTGAGCAGAAGATTGTAATTATTACCCTCCGAAGTCTTCTGCGGGCGCTGCGTCAGGATGAGCCCGAAAAACAAGGCTGAACAAGCAGAGACGGGCGGTACTCCACACCGCCCGTTTCGCTTTACCTTGTCCACAAGGATTGTCGCTGGCGGTTCAGCCCTGATAATTCAGCATGGACTCAGGTTGTTTTTGTCATCGCATCGTCCTCGCCGACCATGTATATGTCAATGGTCGTATTAGCCGCCAGCTTGCCATCAGCGTCGTGTCCGGAAAGGTATCGTTGCTGGCTGTAAGCATACCTACTTGCAATGGAGTGATTTTAGCATTTGCCACAGTCACTACACCCATTGCAGATTAGTCTGCTGCCGCATTGTCCACAGCCTTTTCGATAATGTGGCACATACAGCCTTTCTTGAGGGATCGGCCCATATTCATCCTCCAGCACATACTCCACTGGCCTGCCGACAAAATTCATGCCGGACTTGAACGTCATCACCTTTTGAACGCCTTTGTCGGGTATGTGGTACAGCTTTCCGTCTTTAATGAAATTGGTCCCGGTTTCAACAAAGCAGAATGTCACATTTGCATTGACACATTCTTCACGCAAGATTTTCACCCATTCAAAGTTGCATATTCTCGCGCCATCATAATTTTCTCCACCACATCCAACCTGCTCTATTTGGCCTGTCTCAAGATACTCCGCAATGTGTATTTCCCCAAGTAAGGGAGCGCAGAACAGACCTTTGTGCTTAAACGGTAGTTGAAGCAGGTGGGGTATTCTCTCGTCGGCGCGGCGCTGATTCTCACAGGACACATTGAAAAATATGTTTTCCCAGCCATTTCCCCAATGATCGGGGAGGCAGCTTTGTACCCGTTCCGGGCGCTTGGTCAGCAGAAAAAACTTCACGTCGCTTCGTTCCTTCATAAACTGCCACGCTTCGTCACGCCAAGGGTCGGCTTCTTCAAGAAAGAAGTCTGATGTCATGCAGACGCGGATCAGCTCTCCGCTTCGGATTTTGTATTGGCCTTTTCTATTCTTCTGAACTGGATAATCAAAATCGCCTTTTGTGCGGTAAATATCCGAGCCATTGAGATCCCGCATACGGTCAAAAAAGTACATATAGCAATTTTGGCAACCCTCGCTGCATTTCACACAGCCATGCCACGGATTCCATGTATCATGCGTCATGGTTTTCTTCTTCCGCATTTTTCTTTTTTCGCAGACTCCTGGTACCATGATGGATCATCCAAAGCGTTGCCTTGGTGGGATTGTCATTCATCCAGCTATCAACGATATATTGCGCCTTCTCGTGATCGTATTTGTATAGGTCATTCAAGTTGTTGGCAACTGTCAGCCGAATGTATTTGTCATCGTCGTAGCGCAAATTGCTGAGTATCCGCATATAATCGTCAAACCGCTCCACGGCGGCGGTCATTTTTTTTGCCCACGGTAGACTGACGCGCATACACTCGCTGGCACAGCGCCTTACAAACACGTTTTTTTCCTGGCTCCACTTCTTCAAGACGGTCATACTCTTTTTGGGGAACGCTTGAATGAGCGGACGCATGGCGAATTCCCCCGTGTGTCTCTGTGTAAACTCTTTAATAAATTTCACGGACAACTGGAAATGTTCCGGGTATTCCGCACAATGCGCCTCCACGTATTTGCCAATGGGAGACAGCCACTTGCCATCCGAATATTGATTGGCGATGGAAGGTAACTTCGGCCCCAGCATTTCCCCAAAGAGCTTGACGGTTTCGGGATACTCCGGCAGATAGCGATCAAACACCTCCACAATGGCCTGCATCTGCTGGGTGTATTCCTTGCCCTCTACCGATTCCGCAATGTCTGTTACAAACCCCTCTTTGTCCAGTGAAGGGTACTTTTCAATGATCTTGTCCGCAAGCATCTCGGCATATTCTTTATTGTAATAATCCTTAATTAGCATGGACTTTTTCCCTCCTTTGAGTTAATATTATCATAGAAACCTTGACGCAGGATGTCATGCTTTATATGTTACTATTATTTCAGGAGGTGCAATTCTTGCAAAACAGTAGATTATTGGAAATGCTGCTGCTCCTAATGGAAAAAGGAAACATATCCGCCCCGAAGCTGGCGGAGCAGTTTGATGTCTCTGTACGGACAATATATCGGGATATTGACGCCCTGAGCGCGGCGGGAGTCCCTGTTTATGCTACGACGGGACGCAATGGAGGCGTTCAGTTGATGGACAATTTCGTGCTGGATAAGTCCGTACTCACAGAGGTTGAAAAGAAAGAAATATTGCTTGGGCTACAGGCGCTCCTTGCCGTACCGTTTCTTGGTGAGGGAACCACGTTGAAGAAATTGGCCGTCCTGTTTGACCAAAGGACAAACTGGATTGATGTGGATTTCAGTCGATGGGGAAGCCTCAACCGTGAGGACGCCCAAAAGTTTGAAACCATCAAAGAAGCGGTATTTAATGAGAAGGCCGTCGAGTTTCAGTATGTGGATGCCGGGGGATCAGTCTCCGAGCGTACATTAGACCCCTTGAAGCTGGTATATAAGCAACGTGACTGGTATCTCTACGGTTACTGCCACTTACGAAAGGATTTTCGCTTGTTCAAGACCACAAGAATAAATGAACTGCGCATCCTCACGCAATCACTTTTACAGGAGTACAGCGCAGCCCAGCGAACCGGCTATTTGAACGAGGAATGGATGCATACTGACATTGAAGTAAAATTGTGGTTTTCCCGCCTTCATGCCCACCGCGTCTATGATGTCTTTGAATTTAGCTGTATTGAAAACATGGAGGATGGAATCTATGTGACCGCGCCAATTCCAGAGGATGAGTGGCTATACTCATATCTTCTATCCTTCGGGGCCGATGTACGGGTAATCCAGCCGGAGCATATCAAAAAGGAACTGAAAAACAGGCAAAAACAGGCTTATGAAGCGGAGTAAAAATCAGGAGGGATTCAATATGTTCAAAATCGGATGTCATTTATCATCATCAAAGGGTTATGTAGCAATGGGCAAGGAAGCTGTGAGCATCGGGGCCAATACGTTCCAGTTCTTCACACGGAACCCGAGAGGGGGAGCTGTAAAGCCCCTGGATTTGGTCGATATCGGCGCATATCAGAGCTTTTCCGAGATGCACGGCCTACAACCAATACTCGCCCATGCGCCCTATACCCTTAACGCCTGCGCAGTAGACGCCGGGTTACGGCAATTTGCCCTCGATACAATCAAGGACGATCTGGAGCGGCTTGACCACATTCCCGGCACCATGTACAACTTTCACCCCGGCAGCCATGTGAAGCAGGGTGAGGCCGTGGGCATACAGTTCATTGTCGATATGCTCAACTCCGCAATAACCGATGACATGAACACAACGATTCTGCTGGAAACGATGGCCGGTAAAGGAACGGAGATCGGCAGGAGCTTTGAGGAATTGCAGGAAATCATCAGCAAGGTTGAATGCTCAGACTACCTGGGCATTTGCCTCGACACCTGCCATATCTTCGAGGGGGGATATGACATCGTGAATGATCTGGATGGGGTATTGTCGGAGTTTGGTCGGATTATCGGGCTGGGCCGCTTAAAGGCAATCCACCTCAACGACAGCAAGAACCCTATTGGCAGCCATAAAGACCGCCACGAAAAAATCGGTGACGGCAGCATCGGCATTGATGCTATTGCAGCGATCATCAATCATCCCTCATTGCGCGAACTGCCCTTTTACTTAGAAACACCCAATGATGTTGCGGGATACAAGAAGGAAATCGAACTTTTGAAATCGCTCTATGTGGAGGTGAACTAAATTGAAGAAGATGCCCCCCAAAGAGAAAATACATGAGGCGATCAGCGCCTTGGCCGATGGCCGGATTGAGATTGACGGCACAAGCGCCTATATCACGTCGTCCGACTACAGCAAAAAGTACACAGTTGTTTGGAATCCCGATAAAACCAGCTTCACGTCCAATGACAGCGCGACCTACTGGCAAGGCTATCCCGGATACCCTGTGCTGGCCGCGTTAATGCAGATGGAAGTGCTTCTCGTTCCCAAAGACCTGATTGGCCATTTCAAGAACATAAACTGGAATGAGCTGAACGCAAGGCATAAGAGGAACTATGCTGCTGCGGCCAACGAAGCACTAAGCGCGCTGGACGCCGCAGATAAACAAATGGTCGATGCCGCCATAGATGAACTTTATGGCAGAATCAGCAATATGGGTTTTGAAGTGAAGCGCGGCAAGGAACCTATAATCAAGTTAAAAGACAGTCAGGAGGATGGAAATGCCTGATAACATAGCTCGAATGAACGAGCTGATCGAGATTTTGAACAGGGCAAACCGGGCCTATTATAGCGGTTCCCATGAGATCATGGACAACCAGAAGTACGACAAGCTGTACGATGAATTGCAGCTTTTGGAAGCAAGCACAGGGGTTATAAGGGCATCCAGCCCCACACAGCAGGTTGGATATGAAGTCGTCAGCTCTTTGCCAAAGGAGCAACATGCCGCCCCCATGCTTTCGTTGAATAAAACCAAGAGCATAGAGGAACTGTCGCAATTTGCAGGCTCTCAGAAAATCCTCTTGTCATGGAAACTTGACGGGCTGACCATTGTATTGACATATCGGAACGGCGAGCTGTTTAAGGCTGTTACACGGGGAAATGGCGAAGTTGGCGAGGTTATAACGAACAACGCGAGGGTGTTCTATAACATCCCTGCTAAAATCCCCTACGCCGGAGAGTTGATTATTCGCGGAGAAGCCGTTATCGGCTATTCCGAGTTTGAGCGTATCAACGAACAGATTGAAGATGCGGACGAAAAGTACAAGAACCCGCGAAATCTATGTAGCGGGACTGTCCGGCAACTGAATAATGAGATTGTTGCAGGACGAAGGGTTTATTTTTTTGCGTTTTCTTTGGTAAAAGCGGATTCGGTGGACTTCGCAAATTCCCATTCCCGCCAATTAAAATGGCTGTCATCGCTTGGATTTGATGTTGTGGATTTTCTGGAGGTTACAAGTGGGCAGGTTGCCGATGCTATTAACACCTTCAAGCAAAAGATAAATGACTATGATTTTCCCTCGGACGGCTTGGTGGCAATCTATGATGACATTCATTATGGGGAGGCGCTTGGCAGGACAGCGAAATTCCCAAGAGATTCTATCGCGTTTAAATGGGAGGATGAGCTTCAATCAACCGTATTGGAAAACATTGAATGGAGCGCGTCGAGAACAGGCTTGATAAATCCCATCGCTGTTTTTCAGCCGGTGGAACTGGAGGGCAGCACGGTCAGCAGGGCATTTTTGCATAATGTGAGTACGCTGAAATCCTTGAAGCTGGGGATCGGGGATACAATTGAGGTCTATAAGGCAAACATGATTATCCCCCAAATTGCCAGCAATCTCACTATGAGCGGCAATGCCAGTATTCCAGAGCATTGTCCTGTCTGCAAAGGAAAGACAGTCATAAACAATGCGAATGGGAAAGAGTTTCTTTACTGCGAGAATCCGCAATGCGCCGCGAAAAAGTTAAAGGGGTTCGAGCATTTTGTAAAGCGGGATGCGATCAACATTGAAGGGCTGTCCGAACAGTCTCTTGAAAAATTTATCAATCGCGGCTTCCTAAAGGATTTTGTAGACCTGTTTACTTTGGAGCAGTATCGGAGTGAAATCTCCGCTATGGAGGGTTTTGGCGAAAAATCCTGCGACAACCTTTTTGGCAGCATTACAAAATCAAGGGACACCACGCTTACCCGCTTTCTCTACAGCCTCGGTATATCGGGTGTTGGTTTGTCAATGGCCAAGATGATATGCAGGGTATTTAACAACGATCTTGATAAAATCATCAACGCCTCTGTGGATGATCTGTGTGCTGTTGACGGCATCGGGCCTGTTGTTGCAAGCAACCTCCGTGCCTATATGGATGACGCTGCTAATATCGAGCAGATTGAAAAGCTGTGTGAATATCTGAACTTTGCCGATAATGGGTCGGGGGAACAGAGCAATGCCCTTGCGGGCCTCACCTTCGTTATCACCGGTTCCTTGTCGGAGTTTGAGAATCGGGACGCGCTGAAAAATTATATCGAGGCCAGAGGGGGCAAAACAACAAGCGGCGTCACGTCGAAAAGCTCCTATCTGATCAATAATGACAGCCATTCGACAAGCACCAAAAATACGCAGGCGCAGAAATTGAATATTCCTATCATTACTGAGACGGATTTTCTTAGCATGTTTGGGGAGGCGATAAAATGAAGATGCTCGTTGTCGATGGAAACAGCGTTATCAATCGCGCTTACTATGGTATCCATGCCTTATCAACAAAAGCTGGATTTCCGACCAATGCCATCTATGGCTTTATGATGATTCTGGTAGGCATGATGAATGAGATCGAGCCGGATAAGACCGTCATTACCTTTGACAAAAAAGCGCCCACTTTCCGGCATAAGCTGTATACGGAATACAAGGGGCAACGAAAAGGAATGCCGGAAGAATTGGCTGTACAAATGCCCAAGTTAAAGGAAATACTCACATATCTTGGTTTCCCTATCGTGGAGTTGGATGGGTACGAAGCTGACGATTTATTGGGTACGCTCTCAAAAGCCTGTTCGGATCAGGGCGGAACATGCGTTATTGCAACCGGCGACCGGGATTCCTTCCAGCTAATAGGCGAAAATGTAATGGTTAGAATGGCATATACGAAAGCGGGCAAATCCGCTATGCAGTTGGTGGACTTGCAGACGATCAGCGATGTGTACGGCCTCCGACCGGAGCAGTTGATTGACGTTAAGGCTTTGATGGGCGACGCGTCCGACAACATTCCCGGTGTCGCGGGCATAGGAGAAAAGACGGCAATCGGGTTAATCCAAAAGTTTGGCTCCTTGGATAGCTTATATGAAAATCTCGGAAACGAGGCCATAAAGCCAAAGGCACGGGAGAAACTTGAAGCCGGTAAGGAAACCGCCTATTTGAGCCGCGAATTGGGGACGATTGACCGGAACGCTCCTATTGACACAAACATGGATGCCTACCTGTCCATGCCAATCGACCATGATAACGCCTATAAGCTGCTTGCGGAGCTGGAGCTATTCAGCGTCATGGATAAATTCGGAATTGCTGCGGACAATCCCGCACATATGGAGCAGGCTGGAGATGCAGGTACAGTGTCGTTGCTTCTCAATCAATTTTCCGAGGATATGCTGAATGCCGAAAGTATGGATGTGCTGTTCCATATATCCAACGACAAGATTGCCGCGTTCTGCGTTATCCTACCCGACACCCTCCACCTTGTCACGGAAAGTGCGGAGCAGCTTGCGGTATTGGTATTATCCTCCCCAGCCCGCAAGCGGACAAACCAAGTCAAGGAGCTATACAAATATGCCCTAAAAAGGGGCTTTGAGATTCAAAATGTTACGTTCGATCTGGAAATAGCGGCCTACATACTAAACCCTACGGCTTCGGACTATTCCGTGCAGGAGCTGGTGAGAGAATATAATATATCGGCTCCGATGCTGGACGGTCACGACAGCACGGTTCCCGGACAATTCCTGCTTGATTGCAGGGCCTTCTCCCCTCTGGCAAATATGCTTGCAGGGCGCATTACTGCAAACGAGCAGGAGTATTTGTTCAATGAGGTGGAGCTTCCGCTGGCGGCAGCATTGGCCGACATGGAGTTTACCGGCGTCCCGCTCGACACAGAGGGTTTGAAAGCGTACGGGCGTGAATTGAGAGCAGAATTGGACAAGCTGACGCAGACCATCTATACCCTTGCCGGAGAGGAATTCAACATCAACTCGCCGTTACAGCTTGGTGCGGTTCTTTTTGAGAAGCTGAAACTCCCTGCGGGGAAAAAGACGAAAACGGGATATTCGACAAATGCTGATGTTCTGGAAGCCATACAGGATAAGCATGAGATTGTCGGCCATATTCTTGCGCACCGGACAATTGGCAAGCTGATGTCAACCTATGTGGATGGCCTCATGAAAAATGTTCATGCCGATGGGCGAATCCATACAACCTTTCAGCAGACGCTCACCCGTACCGGCCGGATTTCCTCGGTTGAGCCGAACATGCAGAACATTCCGATTAAGACGGAACAGGGCAGCAAGCTGCGGAAATTCTTTTACGCCAAACCGGGGCATGTGCTTCTTGACGCCGACTATTCACAGATTGAACTGCGGGTGCTTGCTCACATGGCGGACGATAAGAATATGGTTGATGCCTTTGTATCGGATGTGGACATTCATACAAAGACTGCATCGCAGGTTTTCAACGTGGCAGAGGAAGAAGTAACGCACCTTTTGAGAACGCGGGCGAAGGCGGTTAATTTCGGGATTGTATATGGGATTGGCGCGTCGTCGTTATCAAAGGACATAGGCGTTACGAAAAAAGAGGCCGGCCAGTATATCGACAATTATCTCAATAATTTCGATGGGGTCAGGGATTATTTGGAGCGTACTATTTCTATGGCACAGGAAAAAGGATATGTGGAAACAATCATGCACCGCCGCCGATACCTGCCGGAACTTCATTCGACAAATAGGATGACGCTGGAATTTGGTAAGCGCGTGGCGCGAAACACGCCAATTCAAGGCACCGCCGCGGACATCATCAAGATAGCGATGGTGCGGGTATGGTCACGTTTGAAAATGGAAAAGCTGGAGGCCCGGCTGATTTTACAAGTCCACGATGAACTGCTTGTGGATTGCCCCGAACAGGAAGAAGAAAGGGTCAGGGAGATCATGTTGCAGGAAATGGAGGACGCAATCAGCATGAAGGTTCCACTAAAAGTTGACATAGAGAAAGGCGTAAACTGGCTGGAAACCAAAGGGTTATAAGTGCATGGCAAGCGGGCGCGGAAGAATAAATAAAAAATTTTCAACGCCAAATAAACCATGACGCTATATGTCAAGGTTTATATGGTATTATTATATCAAGAGCTACAGTCCCTATTGATTACTCAAACATTTGGATTGTTTCTCCCACTATCTAATTCGAGAAAGGAGGTGCTGTCATGAGTGAAAAGACTTGCAAAAGTTGCGGTACGCCCTTAACCGATGAAATGTACGGAACAGAGGCAGACGGAAGCAAGAACACGGATTATTGCAAATACTGTTACGAAAACGGCGAACTCAAAAGCGCGGGTGACGGAAAGTAAGTAGTCCATATACCACTGTTCTCGGTAGGCAATAAACGGTGCCGGGGACGGTGGTATTACTTTTTAGCGCAGATACGCAATGCTGAAAAGAATTGACGGGATTCGCAGAAAAAAGGCTGGGAGAAAAGACCATGATATGAAGATTGTAAGCTGGAATTGTAACTGTAAGTTTCGTGAGAAGCACAGAATTATTTCTGAACTTGACGCGGATATATATGTGATTCAAGAGTGCGAAAATCCCCAAACCACAAAGAGTACAGAATACAGGGCTTTTGCAGAAAATCATCTTTGGATTGGGAATAACGGAAATAAGGGGCTTGGCATATTCGCAAGGCCCTCCATTCATCTTAGACAGTATAAATGGGATACGGAGGGGTTATCTTATTTTCTGCCATGCAAAGTTGATCAGTCACTTGACATTGTGGCTGTTTGGGCGATGGAGCCATATAGTAAAAATTATCTCGAATTTCAAAATCGGAACAGCAGGCGTATCAGGAAAAAGGCAGTTATTATCGGTGATTTTAACAGCAACGCCATATGGGATAAGAAATATTCCGCAGGCTCACATTCAAAGTTTGTAGTTGAGCTACAGAAAAAAGGGTTGATATCCGCCTACCATCTGATAAACGGTGAACGGCATGGGGAGGAAACGATACCCACATTCTATCTCTACAGGAGCATGGAGCGCCCGTATCACATGGACTATTGCTTTTGTAAAAGAGAGATATTAAGTCAATTCACAATAGAGGATTATAAGTATTGGCTGCAATATAGTGATCATATGCCCTTAGAAGTAGATATATCTGTATAGTAAAGCGCGGTGGACTCCACCGCGCTTTTGCTTGATGGTGGCGCCTCCCATACCCTCAAGATTACCATCTATCGGTGGCTGCGCATCCATCTGGCCGCAATAAAATTAACGTGAATCACATAGATGGTGGTCACCGGGTTTCCGCTCCGGGACTCGGATGGGGATGCCGCAAGCCGGCACTGTCTGCAATCGCTTCCTCGACGGCTCTTCGCTTGCCGGTGCGCAAAGGTGGGAGCACAATGGTTGTCAGAATCTCTCATTTCCGATTTGGCGGCGGGAGCATTTGGCACAACGGCGGGCCGCCGTTGCTATATCATTAAGGTGCTATGCGGTACTCGGACGGAACCTCGCCGCTCTTTTCAAAGTTAGGAGTCCAAGCAAGACCGGTGGCGATCAGGTAACCATGCCTTGTGTAATAACCGGGTTCTTGTTTTTCGAGATTCTTCCCGAACCGTTCAAGGTCAATGCCCTCCGCCCATTCAGGCGGCATCTGGATCAAGCCGGATTCGTTAATGTAGTACCGCGCCAAATCCTCCGTGCCGTGAACGCCGTGGTAGACTTCGTAGACGCCGATATTGTGGGTGAAATCAATTACACGTTCAATGCTTTGAAGCACATTGGCCTTCAAAGGACTTTCCAGCATAGCCTCCAGCAATTCGACATGATCGGGTGACAGTCCATCCAGCCGCGCCGCCAGATAGTTCACTATGTTGAGATCCGCCCTCATCAATATTTCCACCGGAAGCGCAGCCAATTTTGTTTTGTATTGGCCGATAGTCATGTCGTTGGAACCGATCGCTCCGATCTCGTTCATCGCCTTTTGAAAACCTTCCCTGCCTGCGGGAAGCGCAAGCCATGTTCCCGCGCTGTTCTTTTGAATAAGGATGTTGATTGTACCACTCATTTTTATAGCTCCTATCATATTTTCATTAGGTCGTCCATTTGCGATAATACACTGATTAACTGCCTGTGAAATATTCACAGGGTTAGTCTGGCATAAAGTGAACGCCTTAATCCCAGTTAGGCAAAAGGGCAGACGGTTTTTGCCGTCTGCCCTTTTGCCGAGATAACCCCATGTCCATCCCAAAAACCTGCACAAGAGGGTTTTTGTTTAGCGGCTTCACGCTGCTGCGCTTTCTGTGGATACTCCCCATCATACTCTATTCTACATCCGCCGCCTGCTCGTTTATCGTCGTCAGGCATGTCCCGCATATGTACTTGTCGCCGTGCTGGATCAGATTGTCTTTCTCCGCGCAAAAAACGCAGTGTTTCGTGTCGTATGGCTTCAGGTAGATGCCGCCCTCGTCGGTGAAGACTTCCAGCGTGTCCTTTTCCTTAAGATCGAATTTCGCGCGTACCTCCGCCGGCAGCACAAACCTCCCCAGTTCGTCGATTGCCCGTGTGATTCCTGTTGACTCCATTTTTGTCACTCTCCATATATAGTCTTGTATTTGCTCATGCTCTGCACAGCCAGTTTCCCGCCTCCCGTTCAGAGCCTTATGCCACCTTTTCATCATCATCGAGGACATATCGTCCTTGTGCCCGATTCCCGTCAGCGTGAACAGCTTATGGAGCTCGCTCTCCGGAGCCAGCACATTGTTTCGCAGATACAGGCCGAGTCCGAAATGGTAATGATACAATTCGTCTGCCGGCGTTTGTATAAACTCCGTCCAGAAATCCTCGCCGATCCGCGGGCGGGTTTCCGCAAGGCATTCCATGATCGCGGTTTTAAGTTTTTTGTCCATGCCCTACTCCACAAACCAGTTTTACGAGTATTTTACTACTTATTTTATCGGTTGTCTATTACTTGTTTAACACTTTATCTTTCACATGCAAAAATTGTTAGACTGTATGTGGAGGTGCATGTGAATGGAAAATCTGCGCAGGTTGCGTGAAAAGACCGGATTGAGCCAACAAAAGGTAGCCGATCAGACCGGACTCACGCAACAAAAGCTGCACACATATGAAACCGGCACGTTCGAGCCGGATATCAGCACACTTAAGGTTTTAGCGGATTTCTTTGAGACTTCGGTGGATTATCTTGTGGGGCACACCGAAAACCCCCGGAAAATTGAACCGGTGGAGGAGTACGCTCTGAACGCGGAGGAGAGGGCGCTGGTCGACAGGTACCGGGACCTGCTGCCGAACCAGCGCCGCAGTCTCGACCTCTTTCTGGACAGCCTGGAGAACAAATAGCCGATAAAGCAGAAAGAAAAACACGCCGATCCGCCGCGGCGCGGTTGCCTTTCTGCTTTTCATCTCTTTCCGGCTTTCCCGCGATCCTGAACCGGGATAGATTGTTTTTTTCTCTGCCTTTAGACTCCCTGTTAGAGTTGGCCCTTCAAGTTGGTTCACCATGGACCCATCCCCGGTTCTCAAAATGGACGCAGTTCCCCCTGGGCGGAGGGGGATATTTTTTTGCTCATTTCACGGTATATAAACAGCTTGACTTGCTGCCGTTTTCACGGTAGCGGGGTTCCTTTTCGAGAAACCCCGCCTTGACAAGATCATTAATCGCCCGTTTGACCGTGGAGCGGGACAGCGAGAGTTCCCGCGCGATGGTGTTTATGGCCGGCCAGCAGGAGCCGTCCTTGCCGGCGCGGTCCTTGAGGTACATATAAACCGCGCGGGCGCGGTGCGGCAGATCCGCCTGATAGATACTTCCGAAATAGCTGATAGTGGTCACACTCCTTTGCTATGGCGTCCGAATCGGCTTGTGGCTCTGCCCCCGCTGCGCCCTGTCCATCCGCGACATCTGCGCTCCGCCCTGGGCGGCGGGCGGCGGAGCCTCGGCGTCGTCCCCGTCGTCCGGACCGGCAACGGCATAATGACGGCGCAGGATTTCTTCCTCCAGCTCATCCTTGTCGGCGTATACCACCGGGCGATGCGCCTTTTCCTCCATGACGCGCGGCGTCCCGAAGGTGATGCCCCAATCGAGGAACAGCCGCAGCCGGGTCCGCGTGGGATGCGTCCCTGTTTTCATCACGACAAACTCCCCTTTGGGCAGGGCTTTGAGCTCGTCCGGCGTCATGAGGGGCCGCTCGATCATCTGGAGGCTCTGCGACGGGTCGTTCTTGCCGCGGCTGATCGAGCCGGACATGGCGGTGTAGCTGCCGAGGGCTTTGGACAGTTCCTGAGCGGTCTGCGAGTTGGGCGCGAAGCCGCCGAAGATCACATCCTGGCAGTTGTCCACGATGATCTCGGCGCCCTCCTTGCCGTAGTTTTTCACAAGCTGGCCGGTGATGGATTGCAGAATCGGCACCAGGGTCAGCCGGCGCGATCTGGAGGCGCTGAACATCAGCTCCAGCGATTCGATGGGCGGGATGGTGCCTATCTCGTCAAGGTAGAACATCACGCGGTTCGGCAGCTTGCCGCCATGCTCGTCCGCCACGGTGAGGATTTCCCGGTATAGCTGCTGCAGCATCAGGCTGACCATAAAATATTTTGTCGTATCTTCCTCCGGCAGCACCACAAAGAGCGCGGACTTTTCATTACAGA
>Ga0153929_1000307_pt1 | contig 18602 bp, 14 predicted proteins | sample TSNJ013MetaG_FD_104689 | JGI IMG/M metagenome (GOLD analysis project Ga0153929, IMG submission 104689) | Attine ant fungus gardens microbial communities from New Jersey, USA - TSNJ013 MetaG | ecosystem: Host-associated > Fungi > Mycelium > Unclassified | place: USA: New Jersey, Wharton State...
GGTGATCTGGTGCTTGACGAGCGCCTCGAGCGTGGCCTTCGCGCTGAAGCGCGACGTGTTGTGGATGAACACGGTCGCGCCCGCGTTCCACGGGGCGAAGACGCAACTCCACGCGTGCTTTGCCCAGCCGGGCGAGCTGATGTTGAGATGGACATCGCCGGGTTTCAGGCCGATCCAGTACATGGTCGACAAGTGCCCGACCGGATAGCTCTGATGGCTGTGCAACACGAGCTTCGGGCGACTTGTCGTGCCACTCGTGAAATACAGCAGCAGCGGATCGGTCGCGAGCGTCCTGCCTTCGGGCTCGAACGAGGGGCTTTCATCAAACGCATCGGCGAAGTTCAGCCAACCCGCGGGCAACGCAGCGCTCCGCGGGATGGCTACGGCTATGCGGGTCCTGGTTTTATCGATGGAATCGAACTTCGCGGTTTCACTCGATGCCACGATCACATGCTTCACTTCACCGCGTGTCATGCGGTCGGCAATGTCCGCCGGGGTCAGCAACATCGTCGCCGGAATAGTGACGGCGCCGAGCTTCATGGCGGCGAGCATGGTTTCCCAAAGTGCCGGCTGGTTCGGCAGCATCAGCAAGATCCGGTCGCCTCGCTGGACGCCTTGCTGCCTCAGCCAGTTGGCCAACTGATTCGATCTCGCCGATAACTCCGCAAACGAGAGCTTCGTCTCGTCGCCGTTCTCTTCGACCACCCACAGCGCCGGATCGAGATTGCTGCGTGCGTATTCATCGAACCAGTCGAGCGCCCAGTTGAACTCCGTCAGTTCGGGCCACGTGAAGTCTTTATACGCGGTCGCGTAGTCGTCGCGATGACGCAGCAGAAAGTCTCTTGCCTGCAAAAATGCTTGCGATGCCATGGTCTTGCGTCTCCTGGATTTTGTTCGCTTTAGCTGTTGCTTGAGCCTGGATCTGGCTCTTGCATGCGGGTCTTTGTGAAACCCGCTTGCTCGCGAATGTTTGTGGCCGCCACGGTGCGTGGCCCGCGTTCACTTTTGTCGCAACTTCTCTCCCTGCTCTCTTACCTGATCCAACGTTGCCGCCGGGGTGCTCGCATCCTGCGGAATCCTGATTTCTATCACCGACGGCAATCCCGTCTTCACGGCGCGCTCGAATGCGGGCATGAATTGCGCCGTCGATTCCACCAGTTCTCCATGTGCTCCAAATGCGCGCGCATAAGCTGCGAAGTCGGGGTTTGTGAGCGCCGTGCCATGCACGCGGTTCGGATAGTGGCGCTCCTGATGCATGCGGATCGTGCCGTATTGCTGGTTGTTCACCACCACGAATATCACCGCGAGCTTGTACTGCATTGCCGTGGCCAACTCCTGGCTCGACATCAGGAAACATCCGTCCCCTGCAAACGCCACCACGACCCGGTCCGGATACAGCGACTTCGCGGCGATCGCGGCGGGTACGCCATAACCCATCGCACCACTCGTTGGCGCGACCTGCGACCGGAAATGCCGATATGCATAGTGCCGATGCAACCACGTCGCATAATTCCCGGCACCGTTCGTCACGATGGCATCGACCGGAAGACGTTCGCTGAGTTGTTCCATGATCTCGCCGAGCTGGACATCGCCGAGCATTGGCCGTGGCTTGCGCCACGCGAGATACGCATCATGCGCCGCTTCAATCGCGCCGCTCCACGGGATGACTGCGGGCGGCTTGAGCGCCACGAGCGCCGACACCATCTCCGGCATGCCTGAAACAATCGGCAGATCCGCCGAATACACGCGCCCCAGTTCTTCGGCGCCTTGATGGACGTGGATCAGCGTTTGTGTCGTCTTGGGTATGTCGAGCAGGGTGTAACCGCCGGTTGTCGACTCGCCCATCCGGGGGCCCAGGACCAGGAGCAAGTCGGCTTCGCGGATGCGTGCGGCGAGGGCGGGATTGATCCCGAGGCCGACGTCGCCGGCATAGTTGGGGTGGTTGTTATCCAGCGTGTCCTGGAACCGGAATGCGCAGCCCACCGGCAACTGCCACGCCTCCACGAAGCGCGCGAAATCCGCCGTGGCTTCGGGCGTCCAGCCGCTGCCGCCAGCAATGACAAAGGGTTTCTTCGATGCCGCGAGCATCTCGTTCAAACGGGCGATTTGCGCCGGCGCCGGCGAGGCTGCCACACGCTGATAACGCGGCGCGCCCGGCACGGCTTCGCATGCGTCGCTCAGCACGTCTTCCGGCAAGGCGAGTACGACAGGGCCCGGCCGGCCGGAGGTCGCAATATGAAATGCATGGCTTAGATATTCAGGAATTCGACGCGGATCGTCGATTTGGGCGACCCACTTCGCCATTTGCCCGAACATGCGCCGGTAGTCGATTTCCTGAAATGCCTCGCGGTCCATGTGTTCACGTGCGCATTGGCCGATCAGCAGGATCATGGGCGTGGAATCCTGGAATGCCGTGTGAACGCCGATCGATGCATGGGTTGCGCCCGGGCCTCGGGTAACCAGCGCCACGCCGGGGCGGCCGGTCAGTTTGCCAACCGCTTCGGCCATGTTTGCCGCTGCTGCTTCGTGGCGGCACACGATGGTCTGGATGCGGCTGGTCTCGTCGTGGAGGGAATCCAGGATGGCGAGGAAGCTTTCACCGGGAACGCAGAAGACGCGTTCAACGCCGTGCGTGAGTAGTGCATCGACAACCAGGCGTGCGCCGGTCGTCGGAAGGGTGTTGGGGGACGAGACAGCAGATGTCATGCGATGAAATCTCCCAGAAGGTTTCGCGCTAGCGGTGGGCAGGGGATTTCATAGCTTACGCTTGGGCGGGGCGCCGGCGCTAGGGAGGGGTTTTGCTGGTGGTGGCGTGGAGCTACTGGCGTTTCGGATAGGTGAGCGGGCTTTTTTCGTTTTCGGGTTTGCCAAGAACGAGCGGGCCAATGTGAGCGACAAGGGACTGGTGGCATTGAAGCTGCTCGGGTCGCATTTGTTGGGCTATGACGCGCGCACGCTGTCTCAGGCGCTGCGTACGGGCGAGTTACATGAGGTACAGAGCAATGAGTGACAAACTCTTGAAGGTGCTGCACGAAACGGCGCAAGGGCTACACCAGGCTGGAACGATGAACGCGGTGACGTTGCGGGAGTTCGATGCGCTGTGCTTGCCGCCAGTCAAGGACTACAGCGCGGCGCGGATCAAGCGGCTGCGCCAGCGCAGCAAGGCGAGTCAGGCGGTGTTTGCGGCGTGCCTGAACACCAGCGCATCGACCGTGCAGAAATGGGAGCAGGGCCAGAAGCGCCCGAACGGCCCGTCGCTGAAGCTGCTCGATCTGGTTGACCGTAAAGGTTTGGAAGCGATGTTTTAAAGGCTTCCCAAGGAGACCATCTCAACCTCAACACTCAACAATATTCACCGCCAACCCGCCCCGTGACGTTTCCTTGTATTTGGTTTTCATATCGGCGCCGGTTTGCATCATGGTTTTGATCACGGAATCGAGCGACACATAATGGCTGCCATCTCCCCGCATAGCCATGCGCGCAGCATTCACCGCTTTCATCGACCCCATCGCATTGCGTTCAATGCATGGAATCTGCACCATCCCGCCAACCGGATCGCAAGTCAGCCCGAGGTTATGTTCCATCCCGATCTCGGCAGCGTTTTCAACCTGCGTCGGCGTTCCGCCCATGACCGCCGCCAATCCTGCCGCCGCCATTGAACATGCGACGCCTACTTCGCCCTGACACCCGACCTCGGCGCCCGAAATGGAAGCGTTCATCTTGTACAGAATCCCGATAGCCGCCGCCGTCAGCAGAAAATCAATCACGCCCTGCGTATTCGATCCCGGCATGAACCGGTCGTAGTAATGCAGCACAGCCGGAATAATCCCCGCCGCGCCGTTGGTCGGCGCCGTCACCACCCGCCCGCCCACCGCGTTTTCCTCGTTGACCGCAATGGCGTACAGGTTGATCCAGTCGATCATGGAAAGCGGATCGCGCAGCGCCTGCTCGGGTTTGTCGACCAGCGCCCGATACAACACCGGCGCGCGCCGTTTAACCTGGAAAGGACCGGGCAGGCAACCATCGGCGTCGGGGTTATCGATTCCGCAACCGCGCTTCACGCACGACTGCATCACGTCCCAAATGCGCAGCAAGCCCGAACGAATTTCCTCTTCGCTACGCCACACACGCTCGTTTTCCCACATCAATTGCGCGACGGATTTGTCCGTTTCACGGCACAACGCAAGCAATTCATCGCCGGACTGGAACGCGTACGGCAACTGTTCGATCGCGGTGAGCACCTTCACATTCGATGCCCCCGCCGTCACCACAAAACCGCCGCCCACCGAGAGATAGGTCGAGTCGCGCAATGACGCACCGTTGGCATCGAAGGCGTGGAGTTTCATGCCGTTCGGATGCTCAGCCAGCGCTTGCCGCAGAAATACAATGTGTTCCTTGAGCACGAACGGAATCTCGTGACGGCCCAGCAGTGGAAGTTTTTTCGTCGCGCGCACGGTCTCAAGACGCGTGCTGATCGTGCCGGCATCGACGGTGTCAGGCGCGTCGCCCATCAAGCCGAGCATCACGCCCCGATCCGTACCGTGACCCTTGCCTGTTGCGCCAAGCGAGCCGTACAACTCGCATTTCACGCTGGCCGTGGCGTCCAGCAGACCATCACGTTCGAGCCCCTGCACGAACATCAGGGCGGCCCGCATCGGTCCGACCGTATGCGAACTCGACGGACCGATGCCGATTTTGAAAAGATCGAAAACGCTGACTGCCATGACTGCTCCTGCAAAGGTGCTGCTAAAAAATCAGCGCGCCGGCAGCGGTAAACATACCGCGAGCCAGGCCGGCGGCGTGGGCGCCAGGCGCAGCGCAATGGGCGTGTAACGCCCGTCAAGCCGCGCCGATAGATGAAACAATTCGGCCGCGTGTTTCGGATCCCACGTGCCCGAATAACCGGGCAGGCCGGCCTCGCGGCGAGTGGCATCGAAGGGCACGGTCGAATGAACGAATTCTTCGTGCGTGCGTGTGCCGAGCGCATACGGCGTGAGCCAGTTCAGTGCGGCGGCCAGCGTCGCGCCCGACTGCGCGCGCTCACTCAGCCAGTTGCGGTTATGACGACGCGCTGCGAGCGCGGCGGTGACCAGCGGCTGCAGGTCGTAAGTGACGTAATGCAGCGCGTCGCGCTCGGCGAAATCGATGGTCGAGCCGTCCGGCGCAATGTTGTCTCCAATATGCTCCACATACAGACGCTGCGCTGCGTTAATCAGCTTGCGGTCATCAATAGTGAACGCGCCCATCGCTATCAACTTGATCCGGTGACTCTGCCAGTTGTTTCGATACGTGCCGGTCAGAGGCCGCTTTTGTTTGTCGATATCCGCTATATACCCCGTCACCAGCTTCGCGATGAACGCGCTCGACGCATTCCGCGTCTTTACCGGCAAGGCGCTCGCGGTCAAGTCGTAGGCGAGGATCAGCGACTCGAAATTCGTTTCATCGATAGGATTGAAACTCGGCTGGTAGGTTGTGACCCACGCGAATAAAAACCGGTCGACGAGACGCAAATAGGCTTCGTTACCAGTCGCGCGCCACGCAAGCGCGGCGTCGCGCATCAATCCGAGATCCTTTTCCGCTTCTTCGCTTTCGTCGCGAATACCCTGATGCGGCAACGTGCCTTCCGTATGAAGCGTCGCCCGCGCTTTCGGCTGGTCATTCAGCCGCGACTGGACCATCTGTACCAATGCTTTCACGCCCGGATCGGCATTCGTGCGCTCGCTGGTCTGCATTGCGGGCGCGGCGCAAAAATTCATAGCGGCAAACGCGCTTGGCGCACTGATTGCCGTTGCTGCAAGAGCCGCGATCATCGCCGGAACACGCCACGTTTTACTCACCACTCTCACCTGTCGCGCCATGCAAAACTCCCTGATTGGCTTGGTTCGGGTGAGATGGTATCCGGTGTTGTGTGACTCCGGCAAAACTGTCCGGCTCCCAGGGATGCCGGACAGTCGAAACGCTTGCTTATTCGCTGAATATTCGCCGCTTATTCGCCGTACTCCGACAACGGAATGCACGAGCAGAACAGATTACGGTCGCCGTAAGCGTTGTCTGCGCGACCGACCGGCGGCCAGTACTTGCGCGCAATCAACGAAGTCAGCGGATACGCGGCCGTTTCACGCGAGTAGGCGTGGCTCCAGCCATCGGCCACAACCACCGCTGCCGTATGCGGTGCGTTCTTCAGCGGATTGTCTTCGCGATCCGACTTGCCTTCCTCCACCGCGCGAATTTCGTCGCGAATGGCGATCATTGCATCGATAAATCGATCCAGCTCCTCTTTCGACTCCGATTCCGTCGGCTCGACCATCAGCGTGCCCGGCACCGGGAAGCTCATGGTCGGTGCATGGAAACCGTAGTCGATCAGGCGCTTCGCGACGTCATCGACCGAAATGCCGCTGGTTTCCTTCAACGGACGCAGATCGAGAATGCACTCGTGCGCGACCAGGCCGCCCGTGCCGCTGTACAGCACGGGGTAATGCGGTGAGAGCCGCTTCGCCACATAGTTCGCTGCGAGGATCGCGCTTTCGGTGGCGTTCGTGAGGCCTTGCGCGCCCATCATTGCGATATACATCCACGAGATCGGCAGAATGGCGGCCGACCCATAAGGCGCCGACGATACCGCCCCAATCCCCGCCGTATCGCGCTGATAACCGGTCGAATGCTGGTTCGGCAGGAACTTGGCCAAATGCGCGCCGACAGCAACCGGACCCACGCCCGGTCCGCCGCCGCCATGCGGAATGCAGAAAGTCTTGTGCAGGTTCAGGTGCGAGACATCGCCGCCGAACTGGCCCGGCGCGGTCAGGCCGACCATTGCGTTCATGTTCGCGCCATCGACGTAGACCTGGCCGCCGTGCGCGTGCACGATCTCGCAGATTTCGCGTACGTTCGCTTCGAACACGCCGTGGGTGGACGGATACGTGATCATGATCGCGGCGAGTTTGTCGGCGTGCTTGTCGGCCTTGGCCTTCAAGTCGGCGATATCGACGTTGCCTTGTTCATCGCACGCAACCACCACGACCTGCATGCCGGCCATTTGCGCCGATGCCGGGTTCGTGCCGTGCGCGGACGACGGAATCAGGCAGATGTTCCGATGCCCCTCGCCACGCGATTCGTGATACGCGTGGATGATCAGCAAGCCGGCGTATTCGCCTTGCGAGCCGGCGTTCGGTTGCAGCGACACCGCCGCGTAACCGGTACACGCAACCAGCATTTGTTCGAGCTGATCGATCATCGTGCGATAACCGACCGTTTGCTCGGCCGGCGCAAACGGGTGAATCTGCGCGAATTCGGGCCACGTCACGGGCAGCATTTCCGACGTTGCGTTCAGCTTCATCGTGCAGGAACCGAGCGGGATCATCGTGCGGTCGAGCGCGAGATCCTTGTCCGCCAGACTGCGCAGGTAGCGCAGCATTTCATGCTCGGAGTGGTGACGGTTGAACACCGGATGCGTGAGGTAATCGCTCGTGCGTTCCAGTGATTTCGGCAAGGAGACTTTTGCGTCTGCATCCAATGCGTCAATATCGAATGTTTCCGTCTTGCCCGCGACTTCGGCGAACAGCGCGAAGAGCTTCAGGAGGTCGTCGCGCGTGGTGGTTTCATCGACGGAAATGCCCACGTGCGTTGCATCAATGTGGCGCAGGTTCACGTGCACCGCCGACGCCGCCTGATGCAGCGCCGTCGTATTCGTGCCGCTGACAATGGTGACGGTGTCGAAGAAGGTTTCGTTCGCGAGCGTGTAGCCGAGTTTTTGCACGCCGGCGGCGAAGATGGACGCCACGCGATTCACGCGCAACGCGATGGTCTTCAGACCCTGCGGCCCGTGATACACGGCGTACATGCTGGCCATGATCGCGAGCAGCGCCTGCGCCGTACATACATTCGATGTCGCCTTTTCGCGGCGGATATGTTGTTCACGCGTTTGCAGCGCGAGACGCAGCGCGTGCTTGCCTTGGGCATCGACGGTCACGCCGACCAGCCGGCCGGGCATTTGCCGTTTGAAGTCGTCGCGTACGGCCATGTATGCCGCGTGCGGGCCGCCGAAACCGACCGGCACGCCAAAGCGCTGCGTATTACCGATAGCCACGTCCGCACCCCATTCTCCCGGCGGCGTCAGCAGCGTGAGTGCCAGCAGATCGGCGGCGGCGATTACAAAACCACCGGCGGCATGCACGGCTTCGGTCAACGCGCGATAGTCGTGCACATCGCCATTCGCGCCCGGGTATTGCAGCAGCACGCCGAATGCGTTGGCTTTGGCGGCATCGGCGGCGGGACCGACTTTCACTTCAATACCTGCCGGTTTCGCGCGCGTCTGCACAACTTCGATAGTCTGCGGCAGCACGTCGTCGGCGACATAAAACACGTTCGATTTCGGCTTGCCCGCGCGTTGCAGCAGCGTCATGGCTTCGGCGGCGGCAGTGGCCTCGTCGAGCAACGATGCGTTCGAAATCGCGAGACCTGTCAGGTCGATAACCATCTGCTGGAAGTTCAGCAACGCTTCCAGGCGGCCTTGCGAAATCTCCGGCTGATACGGCGTGTATGCCGTGTACCACGCCGGGTTTTCAAGCACGTTACGCAGGATCACGGCCGGCGTGTGCGTGCCGTAATAACCCTGCCCGATGTAGTTCCTGAACACCAGGTTCTGATCCGCCAGTTTCCTCAACGACGCCAGCGCTTCTGCCTCGCTCTTCGGCTGCGTGAACGCGCCGAGAGGAAGCGTTTCCTGACGCCGGATGGACTCGGGAATCACCGCATCGATGAATGACGCACGCGACGCGAAACCGAGCGCTTCGAGCATGGCGTGCTGGTCGGCCGCATCCGGGCCAATGTGCCGTTGGGCGAACGCGTTGTGGCATTCGAGTGCGGCGAGCGACAAGGATGAGCGATTCATCAGATGGTCCGGGTGTTCGAGCTTCATGAGAGTTCCTGCTGGTGCGGCGTGGTTTGCTACTGACTGCCAAGCACGCCGCACGGTCGTTGAAAAGTTTTACTCGCCGATCGAGGTGGCGTATGCACCGGCATCGATCAGCCGATCCGTCTTGGCGTCGGCGGCGGGCTTGATCTTGAAGAGCCAGCTTTCGTAGGGCGTGCCGTTGATCTGATCCGGCGTGCCGGTCAGCGCGTCATTCGCGCCGACGATTTCGCCGGATACGGGGGCGTAGATATCGGATGCTGCCTTCACGGATTCGATCACCGCGATGGCGTCGCCGGCGGCAACGGTCTTACCCACCGGCGGCAATTCGATGAACACTACGTCGCCCAGTGCTTCCTGTGCGTGATCTGTAATACCGATGGTCAGGGTGCCGTCGGATTCGGTGCGCACCCATTCGTGCGATTCGGTGTATTTGAGGTCGGCCGGGATGCTCATGCGGATGCTCCAGTTGTCTTTGAGGGTGGGTCGTGCGTGGCTTTTTCAGCAGGCGCCTGCGGGCGTTTTAAAGCGCCGCCAACACCTTGCCGTTGCGCACGAACGGCAGTTTTACCACGCTTGCAGGCAGTTGTTTGTCGCGGATGACGACATGCACTTTGTCGCCCGGTTTCACGCTCGCCGGCACCCGGGCGAACGCGATGGATTCCTGCATCGACGGCGAGAAAGTGCCGCTCGTGATCTCGCCTTCACCGTCGGCCGTGACGACCTTCTGGTGAGCACGAAGCACGCCACCCGCTCGGCCATTTTCCTTCTGCAGAATCAAGCCGACAAAGCGCGCCTTCGATCCATTCGCTTCCAGTGCGGCACGGCCGACGAACGCGCGATTCGTGTCGCTCAAATCGACGGTCCAGGCGAGCCCGGCGTCGAGCGGCGAGACCGTGTCGTCCATGTCCTGGCCGTACAGGTTCATACCGGCTTCCAGGCGCAGCGTGTCGCGTGCACCGAGGCCGGCAGGCTTCACGCCTTGCGCGATCAATGCGTTCCAGAACACTTCCACTTGCGTCGCCGGAACCACGATTTCGAAACCGTCCTCGCCCGTGTAGCCGGTGCGCGCGAGCATGACGTCGCCGAACGAGCTGGCCGGGAATTGCACGGCGTTGAAGGGTTTGAGTTCCGCGGTGGCGTCGCGCGTTTCCGGCAGCACTTGCCAGACTTTTTCGCGTGCGTTCGGTCCCTGCACGGCGACGATTGCGAAATCGCGTCGCGGGGAGATGGTCAGTCCAAAACCGCCTTCCGCGTTCAGATGGCCGAACCACGCGATGTCTTTCTCAGCCGTGCCGGCGTTCACGACGACGCGGTAGTTGTCGTCAGCGAAGTAATAGACGATCAGGTCATCGATCACACCGCCTTCCGGGTTCAGCAGGCATGAATAGAGCGCTTTGCCAGGAACGGTGAGTTTGTCGACGTTGTTGGCGATTGCGTACTTGAAGAACTCGCGCGCTTTGTCGCCGGTGAAATCGACGACGCGCATGTGCGACACGTCGAACATGCCGGCGTCGGTGCGCACCGCATGGTGTTCGTCGATCTGCGAGCCGTAATTGACGGGCATGTCCCAGCCGCCGAAATCGACCATGCGCGCGTTGAGCGCAAGGTGAGCGGCGTGCAAGGGCGTGTGTTGAAGATCAGACATGGAGCGGGCCTCGGGCGTGCGCGAAAACAAAAAAAGGCCATGCGTCGAACCCGCTCGGGGTTTCGGCTTTTTGAGCTGCGCCAGATGCGTGAAACCATCCGGCAGCAACGTGCAAAGCCCAAACCGCGTAGCGATTCGGTACATGACCCCTCTGTCCTCGGTACCTGAGAGATTGCACGCTGTTCGCCGATCCTCCGACGTTCAACGCGCGCCCCTTCGGTGGGCATCTGGCTGGTGTTTCCCGATCAGCCGATGCCGCTCTCCAGAGTTCGACTTTCCGTTTTTGGCGCCCAATTCAAGGCGCAGTTCATATACGGAACTTCGACGCGGCCGGTCCTTCTGCCTGAGAGTTTGTGGGTGTGCCCCTTCGGCGGCGCGGCTTCGTTTTTATGTCGTTCCAGATGCGAACAACCAACGGCCAACGCTCTCTCCCGACGCGTGCGGCGAATTTACGCGACCGAATTCAGCTTGTCAAACTGAACTGCAGGGGCCGGCGCGGCGGCCCTTAATCCTTCCCGAGCCCCGGGTCTACGCGCTTGCCGATGTCGCGCAGGCGCGCGAGTTGATCGACCATCGACGGTGCTTCGTCCAGACTGCTGACAAAGGTCCAGAGATACGTCATCACGGCATAGACGTGTCCGGCCTTGACCGCTGGTGCCAGCGCCAACTGGCTGATCGCGATGACAAACAGCACGGCCGCGACCGAGCCGACGAAGAGAAACGCCCCGGCTTCGCGGTTCGACAGGTGAATCCGGAGCTTGGACAGCACGTGATAGTGCCGTTTCAAGGTGACCGTACCGACTTTCGCGACCAAACCGATTTCCTTCTCCAGCCGGTCATTCAGACGCTGATGCAAGCTCTGGTTGCGCCGTGCGAAGCGCGGCAACAAGGCCATGCACAGCAGTAACCCGCCCAGGCTGGCTACGCCGATCCATGGCTCGATTGCCAGCAGCATGGCCACGGCGCCGACTACGGATACCAAAGCGGTGACCATGGTCGGCACGTGTTTTTCGAAGAAATCGACAAACTCCCGGGCCAACACCACGCGCGCCGCGGCAGTCGACGTACTTTGGTTCTGCAGCCGCTGGTTGAGGATCACCGGCACCGCCAGATCGGCGTATATCCGCGTGAAGGTGCGCGTGTCCACGGCCCGGCGCGCAGCGCCGACCGCCCAGAACGCCAATACGATCACCGCGTAGAACAACGCGCTGCGGGCGTCGCCGCGAATGATCGAGTCGACGGCGAATCCGGCGAACAGCGGATACGCGAGCAACAGCGCGTTCTCCAGCGCAACGAGCGACAGCGTGAAGAACAGCTTGCCCGGATAGGCTCGGGCAATGGCTTTGAGCGTGGAGGTGGCGGACTGCTGGCCGAGCTTTTCGCGCTCAACTATCTGAATTTCTGGTGTGACGAATGACATGACGTGCCTTGAGGGATTAGCCGCTATAATTTGAGCGACTGCTCAAATTATACTTGAGCAGTCGCTCAAAACACAAGCTCAGCTAATCCGTTCACGGTTTAAAAGGAATCGAACATGTCGCGGTCGTCCCCCGAACGCAAAGGTCAGATCATTGCGGCCGCCCTTGAGTTGTTTCGCCAGAAAGGTTTTGCGGACGTTTCAACGCGCGATCTCGCCGAGCACGCGGGACTGTCGCGCAGTCACATCTATCACTACTTTGGCGACTGGAATGAGTTGCGCCGCGAGGCGTTTGTGCACTTTGCCGACGAGCAGCTCGAAGAAACCGCCGCGCATCTGGCCGATAAACCGCCGGTCGAAGCGTTGCTCGGTTTTATCCGCGACTGCCTGCCGGCCGGCAAGGATGATGGCTGGGGGCTGTGGCTGGATGCCTGGGACGAGGCCATGCATGACGCAGAACTCGCGCAGGCTTATTTAAGCGAGATCGGTCGCTGGCAAGCCATGCTTCGCGGAATTATTGAACAGGGAGTGGAGGCGAAGGTGTTTCGCTGTGCATCGCCGGAACGTGCGGCCCGGCAACTCTTCGCGCTGGCGATGGGCTATGCCGATGATTTGTTGTTGGCGCCATCGGCTGAAGCTGTCGAGGTCGCGGTGGAGGAGGTCGTGGAAGTAGCGGAGATGGTGTTGGGGTTCGAGCTTGGTGATCCTGGAGCCGAACGGCAGCCATAGAGCAGGCCATCCGTTCGGCGCATAAAACTGCGGTGCTTAAACTTACTGCTTACTGAATTGCTCGCTGCAAACCGTCCAGCTCGCCGTTCAGCGTGTGCTGTTCTTCACCCGACAAACCGCCGCCATGCTGGGACGCCATGTCGCGCGCTTCCTGACGCACAACATCCAGCCGACGATGGAACGCGTCGCCTTGTGGCGGCGGGTAGAAGCCCTGGCTTACGCGCTGATCGACGTGATGCCACAGCGCATTGATGCGGCCATTGACCTGATCCATCCGATGCACCGCTTCCATATGTGGATCGGGGCGTGCCGGTGCTTCCTGGACGACGTCGACCTGGCGCGTCGGCTGCACGACACACGCCGCGAGCGATCCCGCGAGCGCCACGCCAATCAGCGCGCGGGCAAAACTTGCATTAAGCGTCAGCATTGAATTTCCCCTCTTTTGGTTTTTAAGATAAGACGATAAGACGACTGGAGAAAGAACGGCTTACGCACCACCTCGGCTGACGCCGAAGCGGTGCGCAAATGTAACGCTGTGTGTTTGAAAGTCCAGCGTGGGCCGTTTGTTATCAGAGCGGCGTGAAATCCAGGCGGCGTCCTTCTGCGTTGCTGCGAATGGCTATGTCGATGATGGTCATGACATCGACGGCATCTTGCGCCGTGACCGGGAACGGCTTGCCCTCAAGCACCGATGCGGCCAGCGCTCGATAAAACTCCGCATACGCGCCGTCGCGGGTCGCGAATTCCTGGCGCAGGTCGTGGTCGCCGTCGACTTCGCGCAGCAGGCCGGGAGGATTGTGGCCGAACTCCGGGTTCCCCGGGCGCAAACCTGCTTTGAGCTGGTCTTCCTGAACGTCCAGACCCGTTTTCACATAGCTGCCGCGCGTGCCGTGAATGGCGAAGCGCGGCGGTTCCAGCGCGGCGAGCGCGGTGGCGTGCAGCACGATTTCCTTGTCCTCATAGCCGAGCAGCAGATGCACGTAGTCCGGCGCGCTCGCGTGATCGCGGTGCGCTTTGACGCTGGCGAAAATGGTCTGCGGACGGCCGAAGAGCGCGAGCGCCTGATCGATGAGATGTGGCCCGAGATCGAACAACAAGCCACCGCCACGCGACGCTTCCTCACGCCAGCGTTGCGGCACTTTCGGCCGGAAGCGGTCGAAGTGCGATTCATAGTGCGTCACGCGCCCAAGCCGGCCGCTTTCGATCAACGCGCGCACCGTCATGAAATCGCCATCCCAGCGACGGTTGTGGAACGGCGCGAATAGCAGTCCGCGCTTTTCGGCCAGTTCGGTGAGCGTTTTTGCGTCGGCGCCGGAGAGGGTGACCGGTTTGTCGACGACCACGTTCCTGCCCGCTTCAAGGGCTTTCCTGGCGAGATCGAAATGGGTGTCGTTGGGGGTGGCTATGACGATGCAATCGAGTTCGTCGAGGGCGAGCAGTGCATCGAAATCTTCGACGATCGTCGCGTTCGGGTAGTCGGCCTGCGCCCGCTCGGGCTTGCCCGTGGCAATGGCGGATACCACCGCGCGGCCACAATGTTCTATTACCGGCGCGTGAAAGGTTTCGCCGGCGAAGCCGTATCCCATCAGGCCTACTTTGAGAAGTGCTGTCATGTGGGCATCCTGTTGTTTTGGCGATGCCAGTATTGTGGCATGGGCGGAAAGGGCCAGAACCATCGCCTTCGAGCGAGGGTTTCTTCCGTGTTAACATCGCGCTCTCGAAATTGCGCCCGCTTTGAAGAGGCGCAATTTTGCTCACCATCATGCTCACCACCGCGTACTTCCGGCAGCCGAAACGTCCGCCCGATTTACGCATCTCAAAGTGTCCGAACGATGTCCGCAGCAGGTATGAACGCCGCGCAATCCGAAGCGGTGCGCTATCTCGATGGCCCCTGTCTTGTCCTTGCCGGCGCCGGCAGCGGCAAGACGCGCGTGATCACCCAGAAGATTGCCCATTTGATCGAAGGCAAGGGTTTCGAGCCGAAGCACATTGCCGCGCTGACCTTCACGAACAAGGCCGCGCTCGAAATGCGCGAGCGCACGGCCAAGCTGCTCGAAGGGAAGACGCTCACCACGCCCGGCAAGGAAGGCCGCCGGGTGCCGGTGAACCAGTTGACCATCTCGACCTTTCACTCGCTCGGCGTCCAGATCATGCGGCAGGAGGCCGAGCACGTCGGCCTGAAACCGCAGTTTTCGATCATGGATTCCAGCGATTGTTTCGGCCTGGTCCAGGAGCAGCTTGGAACGACGGACAAAGGCCTGATCCGCAAGGTCCAGTCGATTATCTCGCTCTGGAAAAACGGCATGATGTCGCCGGATCAGGCGTCGGCGAGCGCGTCGAACGAGGACGAGATGCAGGCGGCTACTGTCTTTCGCAGCTATGTGGCGACGCTGCATGCGTATCAGGCGCTCGATTTCGACGATCTGATTCTGAAGCCCGCGCAGCTTTTCGCCGAGAACGAGCAGGTTCGCGAAAAGTGGCAGAACCGGCTGCGTTATCTGCTGATCGACGAGTATCAGGACACGAACACCTGCCAGTACGAGCTGCTGAAACTGCTGGCCGGTCCGCGTGCGGCGTTCACGGCCGTGGGCGATGACGACCAGGCCATCTACGGCTGGCGCGGCGCGACACTGGAGAACCTGGCGCAGTTGGGCAAGGACTTTCCGAAGCTGCACGTGGTGAAGCTCGAGCAGAACTACCGGTCGACCGTGCGTATCCTGACGGCCGCCAACAACGTCATTGCAAACAACCCGAAGCTGTTCGAAAAGAAGCTGTGGTCCGAACACGGTATGGGCGACTCCATTACCGTCACCGCTTGCAACGATGAAGAGCACGAAGCGGAATCGGTTGTGTTCCGGCTTTCGGCGCATAAGTTCGAGCGGCGCGCGGCGTTTCGCGATTACGCCATTTTGTATCGTGGGAATTTTCAGGCGCGGATCTTCGAACAGGTTTTGCGGCGGGAGCGGATTCCGTACGTGCTGTCGGGCGGCCAGTCATTCTTCGATAAAGCCGAGATCAAGGACATCGTCTCGTATTTGCGGCTGATCGCGAATCCCGACGACGATCCCGCGTTCATCCGCGCGATCACCACGCCGCGGCGGGGCGTTGGCAATACCACGCTCGAAGCGCTGGGCTCGTTTGCGGGGCAGGCGAAGGTGTCGTTGTTCGAAGCTGTGTTCATGGGCGGCATTGAAGCGCGGTTGTCGGCGCGGCAGGTCGAGCCGTTACGCGCGTTTTGCGAATGGATGCAGCGCCTGGCGGACCGGGCGGGGCGCGATCCGGCCACCACCGTGCTCGACGACATGATGGAGGCGATCCATTACGAGGCCTATCTCTACGATGCCCACGACGAACGGCAGGCGCAATCGAAGTGGCAAAACGTGCTGGAATTCTGCGAGTGGCTGAAGAAAAAGGGCACGAAGCCGGAGGCGGAGCCGTCCGAGGATTCGGAGGCCACGGGTTATGACAACGCCGATGGTTTCGGCGATGAAGGCAAGAACCTGCTCGGCCTGATCCAGACCGTCGCGCTGATGTCCATGCTCGAAGGCAAGGACGAGAATCCCGATGCCGTCCGGCTGACGACGGTGCACGCGTCGAAGGGGCTGGAATATCCGCACGTGTTTTTGGTCGGCGTGGAGGAGGGGATCATGCCGCACCGTGGCAATCCTGATGCGGACGCGGATGCGCCGGTCGATACCGGCCGGATCGAGGAAGAGCGGCGGCTGATGTACGTGGCGATCACGCGGGCCCAGCGCAGCCTTCATCTGAACTGGTGCAAGAAGCGCAAGCGGGCGCGCGAGACGGTAGTGTGCGAGCCGTCGCGGTTTATCCCGGAAATGCTTCTCGACGACGCACCGCCGCCAACCGAGGAAGAAGCGCCGATGTCGCCGAAGGACCGGATGGCGCGGCTAAAAGAGTTGCTGCAGAAACCGGCTTGATTGTTTCGGCCGGCCTTGGGCCTTGGTGGCATTAAAAAAACCCTGCGGTTTGCTGCGCAGGGTTTTTTATTTGCGGTGCCTGATGGAGAGCGGCTATTTGACGGCTGCGATCATATAGTCGACGGCGGCTTTTACGTCGGCATCGGATGCGGTCGATCCGCCCTTGGGCGGCATCGCACCCTTGCCGTGCAGCGCGTAGTTGTAGACGGTGTCTATCGGATCTTTCAGGCGCGGGGCCCACGCGTCCTTGTCCCCATATTTCGGGGCATTGAGCACGCCGGCCGCGTGACAGGCCTGGCAGACCTGCGTGTAAAGCGTCTTGCCAGCTTGCGATGCGTCCGCGCTTTCTGTGCCTGCCGCAGCACCCGGGCTCGCTTGCGGCACGTTCGCCAGCGCCGCGACTGCTGCGGCGGCCTGGGCGTTGTCGGTCGAGGCCGCTCCTGCTGCGGTTCCGCTCGCCGGTGCTGCCGCCGACGCGCCTGCTGCCGCACCCGGCGCCGGTTGCGCGGGTTCGGCGAATTTTGCGCCGGCGTCGTTAGCCATATAGACGACTGCTCGGGAGATTTCGAAGTCGCTATAGTCGTCGGGGCTGGTGCCGCCGCGCGCGGGCATGGCGCCTTTGCCGGTGAGCGCGTTGTGAAGCAGTGTGTCGTAGCCTTGCGCAATGCGGGGCGCCCAGTCCCCGGCATTGCCGAACTTGGGTGCGCCCGCTACGCCGGCCGTGTGGCAGGTCGTGCAGACGGCTTTGAAGACTTCTTCGCCGGTTTTGTACACATGGGGGGCGTTGGCGTCGCGTATGTCGACTTGTGCGACCGGCGCTATGCGCGCGGCCACTTCCGCTTCGGAGAGGGAATCGGTGCCGGCGCCGGTGCGTGTCGTGTTGTTGACGTAGACGGCCAGCAGGACGATCACGACGATAGGGACGGCGAACCCGGCGACTATTGCCGCAATGAGTTGGCCTGGCGTTTTGATCGGGACTCCGTGGGGTGCTTCACTCATGCTCGTCTCGTCTCCCTTTTATTTGTGAGTCGGTTCAGCGTCGGTTCAGCAACAGCGTGACAGCAACAACGACTTTCTGGGGCGTTCGTGATGGTTTTCACCAGCACGGTCGATTATAGACGGAACGTTTACGTGGCGGCGCGCCCGGAAAGGCCTGTCGCAGCGCGTGTTAACCCGGATTTCGGTGCTGCGGGCGATGGCGTTGGCGGCTCTGGTTGTAAGTTGGCCTGGTCCTTGCGGTGGACGGATTGGCGGAAAACAGGTATTGTTTCGGACTCGCAGCGGCCCTGCCTCCATTGTTTTGTATATGGAACGCGGTGCCCTCGGTCATACGCGCCCGTAGCTCAATGGATAGAGTACTGCCCTCCGAAGGCAGGGGTTGCTGGTTCGATCCCAGCCGGGCGCACCAAGATTATTCTTTAGAATCAATAGTTGTGCTCGCCGAGCCTGTGCCGGTTGGTACAAATTCTGTCCCTTTCTGCCCACCAAGTGTCCGACAGCAGTCCGACGATTTCCGCTCGGTTGCGCGCGATCGCGGTTGACCGGGCTCGCTTGATTTACCGGCCGTGACCGGTGCCTATATACAGTCATCACGTGATGCGCTCGAGCGGGCCTAAATCCGATCCGGCCTATTGCCCGGGGCCATCTGCGCGGCTGTCATCGTTACTGCCTCGTGATGCCTTTGGCGTCGCGCTTCGTCGTCTGCCGCAAGCTCCCCACGATATTTGTCGACAAGCGTAGAGAGAGCACACCGTGGTCAGATTCAGCGCTCCTGAGCGCTCGACGGATTGAATGGTGCCGAGTCGGCAAGAACGGAACCATTTGCGCGCGGATGGCTATTACCGAAGTTCGGGCCAAGCGAAAACAGCGCGAACGGCGCTGGTCTGTTTCCGTGATGCTCCCCGTTTGGACTTGGTCAACACCATGCGCATCTTGTTGGGCGACGTTGGTCTGGAGAGTGCA
>Ga0153929_1000309_pt1 | contig 18481 bp, 13 predicted proteins | sample TSNJ013MetaG_FD_104689 | JGI IMG/M metagenome (GOLD analysis project Ga0153929, IMG submission 104689) | Attine ant fungus gardens microbial communities from New Jersey, USA - TSNJ013 MetaG | ecosystem: Host-associated > Fungi > Mycelium > Unclassified | place: USA: New Jersey, Wharton State...
CAGTCCGCCCCGGCTTTGAGCATGGTGGAGGCGGCAATGCTGTTGGTTCCGATGGCCCACACTTCTGCCTGGGGGAGTTTTGTCTTTATCTCCTCGACCAGCATTTTCCCCAGACGGCCGCCCTGACCGTCAATGACCACAATTTTCATGGATGATCTTCCCCCGTCTTCCTACAGCGGTTATGGGGCAAAATAACGCTGGAGCTCCTCCATCCGCTCCACCGCCATCTGATAGCCCGCACCCCACAACAGCTGCAACTTCTCCGTATTCCGTTCCACGCGAGACACGCCCAGTGTGGACTTTGGCGCAAAAACCAGCGCCTTTCCCTCCCGCTCCAGTTGAAACAGCCGCTCCCGGTCCTCATTATACCGCTGGGCGCGGGTTTCCATCGCATGAACAAAGTTGGGGTATTCCTTATATCTGCGGCGCATGAGATGGCGAAGCCGCTCATCCCTTCGCACATAGCTCCGGGGCTTTGTAAGGATCACCACCAGGCGGTCGCATCCCATCTCCAGCGCATGCACCCAGGGGATCGAGTCTGACGCTCCGCCGTCCAGATAGGGTTTTCCGTCCATGTGATAGATCGGAAACATCAGCGGCAGGGCGCAGGTGGCCTGCAGAAGGGTGAATTCAGCATCCCGCCGGGGAACAGGGTGATACTCCGCCTGTCCGGTCTCCAAATTGGTCACCACAGCCTCCACTTCGCCGGGAAAGGCTTCAAACGTCTTAAAATCAAAGGGAATCAGTTCACTTGGAATGGTCTTATATGTGAACTCCAGTCCAAAATAGCTCTGATTCTTCCGGTTCAGCAGATTGCTCACTCCCATATACCGCCGGTCTCTGGCGTATTGGGTCAAAATATCCAGGTTCCGCCGCGGCTGCCGGGAGAGATAGCTCACCCCATAGGCAATCCCCGCCGAGACGCCCACCACATAGTCCGCCATCAGGTTTCGCTCCAGCATGGCGTCCAGTATCCCGGTGGAAAAAATTGTGCGGAGAGCCCCTCCCTCCAATACAAGTCCCAGTTTCATTTGATTCACACTTTCTTTCCTTTGCAGTCACAGTCTGATTTTTTCTGTCCTGTAGTGTATTGGTACTATTATACCGTTTGATTTTCTTTTTGTAAATGGGGCGGCACGCGGTAAAAGGCGGCGCACCGAACCCCGGCCTATCCAATGCAAGCTGAATCCCAATCCATGATTCTGCCATGCTGCCGTGTCAGCGAACACGCAACGCTTTCCTTGCGAAGTTTCCTGATTTCTCCATTTTATTTCTATTTTTTTGCTGTATAATCTTGCCGGAACCACAAAAACTAGGGTTGATCAACACAAAAGGAGGTCATCCCTTTGAACATTGCTAAGTTTAAACACATTCTGACCCCAGTGGCGGCGGCGGCGCTGGCTGTTGTCATTGCCGCTCCCTCCTCCGCGTTCCTCTGGTTTGGAAAAAGCAGCTCCCCCTCTGTTCCTGAACTGTTCAAAAATGTCATCATAGGAGAGAGCGTTCTCTTCTCTGCAGATGACTTCCCTGTACAAGACAGCGGAAACGCCAGGCTCTCCGGCATTACGGTCAACACTCTCCCCGATTCCGCCGCGGGCGCTCTGGCTGTGGGAACAGAACTGCTGACAGAAGGAGCCTATATCGAAAGCTCCGCGCTGTCCGGGCTGCAATTCCAATCCTTGCCCGACACCCAGGTAACGCAGACCCAGTTCACCTTTACCCCTCATTTCTCCACCGGAGAGAGCGGAACAGAGACCCTTGCGAGGCTCTATTTGCTCACCGCGCCCAACGAATCTCCCATCGCCCGGAATCTGGAGCTGTCCACCTACAAGAATGTGGCCATCACCTGCTATTTTGACGCCATAGACAATGACGGGGACATCCTTACCTTCCAGCTCTCCTCCACCCCTGCCCGTGGCTCCGTCACGTTGAGTGAGGATGGCTCCAGCCAGTTCGTCTACACTCCCTATGAAAATAAAACGGGGAAAGACACCTTCTCCTACGTGGCCATTGACCCCGCAGGCAACATCTCCGCTGAGGCCAAGGTCACCATCTGCATCGAAAAGTCCAACACGCAGGTGACCTATGCGGATATGGCGGGAAATCCCGCGCAAAAGGCGGCTGTCCGTCTGGCAGAGGAGGGCATTTTTATTGGCCAGTACTGCAACGGACAATACTTCTTTCACCCGAACGAACCGGTCAGCCGCAGCGAATTTCTTGCCATGGCCATGGCTGCCACCGGATTAGAGCCTCTGGTGGATGTGAGCTCCACCGGATTTTATGATGATGACGCAATCCCCACCTGGTGCAAGGGATACGTCTCCGCCGCCCTAAAGGCAGGCACCATCCGCGGCAATCTGGACGAGGGCGGCCAGCCCATTTTTAACCCTGACAGCATGATCACCCAGGCCCAGGCTACTGTGATGCTGGATAACCTGCTCAACATCACCAATGTCGCCACAGAAGAAACCGGCAGCCACTGGGCCGCCCAGTCGGTGGCCAACCTGACCGCCACCGGTATGCTGCGCAGTGACGCCACCAATGACGTGACGCTGGCCACCCAGCTGACCCGGGCCGATGTGGCCCTGCTCTTGGACAGCGCGCTGGATGTGCTGAAAAACCGGCAAACCAGCAGCTGGTTTAGCTGGTAACCCCCGGCCACATCCCCGCTGAACCGCGTTTGAACCGGCACACAACGAAGCGGCCCGCTTTTCTCATGGAAAAACAGGCCGCTTTTTCTGCCCCGCAATTGCCCGACTCCACTGAGCCTGGAGCGTTTTGTGAGTTTGACCCCGGTTATTCCACCGTTACGCTCTTGGCCAGGTTCCTCGGCTTGTCAATATCGCACCCGCGCATCAGTGCCACATAATAGGCAAACAGCTGCATCGGGATGACCTCCAGGCTGGGAGTAAACAGGGGGTGAGTATCCGGAATCAGGATTGCGCTGTCCACCGACTTCTTCAGCTGTTCCCCGTGGGCCTCAGTGGCAATGCCAACCACATCGGCTCCCCTGGCCTTGACCTCTTTGATGTTGCTGAGGAGCTTGTCAAACAGGGCGTTCCAACTGGCCAACGCCACCACCAGCGTCCCATCTTCAATGAGGGAGATGGTGCCGTGCTTTAATTCGCCGGCGGCATAGGCCTCAGAGTGGATATAAGAGATCTCCTTTAACTTCAGCGACCCCTCCATTCCCACTGCATAGTCCAGGTTCCGGCCGATAAAGAAGACAGAGCTGTGGTTAAAGTAAATGGAGGCGTAGTACTGAATTTTTTCCGTATCGGCCAGTATTGCCTCCGCTTTGGAGGGCAGCAGGCGAAGCTGCGCCACCAGCTCCTGGTACTCCTCATCGCGCACCGTACCAAGCAGCCGGGCAAAACGTAAGCCCAGCAGATACATCACCGCAAGCTGGGTGGAGTAGGCCTTGGTGGTAGCCACAGCAATTTCCGGCCCTGCCCAGGTATAGAGTACGTCATCCGACTCCCGGGCAATGGTGGAACCCACCACATTGACGATGGACAAAAGCCTTGCGCCCAACCGTCTGGCCTCACGCATAGCGGCCAGGGTATCAATGGTCTCCCCGGACTGGCTGATTACAATGGCCAAAGTGCGGTTGGTTACAATGGGCTGACAGTAACGGAACTCTGAGGCCAGCGTCACCTCCACCGGAATGCGGGTCAGCCGTTCCAGCACATATTTCCCGGCCATCCCTACATGGTAAGAAGATCCGCAGGCGATCACACAAACGCGGTCCATTTCACGCAAATCCTCGCAGCTGATCTTCAAATCATCCAGTACCACTTCCCCATTGCGCAGACGGGGGAAAATGCTATCCCGCAGTGCTTTGGGCTGCTCCATAATTTCCTTGAACATAAAATGCTCGTATCCGCCCTTTTCCGCGGCGGAAATCTCCCAATCCACTTGGGCCAGCGTCTTCTTCCTGTCCCGGAGAAACCGGTCGTATACCTGGTATCCATCCAGGGTCAGCACAGCGATCTCCTCATCGTCCAGATAGCACACATCCCGGGTGTGCTTAATAATCGCCGTTACATCAGAGGCAAGCATCTGGAAGCCATCTCCGACCCCCAAAATCAGCGGCGAATCCTTGCGCACCGCGATCAGACGGTCCGGTTCATCGGCGCAGACAATCCCCAGCGCGTAGGCCCCCTCGATGCGCTCCAACATCTTGGACACCGCCTCCAGCAGATTGCCATCATAAAAATATTCCAGCAGCTGCGCCACTACCTCGGTATCCGTCTCGGAGACAAAATCAATCCCCTGCTCCAGCAAGAAGTCTTTTAGCTGCACATAGTTTTCAATAATCCCATTATGTACCACCGCGATGCGCCCCGACTGGCTGACCTGGGGATGGGAATTGACATCGTTGGGCGCGCCATGGGTAGCCCAGCGGGTATGCCCCACCCCCATGGTTCCCAGGACACGCGCTCCATGCTCCGTTAAGTCATCCAACACCTTTAGCCGCCCTTTCGCCTTGGCAATTTGCAGCCCCTCAGTGGCGTCAAATACCGCCAACCCAGCGGAATCATACCCCCGATACTCCAACCGGCTGAGTCCCTCGAGCAAAATGGGCGCCGACTGCTCTTTTCCAATATATCCCACAATACCGCACATAGTAAAATCCTCCATTTAACGTGCCTACATTCCAAGCGTCCACCTTATTATATTCAAATGATCTGGCGGAGTAAAGCAGATTTCGAAATTAATCTCACATCCCATCCTAAAATATGCCCCAATTCTGTTCTGCCATTCGGAAATCCGCTCCGCTTCCTCCTCCCATCACATGAAAACGCACGGCATGCCCGCACTTGGACATGCCGTGCCTATTTTAAAGATAGCTGTACCCCATCAAGTACTCATCCACCGCCCGGGCGCAGCCGCGCCCCTCGGCAATGGCCCATACCACCAGAGACTGCCCCCGCCGGGTATCTCCGGCCGCAAAGATGCCGGAAACCGAGGTGCGATAATTGCTGTCGCCGGCGCTTAAGTTTCCCCGGTCATCCACCTCCAGGCCAAAGGCCTGGGAAATATAGCTCTGGGTACCGACAAACCCGGCCGCAATCAGCAGCAGCTGGCATGGGAGCTCCTGTTCACTTCCGGGCAGCTCGGCCATCGCCATCCGCCCGGTCTTTTGATCCGTCTTTTGGATTAACCGTACAGTGACAACCGCGCGCAGATTCCCCTCCCCGTCCAGAAGCAGTTCTTTCACCGTGGTCTCATAGATACGGGGATCGCCGCCAAAGACGGCGATGGCCTCCTCCTGGCCGTAGTCGGTCTTGCTCACCCGGGGCCACTCGGGCCAGCGGTTGTTGTCGGCCCGGCAGTCCGGGAGCTTTGGCATCATCTCCAGCTGCGCCACCGACCTGCAGCCGTGGCGGATGGCGGTCCCCACGCAGTCGTTGCCCGTGTCGCCGCCGCCCACGACCACCACATCTTTTCCCGCCGCACTGATGAAATTGCCATCCTTTAATTTGGAATCCAGAAGGCTCCTGGTCGTGGCACCCAGAAAATCCACAGCGAAGTGAACCCCATTGGCCTCGCGGCCCGGCGCCTGTAAATCCCTTGGCTCCCTGGCGCCGCAGCAGAGGACGACCGCGTCATACTTCTCCTGGAGTTCCCGGACAGTGATCTCCCTGCCCACATCCGCGCCGGTACGGAACTCCACCCCCTCCCGCTCCATGATCTGGACGCGGCGGAGGACCACCTCCTTTTCCAGCTTCATGTTGGGAATCCCGTACATGAGCAGGCCGCCCGCACGATCATCCCGCTCAAAAACAGTGACTGTATGCCCCCGGCGGTTCAATTGATCCGCTGCGGCCAGTCCCGCCGGGCCGGAGCCCACCACCGCCACGCGCTTGCCGGTGCGGCTGGCCGGCGGCTGAGGCTGAATGAGTCCCTGCTCATAGGCCGCTTCTGTGATCCCAAGTTCGTTTTCTTTGACCGTTACAGGCTCTCCATGAAGCCCACAGGTGCAGGCCGCCTCACACAGCGCGGGACAGACCCGCCCAGTAAATTCCGGAAAGTTATTGGTCTTGCGCAGCCGCTCCAACGCCTGTTTCAGGTTCCCTGTGTAAACCAAATCATTCCACTCTGGAATCAGGTTATGCAGCGGACAGCCAGAGACCATGCCCCCCAGTACCACGCCTGACTGACAGAAGGGGACGCCGCACTCCATGCAGCGGCTGCCCTGCTCCCGGCGGGCCGCCTCCGGGAGCAGCCGGTGAAATTCTTTCCAGTTTTCAATCCGGTCTTGGGGCGCCTGGGCAGGGTTATCCTGCCGCTGAATCTCCAAAAATCCTGTTGCTTTTCCCATAATCCGCTCCCCCCTTACTGTTTCGCAGCCATGTTGAAGGCTTCCACTTCCGCCTGCTCGTGACTCATACCCTGGCCTTCAAATTCCGCGATGGCGCGCAGCATCCGCTCGTAGTCCCTGGGCAGAATTTTCTTAAAACAGGAGGCCTTCTCCTCCAAATGGTCTAAGATTTCCTTTCCTTTGGGGGAGCCGGTGGCCGCCACATGCTCCTGAAGCATGGTACGGATCTCCTCCACATCAAACGGTTCCGTCACCGGCTCCATCTGTACCAGCTCCTTGTTCAGGCGCAGATAGAGATTCCGGTCCTCGTCCCAGACATAGGCGATTCCACCGGACATGCCCGCCGCAAAGTTCTTCCCCGTGGGGCCCAGCACCAGCACCCGTCCGCCGGTCATGTACTCGCAGCCGTGGTCGCCGACTCCTTCCACCACAGCCCAGGCGCCGGAATTGCGCACGGCGAAGCGCTCCCCCGCCACACCATTGATCAAGGCTTTCCCCCCGGTGGCCCCGTAGAGGGCCACGTTGCCTATGATGATATTCTTCTCCGGCTGATACCGGGCACTCTTTGGGGGATATACCACAAGCTTGCCGCCGGAGAGCCCTTTGCCCATATAGTCATTGCAGTCGCCCTCCAGCTCCAGCGTCAGGCCCTTTGGAATAAATGCGCCAAAGGATTGTCCCGCGCCGCCGGTACATTTGATGGTGAAGGTATCCTCCGGCAATGTGTTTCCAAAGAGCCGGGTGATGTCGGATCCCAGAATGGCGCCCACAGTGCGGTCTGTGCTGGTTACGGGCACCTTCACGATCCTCCTCTCCCCCTTTTCCAGTGAGCCCTTCAGCTTTTTCAGCAGCACCCTCATGTCCACCGTCTGCTCCAGTTGGAAGTCATAGACATCTTCGGGATCGAAGTGGCGCTTTTCCTCCGTTCCGATGAAGGGGTTATCCAGAATAGCGGAGAGGTCCACCGTGGCGGCCCGGGCGTTGACAGCGGCCTCTCTGGCTTCTAGCAGCTCCGTGCGGCCCACCAGCTCATCCACGGAACGAACCCCCAGTCTGGCCATGTGCTCCCGCAGGTCCTGCGCCACAAAGCGCATAAAGTTCATCACATACTCCGGTTTTCCCGCAAAACGCTGACGCAGCTCCGGGTTCTGGGTGGCGATCCCCGCGGGGCAGGTACCCAGGTTGCACACCCGCATCATACAGCAGCCCATAGCAACCAGAGGCGCGGTGGCGAAGCCAAATTCCTCCGCACCCAGCATGCAGGCGATGGCCACGTCCCGGCCCGTCATCAGCTTGCCATCGGCCTCTACAATCACCTTGGAACGCAGACCATTCATCATCAGGGTCTGGTGGGTCTCCGAGAGCCCCATCTCCCAGGGCACGCCCGCGTTATGGATGGAGCTGCGGGGCGCGGCGCCGGTTCCGCCATCGTAGCCGCAGATCAGAACCACCTGCGCCCCCGCCTTAGCAACGCCCGAGGCGATGGTACCCACGCCCGGCTCGGAGCACAGCTTAACAGAAATCCGGGCTTCCCTGTTCGCGTTTTTCAGGTCATAGATCAGCTGTGCCAAGTCCTCAATGGAGTAGATGTCATGGTGAGGCGGAGGAGAAATCAGGGAAACGCCGGGGGTGGAGTGCCGGGTCCTCCCCACTTCGGGAGTGACCTTTTTCCCTGGCAGATGCCCGCCCTCGCCTGGTTTTGCCCCCTGGGCCATCTTAATTTGCAGATCCTGGGCGGACACCAGATACTCGCTGGTGACGCCGAACCGCCCGGAGGCCACCTGCTTGATGGCAGAATTGCGCCTGGTGCCGAACCGTTCGGTAAACTCCCCGCCCTCGCCGCTATTGGATTTTCCGCCCAGGGTGTTCATGGCGATGGCCATACACTCGTGGGCCTCGGCGGAAATGGAGCCGAAGGACATTGCCCCTGTCTTAAAGCGCTTCACGATGGCCTCCACCGGCTCCACTTCGTCCAGGGGGACGGGCTGGCCTTGATCACGCATCTCCATGAGCCCTCTCAGGGTGTGGGGCTTCGCGGCATCGTCCACCAGGGCGGCATACTGGCGGTAGAGGACATAATCCCCTGTGCGCACGGCCTCCTGCAGCAGATGGATCACCTGGGGAGAATACATGTGGTCCTCCTGTCCGGCCCTGGCCTTATGCCCACCCACACTGTCCAGGGTCGGGTCCACCACGGACCCCAGGGGTTCGAAGGCCCGGGAGTGATTGGCGTCCACCACCTGGGCAATCTCCTCCAGGCCCACTCCGCCCACGCGGCTGATGGTGCCGGTAAAGTATTCATCCGCCACCTCCCGGCTAATCCCCACGGCCTCAAAAATCTGAGCCGACTGGTAGGACTGAACGGTGGAGATGCCCATCTTGGAGGCGATCTTCACAATGCCGTGCAGAATGGCAAAATTATAGTCCCGCACCGCCGTGGTGAGTTCCTTGTCCAGCAGGCCGTCCGTGATGAGCTGGCTGATGGTGTCATGGGCCAGATAGGGGTTGATGGCCCGAACGCCGTAACCCAGGAGCGTTGCAAAGTGCTGTACATCCCTGGGCTCTCCGGACTCCAGCACCAGGGAGATGGCGGTACATTTTTTTGTCCGCACCAGGTATCGCTCCACGGCCGACACTGCCAGGAGGGAGGGTATGGCCACATGATTGTCATCCACTCCCCGGTCGGAGAGGATGACAATATTGGCTCCGTTGCGGTACGCCCGGTCTACGGTAACAAACAGGTGATCCAGCGCCCGCTTCAAGGGTGTGTTTTTATAGTAGAGAATGGAGACCACCTCCACTTTAAAGTGTTCCTTCTGCATATCCCGGATTTTCATCAAATCCACGCTGGTGAGAATGGGGTTTCGGATTTGCAGGGCGTGGCAGTTTTCCGCCTTTTCCTCCAACAAATTGCCATCGTTGCCCACGTATACGGTGGTGTCTGTGACAATCTCCTCCCGGATGGCGTCAATGGGGGGATTGGTTACCTGGGCAAACATCTGCTTGAAGTAATTGAACAGGGGTTGGTTGTGGTTGGAGAGCACAGCCAGGGGGATATCCGTTCCCATGGCCGCTGTTGGCTCCTCACCGGTGCGGGCCATGGACAAAATGGTGTTTTTCACATCCTCATAAGTATATCCAAAGGACTTTTGCAGGCGCCTCAGTTCTTCCTCCGGGTAGGCGGGCACCTTTCGATTGGGGATAGGCAGATCCTTCAGCCGGATCAGCCCCTGGTCCAGCCACTCGCCATAGGGCTGCCGGGCGGCGTAGGACTCCTTCAGTTCCCCATCGTCAATGATGCGGCCCTGTACCGTGTCTACCAGCAGCATTTTGCCGGGTTGGAGCCGGGACTTCTTCACAATCCGGGCGGGATCCACCTCCAGAGCGCCCACCTCCGAGGCCAGGATCAGCTTATCGTCATCGGTCACATAATACCGGGAGGGGCGCAGGCCGTTGCGGTCCAGCACCGCCCCCACGCTGTCGCCATCGGAAAAGAGGATGGACGCCGGCCCGTCCCACGGCTCCATCATCACCGCATAGTACTGATAGAGATCCCGCTTGGTCCGGCTGATGCTGTTGTCCTTCATCCAGGGCTCCGGGATGGTGACCATCACCGCCAGGGGCAAATCCATTCCGCTCATCACCAGAAACTCCAGGGTGTTGTCCAGCATGGCGGAGTCCGAACCGCTGGGATTCACCACCGGGTACACCTTATCCAATGCCTTGTTCATCACAGGGTTTCCCATGGTCTCCTCCCGGGCCAGCATGCGGTCCACATTGCCGCGGATGGTGTTGATCTCGCCATTGTGCAGGAGAAAGCGGTTGGGGTGCGCCCGCTCCCAGGAGGGATTGGTATTCGTGGAAAAGCGGGAGTGCACGCAGGCAATGGCGCTGTGGTAGTCCTGACACTGCAAATCCTGATAGAACCTGCGCAGCTCCCCCACCAAAAACATTCCCTTATATACAATGGTGCGGCTGGAGAGGGAGACCACATAGGTGTTGTCGTTGGACTGCTCAAACACGCGCCGCGCCACATAGAGCTTCCGGTCAAAACTCAGCCCCCTGTCCGTTCCTCCGGGGCGGCGGACAAAGCACTGCTGGATGTTGGGCATTTTGGCCAGCGCCTTTTCCCCCAATACTTGAGGACAGGTGGGTACCACGCGCCATCCCAAAAACTCCAGCCCCTCCTTTTGGGCAATGACCTCAAACATACGCTTGGCCTGGCTGCGTTTGAGGTGATCTTGAGGGAAAAAGAACATACCTACACCATAATCCCTGGCATCTCCCAGCGCAATACCCTGCTGCGCGGCGGCCTTGCTGAAAAAGTTGTGGGATATCTGCAATAAGATGCCCACACCATCCCCAGTTTTTCCCTGGGCGTCCTTGCCCGCCCGGTGTTCCAGCCTCTCCACAATGCCGAGGGCATCGTCCACCGTCTGATAACTGGGCCGCCCCTTGATATCCACCACCACACCAATGCCGCAGGCATCATGCTCAAAATCAGGGCTGTACATCCCCCGCTGTCGGTAGCCTTCCATTCTATCCTGGGATCTCATACGCACTCCTCTTTCCCTTTTGGATTGTTCCGAGTGGTCCCTCTTCCATTTGAAACCGCTCACATCCCATCTGTCATGCAATATACAGAAGTCGGTTTTTATTTTAGCGCATATTCTCCTCCGGTTCAATTGACAAAGTTTTTGAAATTTGCAAGTTACGCTCTTGCATTTTTCATGTTTTTTCACAATTCTCTCATTTATCCTCAACGTATGCACAAACATCTTCCATAAATGGACGTTTTCGCTTTTATGGAAATTAATTTTTCAAAATATTGCAAAAAATCATCCGCACTGTAATTGCCCTTCACAGTGCGGATGATACGGCTTCGTTCCGGCTTATTGCTGCAATGCGCTTTTAATCCGCTCCACCGCTTCCAGGGTTGCGGCTGCATCTCCAAATGCTGTTAAGCGGATATACCCCTCTCCGCTGGGGCCGAACCCCGCGCCGGGCGTGGTCGCCACGTGTGCCTTCTCCAGCAGTTCATCAAAAAATTCCCAGGAACCAACCCCCTTTGGCGTTTTTAACCAGATATAGGGGGCGTTGATGCCGCCAAAGACCGTCAATCCCGCGCCTTGCAGTCCCTCCCGAATCACTTGGGCATTGTTCTGATAGTAGGCGATCACTTTCCTGACCTGCTTTTGCCCCTCGGGGCTATAGACCGCGGCGGCAGCGCGCTGAATGACATATGGAACTCCGTTGAATTTTGTGGTCTGGCGGCGGTTCCACAGGCTGTTGAGGCTGGCCCCTTCCCGCTTCAGCGCCTTGGGCACCACAGTATAGGCACAGCGGGTTCCGGTAAACCCGGCCGTCTTGGAGAAGGAGCGGAACTCAATGGCGCAGGTTTCAGCGCCTTCAATTTCAAAAATGGTGTGGGGAATTTCCGGGTCAGAAATAAAGGCCTCATAAGCGGAGTCATACAAAATCACCGCGTCATGCCGGTTGGCGTAGTCCACCCAGGCATTGAGCTGCTGGCGGCTTGCCACAGTGCCGGTGGGATTGTTGGGAAAGCATAGGTAAATGAGATCCACCTTTTCTTTCGGCGGCACAGGAGCAAATCCATTCTCCTCCACACAGGGCATATAAACCAGCCGGTCCCACTTGCCCAGCTCCTCCTGATAGTCTCCGGCGAGGCCCGCCATGGCGTTGGTGTCCACATAGACGGGATACACCGGGTCACACACTGCCACAATGTTTTTGGCTCCAAAAATATCCCCGATGTTGCCGCAGTCGCTTTTGGCTCCGTCCGATACAAAAATCTCATTGGGCTGGATGGCCACCCCCCGCGCCTGATAGTCGGCTTTTGCAATGGCCTCCCGCAGAAATTCATAGCCCTGCTCCGGGCCGTAGCCGTGAAATCCCTCCGCTGTGGCCATCTCATCCACAGCGCTGTGCATGGCTTGAATCACAGCGGGAACCAGAGGACGGGTGACATCTCCAATACTCAGGCGGATGGTCTTTGCCTCGGGATGGGCCTGGGCGTATGCGGTAATGCGGCGGTTGACCTCAGAAAATAGATAGCTGCCGGGCAGCTTTAAATAATTTTGGTTGATTTGAGCCATCTGGCTTCCCTCCTTCGTTTGGTTTGGAACAAGAGAGCACGGTTCCAAAATCATGTGTTAATTATTATCTATCATCCTTTCTTGGTTGTCAATCGAAAATTGGACAATTCTCCCTCGTACACCGTTCTGGCAGGTCCGGTCATCAGAATGTGCCGGCCGGCCGGCTCCTGGCGCAGCTTCAGGGCGCCTCCCGGCAGATGGACTGTTACCTCCGGGCTGCACCGCCCTTCTCTTCGGGCGGCGGCAAAGCTGGCGCAGGCCCCTGTGCCGCAGGCCAGCGTCTCTCCGCTCCCCCGCTCCCAAACCCGCAGGTGCAGGGACCGCTCGTTTTCCACGGAGACAAATTCCACATTGGTGCGCCGGGGAAAGGAAGGATGCCGCTCCAAAAGCGGCCCCAGGGTGGTCACAGGCGCCTGCGCCGGGTCTTCACATAAGAGAACGAAGTGGGGATTTCCCATGGAAACAGGCCTTCCCTCAATTTTTTTCCCCTCCACAGTGATGGTGCGCTGGGCAAAGATGCCGGGCGCACCCATGTCTACCGTCACCTGCTCAACCAGCCCGTCCCCCCCCAGGTGCAGTTCCAGCTTTCTCGGTCCGGCTGCCGTCTCCACAATCAGCTCCCTCTTTTTCGTCAACCCTTTATCATAGACATATTTTCCCACACAGCGAATTCCATTGCCGCACATCTCCCCCTGAGAACCATCGGCATTATACATCTCCATAAAAAAGTCCCCCCGCCTGCCCGGGCGTACCACGACCAAGCCGTCAGCCCCCACCCCAAAACGGCGGCGACTGACCTCCAAGGCCAGCCGCGGCAGGTTCTTTGGCAGCGGCTCAAATCCATTTAGGTAGATATAGTCGTTGCCCAGCCCTTCCATTTTTGTAAAGCGCATATGCCCCTCCCTTTTCAGAAAAGAAAGCGGCAGAGTGCCCTCTGCCGCCTTCTCCTTGGTTAATTTCTGATTCTAGAGATAAATATGCGTACCACGAAAGAAATATCCCCCTTTGTCGAAGGGACAGGGTTTGCCGGCCACGATTTTTTGCGCTGGGCTATTTTCGTGCGTATCCGCGCTTCCAGGATCATTCAATGTTCTATTGATTGCTCTACAAAAATGATTGAGCTTGTATTTTTTACTCAAAATTTTGAGCGTGTTTACCAGGATGCTACAACAACCAAAATTTCGGCTCATTCCACCCGTGGCATAGATACGCCCACGTCATCAAGTCAGCCGGGAGAAAAGCCGCCCATGGATCAATCCCCGGACGGCTCCTTTTTTGTGTCGGCAACGTATTCCATGAGGTCACCGGGCTGGCAGTCAAGATACTCACATAGTCGTTCAATGGTACGAGTGTCTATATGTCCTCCCTCGTGGATTTTTGCAAACGCCGCCTGACCTATTATTTTATTCTTTTTGATAGTGTATGTTGTGATTCCCCGTTCCTTAAAAAGAATAATCGCTTTCTCATAGTTGATTCCCATGCTACCCACCTCCGTGCACGTAGTGTATCAATATAATATCGCTAAATCAAGTGACAGTATTCCCAAAATAATGTCGCTGTTTTTTGCAATATCTCCAATTGATCATCGCTATTATTGGTGATATTCTGATAACAGTCAGAGGGAAAAAGAAAACCCTGCACAGCGCCTTGACAACCGAATATTCGGCACCGTATAATCAAGACAAGGAGTGATTCAGATGGTAGATAAAGAACTGCTTGAAGCCATTGGGCAGATGGTGGATGCAAAGCTGGCGCAGCAAAGGTCTGAGATCAAAGCCGATATGGCTCAACAAAAAGCAGAAATTCTGGAGGAAACCACCCAAAATATGAAGGTTCTGCTTGATGCGGAGTTCACCCCGAAATTCAACCTTTTGGCGGAGGATCTGGGCGTCCTCCATGAGAAGATTGATCAGATAGAGACCAAACTGGATGCCATCGAGACCAAGGTTGGATCGCATGAAATCAAACTAAAGGTAATCAACTAAATAGAGACTACATAACAGACGGTGCCGGATATTCGGTACCGTCTGTTTATTTGTAAAGGAAGGAAACGCAAGGAGGACGCGGCAATGACACAGACCTACAAGATTTACGGTGAGAAAACGGAGAGCGCTCCGGGATACTTTGAGGCAAAGCACACCGAGTACAGAGACGGAGTCAAGATATGCGTGGGAACAGAAGATTTTAGTCGTGAACGCGGAAACACTCTGAGCCGCAAGGAGATTGTGCGGTATGAAGTCCGCGAGGCAACCGGGAGGCTGATGAAAAACACAAGACAAAACATCATGACTGACCTGTGTGAGGTCTCCAGAACCTATACTAACAATAAGAAAATTGCCCGCCAAGGAGTGTGCGTCCGAGGCAGGCGGTGGGGGGGCATCTTGCAAAATAAACAAGCTGCATTTTAGGCTATATTTTCGTAAACAGTTGACAAACTGATCTGTTTTTAGTGAGTATCCACAAAAGTTTAGTTCATAATTACCAATTAAGTAGTTTAAATCTAGAAATAAATTAGAAAATCATCCAGTTAAAAATTGTTTTCTGGAGCAAGGCATGATATACTGTCTATGTAGATGTGAAGCTCACAACAAGAAAAGGAGGCAAGATTATGAATGCTCAAAATATAATTTCCAAGCTCAATCCAGACCTTGAAGTTGTTGCTTTCCCAGGACATTTTGCCACACGACATTCCCACAATAACCACTACATTGACATCACCCGTATGAAACACGAAGCCCGGATGGCCCGTGAGGCGGCAATCACGTTGGCCCAGCGTTACACGTACGAAAAAGGGGTTGATACCATCGTATGCCTGGACGGCAGTGAGATTATCGGGGCCTTCCTGGCCAGACACCTTGCCTCCAATGATTTTTTCTCCGTCAACAAAAACAAGAGCATAAATATTATTACCCCGGAATATGACTCCAACTTGCAGCTGATTTTTCGGGATAATCTGGCACCCATGATTGTAGATAAGGACATCTTGATTTTAATTTCCACAGTGAATTCAGGAGCAACCGTAAACCGGGCGGTGGAATGTGTGCTGTATTACGGCGGAGTCGTCCAGGGAATTGCCTCCATCTTCAGTACCCAAGATTCTGTGGAGGGCATTCCGGTCTATTCTCTGTTTTCCGCTGCTGATGTACCTGGATATGCCACCTATCCACATAAAAAATGTCCGCTGTGCGAGGCGGGACAGAAAATTGACGCGCTGTCCAATCGATACGGCTTCTCCAAGCTGTTTTAAGTTCAGTTGCCCCGATAAAAGCAAGATGAGGGAGCGAGGTTGTGTAACGGAATGATTTGACACCCTGCGCCCCGCCAGAAATAACGTTCTGGCGGGGCGCAGGGGACAGAGGATTTTTGAAACTAAAGGAATTTGGCGCAAAATTACGCGCTGCGCGTGTCACTTCAAATAAAACAGTGCCAGAGGTCTCTGCATACCTAATTTCACTTGGTGCAAAAGCATCTGAAAAAACAATATATAGTTGGGAATCTGGACGAAGCCAACCGGGCCCTGACACCTTATTGGACCTATGCAAGTTTTATGGTGTGTCTGATGTGCTGGGAGCGGTTCAACAGTCAGCCTGCTTTCGTGCTGTTTTTATTGCATTGTTTTATGTCCTGATTATCATAGTTTCATAGAACCTTCTATTTCGCCACTTTCAGGAAATTCATAAACATGGTGGCAACCTCGGCGCGGGTGGCGCTGCCCTGCGGGTCGAAATTGCCCGCGCCTTTTCCGTTCAATATCCCCGCCACGTCTGAGGTGGGTGCCTGTGTATACCTTCACCACGTTGAATATACCTGTGCCGCCGCCATCACAGCATCGGTTGCCGCCTTCGCCGGCAATGTTACCGCCAGCAGCAGCGCCAGCACCATCACTGCCGTCAGTATGTAAGATAACAGCCGTTTCGTTCTTCTTTGTGTGTTCATGCCCGTTCCCTCCTTAATCTTTTGGCTTAAATTACATTTCATATCCGACTTGCGTAAATGATTTCTATGTTTGCCTATATTATATGGATAAAAAAGCGAGAGTTTTGCTTTTGCGTACAGCGGTGTGAGCGGCACGTCATTGTACGCCATAAAGCAGCCTTAAGGATTCCTCCAAGGAGAGATCTCACCATAGCCATATAAGGAATCTTCATGGTGGTTTTGCCTTTTGATTGATAATAAACGCCGAGGGTATCTAATGTACGGTCTCTGTAACAAGCAGAAAATTTTGATGGATCTGAAGTTGGAATCGCCAAGTGAAATCTACCTCTATTAAGCAATGAACAGTAACAGTAATAACTAACTACAAAAAGAAAAGAACCTATCCTGTAGGTTCTTTTCTTTGGAGCTAATGAGGAGACTCGAACTCCTGACCTGTAGTTGTATATAAGGATGACTATTTTCAGGCAGATATCGGCTCACCGTCCGGTGTGATTGTTACCCTTATCTCAGGCGCAGTCGGCGTTAACAAGACCTCCACCGGCACCGGCAGGAAGCCGATAAACTTGTAATGAAGATCCACCCACTGGCTTTTCTGCCTATCCGGATTTGTGACCTTCTCGTGCACCACAATCCGGTCAATGAGTTCGTTGAGGACTTTAGCGTCCAGTTCCTGCACATCCGTATAACGACAGATTAGTTTGGCGAAATCCTACAGCCAGCAAGAAAGAAATATCCGAAAATCCCTTGAAAGGCGTTACGACCCCGCCACGGCTTGGGCTCTTGCGCATGAATTTATGATGTACGACAGCTAAGAAACCAGCGGGACTGCCCGTTTCGGGCAGTCCCGCTGGTTTAGCGATAATCATGATTTGGGGGTTTTTGCATTGCATAGTGGGGTTTGATTGCAGGTTGGTTTTGCAAATTTGGCTGGTAATGTCAGGACTGGTTCCATTCCAAATCTCCCATGTATCTATATGCTATACAGGGATATGCGAAATAAATTATACCAGCGAGCCTAATATTACATTTAAGATTATTTCATTAATATTTGGAATATCAGAATTTACTACAACACGATAACTGATACTAACACCGCTGCCTCCCACAATATCTCCTAGAAATATTGTCAAAGTATTCGCTATGCTGTCATAATTATATTGACTGGAAGTTACCGTTCTATTATTTATTCTAATTGAATTGACTTGTAATGTAACAAAACCACCGAGCTCGAATGTTACATAAGCTGATTGCCATACTGAAGAAGCGGTACCATTATTTGTTACAATAACATCATATAATAGCACATCTCCGACTTGAGCAAATCTTTCTCCTGTCGTTAAGTTCTCTACAAAAACATCAATACCGGGTTCGATATCAGTGTTACCAATGACGATTGCATGAACATTGCCGCTTACTATTTTACCTGTTTCAGTTTGATTAGCGGAAACGATATCCCCTACAGAGAGGACTATTCCGGCGGGAACGTTTACGAGCCAGGTTCCATCCGAATTTACCGTAGCGTTTACCACCGAGCCGTTCGGCAGCGTTACCGTAACTGTGGCCTCGGGCACTCCGGTTCCGGTAATTTCTTGAGCCCCCTCAATAATAGTGTCTATAATTGGAGAAGCGCTTACCGCTATGGGCACATCCTCCACCACAAAATCGCCAAGCGGAACGCCGTTGATCGTGATGGAGCCGTTCGTTCCAACGATCACCTGGTAAACTGTGCTGTTCGGCTGGAAGCCCGGGGGTGTAATGGTTTCCGTAAGCTGATACGTTCCGGCCGAAAGAATGCCGAAATTTACCAGGCCGTCTGAGCCGGAAGTGGCCGTGCCGATCACCGCGCCGTTTTGAGTAAGGGTAAAGGTGGCTCCGGCCAGGGGTGAACCCGTTGATGCGTTCAGCTTCAGAAAGGTAACATTACTTAACGGAACATCGTTGAGTATGAATCCGCCCGCGAGCTGGCCTTCTATCGTAACGATCCCATTCTGGGCGACCACGACCGCCAAGCTTTCGGTGTTGGTCTGGAAACCCGGAGGCGGCGTGGTTTCCATCAGTTCGTACGTCCCGGGGGAAAGACCGGTAAATGTGACCTGACCCG
>Ga0153929_1000312_pt1 | contig 18436 bp, 19 predicted proteins | sample TSNJ013MetaG_FD_104689 | JGI IMG/M metagenome (GOLD analysis project Ga0153929, IMG submission 104689) | Attine ant fungus gardens microbial communities from New Jersey, USA - TSNJ013 MetaG | ecosystem: Host-associated > Fungi > Mycelium > Unclassified | place: USA: New Jersey, Wharton State...
CTTTACCTGCTCCACGTCCGGGCCGGAGCGCGACGCCTCTTCCGCCCGCCGCTGGGCCTCGCGCAGTTTTTCGATATCGGTATTCACCCAAACCAAGCCAGCGCTCTCTAGCATGGGCTTAAGATCTTCCTCCCGCATCCGACCCGAAACGATCGGCGCATTGGCACCTTCAGAAGCAGTCGTTTGCTGAACTTTGGGCTGCTCAGGCGCATTGGCGCGGTGAGGCTCGGCCACTCGGTGCCGCGTATCGCCGTGAGTCGATAGAGCATCTGACTGCCCAGTTGTCGCGCTAGATTCATTTCCCCTTGCGGTGCGCAGATCAGTTCGGAGCGCGAGCAGATGCGTGACCAATCTGTCGATTTCCCCAACGACTTGCTCCACGTGGTGAAGACTCACCTGATCGGGGGCAACAACATCAGGGGTGTCTTCATCGTCCTTTTCCGCGTGCGCAACCGCAATGGAAAGCGAGTTCTCGCCAGTTGCATAGGCCGTTTCACCCCTCGACGAACTGTCGGGCTTGAGCGTTTCCCGAGTTGCTTGCGATTCCTCGCCTCCTTCGTGCGGTGCGTCCGGAATGGCGCGCCCGGATGCCAGTCGGCGAGAAAACGGACCGATCCCGTGTACTACGTAGCGCTCCTTCGTGTAAATGAGGAATCCGGCCAAACTCAGCGCCAAGATCGGTACTATCAGCAAGGGAGGACTCTGTATGATCAGACTTAAGGCATTCATCCCGCCCTCCATAGTTTGACTGCCGCTAGCAACGCTGCTACGAAGTAATAGCAAAACGATTCACTATTGGCTACGTCAACGTTTTCGAACTTCCATTCCGGTAACCAGAATGGAAAACAATTCTTCACTAGATGAAAAACGATGCCGGTCCACAAGAAGAAACCCACGGTTCCGACGACAACCGAAGCAACAAGTATCGCAGCATTCCAATTGTAGTTCCGTCGTGCCTGAGCAGTAGCCCGACGCACCTCCGGCGGCGATCCGGATGACGTCGGCGACGGCATCTCCTCTATCAGCAGTCCCGGAATCAGAAGCGCCAACGCCGCTGCCATAAGCGCCGGCGCAAAAAATCTTCGCGCCTCCTCGTTGTTGGCCGCCTCGCGAAGCGTATTCTCGATGGCTCCGAGAAGGAACGGCAGGGCTAATATCACAAAGGCAGTGCCGACGTTCCAGCATATCCTCAGATTGACACGGAGCGTCATTCTTAGTCTCTTGAATTAACTGTAGCGCTGTCCAATTCCCGGTTTCATTCGGTGACGCTTCCGGCTATGCCACCAGCCGAAACACCTTCGTCAGGGCAGGTAAGCCAGTCTACCGAATTCGCGTCACGAATCCGGGCAGTCCAGCGATTTCGGTCCAGGCAGTTTGGAACAAGTGACCGAATTCGTTAGCAAGTCATCGATTGACAAGGCCACACGGTCTGACGAATTCGGCATGCGGGCAAAACGTGAACCGGGTCGTCGCACGTGAGAGCGTTATACTGTGTTTTTATACAGTATCGGCCTCGCAATGTATTTACAGATCGTCCCCATGCGTTTTCACGGCAAAGCGCTCGAGCAGTCGCAGATTCGCGCGGCCGAATCGGTCTGTGGGGAGGTGATCGTTGCCCACGAAAACTCGAAGGCCCTAGGGCGATATTCCGACATCGCGAGAGCGAGCGCCGCCGGCGACGGGCGGGAGCAGCTCTTGCCTGCACTCTACGACTGCAGGCTTTCCCACATGGGGCACGGCGGTTTCGTTCTTTCTGGTTTGGAATTGATCGGTTCGATCGCGTTTGCTCAAAACTGGTGGTGTCGCCCGGCCGTCAGGTAGATTTCGGAGTGACAACAGGCTGCGGAACGATCCATCATGCGATGACGATTCCAAAGGAGAGGTCGCACTATGTGCTACTCGGCGCAGATCGTGGCGGACTATCGCAAGTACGTGAAGATGTTTGGCCCTGACATGGATATCAGGGAGTTCGCCCGGCTTTACTGGGAGCGCGTCGAGGGCAGCGGGGCGAAGGTTCCCAAGGGCATGGATGCGCCCTTCGTCAATCCGGAAACCGAAGAGGAGCACCGCATCAAAGAGATGATTGAGCGGTATGACGCGACTCAGATGACGAAGCTCGAACAGGAATTGTTCAAGCAGCGCACTCGGCTCGCTGACGCAGAACGCATCCTCCAGACCAAAACCACCAAGGCGGCCGTTGAGAGCAAACGGATTGCCACTGCCAAGATCGACGGCATGCTGCGCCGGCTGGACGACCTACGGCGAACTGAACAGGAAGAGCGTGATTCTCGGATCTTCCCCGGCCAATACGCTCCCGTCATGGTGATGGAGAATGGTCGACGCGTGATTAAGCCGATGCGCTATCAGTGCCGGCCAGCGGGTAAGCCCGCGATCTACGATGTGAAATACCCCGGAACCTACAACGCTCGGCGAGACAATCTGGAAGGCTTCTGGAAGGGCCTTTTCGGTTACACGCACGGCCTGGTGCTAGTGACTGCATTCTATGAAAACGTCAGTCGGTTCCGACTCGAAAATCGCGTGCCGCTTGAGGGGGAGAAAGATGAAAACGTGGTCCTGGAGTTCAGGCCCAACCCGCCTCAAGAGATGCTGATCGCGTGCCTGTGGTCGCACTGGCAGGGGAAAGACCAACCTGATCTGCTGTCGTTCGCGGCCGTTACCGACGACCCGCCGGAGGAAATAGCTCTTGCGGGCCACGATCGTTGCATCATCCCGATCAAGCCCGAGCATATTGACGCCTGGCTCAATCCAGATCCTGCGAACCTTGCGGCGCAGTACGCCATTCTCGACGACCGCAACCGGCCATATTACGAATACCGCATGGCTGCCTGAACTAGACCGCTGATATGTTGAGGACAGGTTGTTTCGAAGGAGTGTCGAATGGATACGTTTCTCGGTGCACCAGAAACAGCCGATGACTGGATGGGTACGGCTTACGCGGACGACGCAGAAGGCGTAGTCGCGCTGAGGCGACTGCTACACGATCGGGGGCTGATTCCGCCCGAGCACATTGTGTTCGGCGTCGATCTTTGGCTCACCAACGACGGCGGTGGCAAGCCGAAACACAAGGCGCCGTACGCCGAGGTATTCGTGCTCGATACCACGGGCTTCGCGGACGCGGAATCGGCGGTCGCCCATGCGTTGAAATCGGGGGATCTGCACCTGGGGCAACTTTTCGTCGAGCTAAGGCCTGAAGAGGTTTCACGGTTCTTCAAACGCTGCCGGATCAGTCTGGTGCCTCGAGAGATCTTTACTGCGGGGACGTAGACCCGTTGTGCCTCAGCCTGACTATCGCCGCCTCTAGTCGTAGGCCAAAGCGACTTTGACCGTCTCCGTCGGCCAGTCCGGACATTCGACGTCACGACGGCCAATGCCTATATGGCAACCCTCGCAGCAGCCCCCATTTGTATGGCGGTCGTTCCGTCTTCAGAGTACGCCAGCCGCTGTCAAAACCTTTTCGATCGCTGGCATAACAAAGTGCGTCAAGCCTTCCGCGCATCGATATGCTGCAAGCGCGCGAGATTCAGCTTCTCGAGGAGACGAAAATTGTGGTCCGGGTCTTCGGTAAGCAGGTTAGCAATCGCTGGATACAACGCGGGATCGGTGTCGAAGTGCTCTCGCGACACGACGGCCGACAGCGTACCAAGCAAATTGCTATAGCCATAAACTTTGTCGCCGGTCAGCTTCGCTTGGGCGGCGGCAATGCCGTCGACCGTGCGCCCCATGCGGTGCAAAGCCAGGAAGACGAAATAGGCCACGTCAGCAAAAGGTGACGCCTTGTTGAGGTGGCTGAGAAGGTATTCTTCGAGATCCTGCTTTCCGCCATTATCGAGCGCGGTGGAAAGGCGGATCAGACGGGCGAAATTGGGAGAATCGATTGCTGGCGGATTTTCTTCCCTGTTCCACAACAGTCGTGGCACAGCCCCTTCCTGCGTCCATCCATGATTGGGCTCGCTTTGCAGCGTCACATTCAAACTGCCTAGGCCTCCACGAATCCTGCCGTTCGCTGCATAATTACGCCTTTCTTCAGCAAGGATGATGTCGATATCACCGAATCGCCCGTCATGCTGCCAGACCGCCGGCAAGATCGCCGCCTTTGCCCCGGATCCGATGAACTTTTTGAACCTTTGTGCATATTCGGCGAGGCGCTGCCGCCAGGACATCGGTGGCAACGGCGGATTGTTCGACGAGATGCGAATTCCCTTGAGTCGGTACTCTTCGCCAGACTGATCCGTTACGGCCATCGTCACCACGATCGGCTTGCCGTACCGCGCTAGAGCTCCACGAACCATGATATGCACAGATGCCACCACGGTGCCATTCGCTGGCACAGGGTGCCTATCGCTGTGATACGGGCTGCCTTCCATCGGAAGCGAGACCACGGCCTGAATGACTCCACGGCTACGTCGAGGCCGGATCAGCGTCGCGTTGAGAATGCGGACGGGGCGATCGGTCAAATTGCTCGCGTCCAACTTGATCGAAATCTGCGAAACGTAACTATCGTCCTGCTGCTTCGCCAGATGCCACCATGGATGAAGGCGCGGGACCAACACCAAGGCTTTACGCGTTTTGAGACTGTGTCGATGAATTCGATAGAGGGAGATTCCCGAGTCGATCGCGCGGCCGATCGACAGGATCGAAAACGTCACAGCGACAACCCATGCCCACACGCCCCACTGGGCCCTGAACGCATCCAGTGCCGCCGGTCTGATCGAGCCGAAGGCCGGCAGACACAGTACACCGTAACCTACAGCAGCCAAGCACGCGAGCAACCATAAGGGAAGAGCACGCAAAGCTGTAAGTATCGGACCGACGGCACCGCTCGGGTCAGGCATCGATTAGTTCCTTCCACCCTAAAGCGGTCAAATGTACACGCAACCGCAGAGGTTGTGTCTATGTGGGAGTTTGCGATTGTGACCAGCCGCAGTTGGACGAGCTTCGGACATTCCGAGTAACTAACTGAAGCGCCGCGATGCGTCGCTAACGGTCTCTCAATGGCAACGAGCGGCGTGGTCTACGGCATGGTGCCGTTAATGCGGGTGGTGGAGCGGTCGGCGTCGGAAAAACAACCCTGACCGCCTCAGTTCGACTCAGAAGGGCAGGCGAGCCCTTGCATGGCAAAAAGCCGTCTTGAAAAGCAAGGGTCTATTGCCAGGCTGGCAGTGGCCACCGAGCGGGCATCCAGTGAAAGTCAGGATCTGAAGGTTTTAAATAGTGGTGATTTTCCTTAACTTCGATAAATATAGTTGCTTCGACTTTAGAAAGAACTTTGGCAATTTCACTTTCACCAGTTACGTCGCCCACCACAACGTGGTATGCCGGCGTTCCGCAATTAGATACGAGCCGGACTTCGACGATAAGCAACAGTTTGCTTGGAAATTTTACGCAATTGGTGCTGAGCGAATAACCAACTCCTACCTGAGGAGAGGGAAGATCCCAGCGACCTCCGACAACGTATGAGTAGTTTCGGCCCTCTTCTAGTATGTAGGGTAAGCAGATTGGATTGAAATCTCCTGGATCCAAGGAGCTGAGCACTTGTCCATAGGCAATCTTTATGAGAAGGCGCGCAAAGCTATCCGGTACATGTTTGAATTTTGCGATTGCGTCAACGCCATACTTGAATTTAAATTTGTTAAGCTTATCGTTATCGGCAATCGAAGTTAGCTCCCATGTTGCTGCTTGATTTTCGCTTGACGGTAGGCCAACTAAGATTCCAGCGGGTTGCATTCGATAGAAGATCATTGGAGCCGGATATTCATCGAAGGGAACCTTGATTGGGTGATTAGGGGCGTATTTATTAGGATGCATAAAAAACTTTGGCCGTTTATTTTTTCTTCTTGACGGCGCCCCAAAACTCACGCGTGCATCGCCCCATAAATTCCGCCCTACTTCCAACTCAAATTTCGACGTGATCTTCGCACAACGGTCACAGCTTGCATCTTTTAAAATGTGTTGTCCGCCAAGAAAGTACGGAAGAATGTGCTCATCAGTTAATCTGCAATTCGATTTTCCGCAGTAAATGCAAATACCCTTGGATGAAACATGAGTGGGTCCGTGGGTCATTTTATCCTTGCGTGGTTTGCTACGGACGATAGTTCGCAGTTCGATACTTAAACTCATGTCCGTCTCCGATTGATCCCGAAGGGTAGAAGTCAATCCTTCAATATCATCGCCACGGCCACGCTTTTCGCTGAAACTGCAAGTGCTTGATGCTATATGCCGCTCTCACCTTGCGGCGGCGACGTTATGTAATGGGTATGACTTACATATCGTCATCGTCATCGTCGTTGTCATCGATTAATCTCCCTAAGCCGAGAAAATTCTCTTCATCATCGTAATCAGCGCCTAGTTCCTCATAATCCGTTTCATGCAGCCAACTGTTGCGTTCTATCAAAATATTCCCAGGAAGGACGGCGCTCCTCCGTCCACGTAACTCACTGTGAAGGTCAAATTGAATTCCAGGTATGTTTACTGGCCGATTGTAAGCACGCGTGTGGTAGAACGATATGCCTTCGTCGAGCAACGCCGAAAAGAAAGAATCGTCTCTGACGGCAGATTTCGCTCCCGCAATAGACCAGCTATCACGCTGCGCAGCTTCATAAATCAATAGCCAGTGACTACCTAAAAGTTCAGAACTCGTAACAGGGCCAAGCCAAGAGAATAGTCCGCGGCCACCCGAAAGCAAGCGCCGCTGACGTAGGTGCAACGCGAGTATTGCGCAAACGGAATTCTCGATCCGGGATACTAACTTCGACGCGCTTGCCGACAGCCGTATGTTCAGACTCCGCGATAGCCATAGGATCCAAGCAATCTCAAAATGATGATTGTATGAGGCATGGTCTACTATCACACGCTCGATGAAATTTCCTACGCTAGTCAACAGTGGATACCCGGCTGCGATATATGTGCAAATTATCTTTACGATTGCATCAAGACAATTGCTATGTTCCTGGCCAATGCGTAGCAGGAATGACAAATAAATATCCCAATTTTCTTTTTGAATTTTCACTTTTGCTGTTTTACGCACTGCAAAACTAGCAATGCTTTCATCAGGTAACGCTTTAGTCAGCGAAATTACTTCGGAGAAAAATCGCATCAGCGTGCGACGTTGCGCTTTACCAGACGAGGATATCGATAGCGCGAACAAACTGCCAGTCCATGTTGATTCGTTAAATGCGATCGCATTTATAGTAGATGTTTTGGCTGCGTTCAGTTGGAGATCGAAATGTAAGCATGCTTCCCGTAGGATAGCGAGCGTTGTCTCAGCATCAGCTAACGAATCAAAGCAAAAAAAGAAGTCATCAACATAACGGAAACCTCCTGAAATTTTTGTCGCTGGGTTTTTTGTAATCATATCTTCCACAGCACACAACATCAGTTCCGAAATTAGTCGGGATGTATCTGGGCCAACAGGAATACCAACTGTCTGCCCGTCTTGGCATGATCTTAAAAGCGAATCTAGGCGATTTCCATATACCGACAAATCTCGTGAATTTCTGTTTGCCTTTGCAGCGGCTTTGCCATGAATTGCCCATGGAACAGCGTGGGTATATATGGAGTGGTAGAAACTTAGGACATCAGTTTGAAGGATAGCGCCCTGTCCGGCGTAAGCGATGATGCGTTTTTCCGCAAGTACAGAAAGCGGCGGCATGCCGATTGCTCTACCATGCGGTGACAAATCGCATTTAGTAAGCGAGTAAGGGGACCTGTCTATTATTCCTGTAATCGCAGTCCAATGCTTAGATATTTCCTCCACAAGGTAAAATTGATTAATCGGATTTGGAATCGAGAGTGTGCGACGGGAATGACCTCTCCGAGCCATGTCAAACCGAACAGGATGCGAGGGGTAAGGGTGCGCTTCCCTTTGCTTTCGACTCAAGTTTCCTCGAAGGCCCGAAAATATTCCTTTAAGATTAGCCGCTTTGTTCGCCAGCGAATGGCTTTGAAACGGCGGCGGAAGCTCTTTCGGCAGAAATCCTCGACCTAACAACGTCTCAACACGCTCTTGCTCATCCATCGAATATCGTCTCCTCGGAATGCCGTGAAGTTAATATTTGGCCAAAATCTATAGCCTAATTCATTGCATCCCTTGCATATGGCACCGCCAGATGTTGTCGCAGTACATGCCTAACCTCGAAAATCGCTTCATCGCGCACGTGGTCATGCCGCTATGGTACATGGTCTATTGCACGTATTTAATTGACTTCGCACGATCGCCAAATGCACATCTAAGCAACGGGGCCAAGGCAATTCCGATCTAATGGATGACGCGGTCAGGCGCTAAATGTCCAGAGGATATACCAGGCGCCCAAAATGAAAAAGCCAAGAACAAACGCAGAAAACGCTACAAATGTGAAACGGAATGTTCTTGCTTGGATAGGGAAGAAGACGGCCTTAAACGCTTGGGACTCGAACATGAACTCCTCCCGAGCGGAGTTCAGTTTGGCCTTAGCTTCTGCGACTAGCTTAGTTGGATCGAGCGAACTGTTGATGCCTTCCGCAACCTCGTCAGGGAGGCCTTCGAGGGAGAGAGCTTGTTCGGCGGCTGACGACAAATTGCAGAGACTTATGAAGAGCTTCCCGTGCAGGCTATGGGCGATAATGGCCGCGCAAAGTGCAACTATCCATGAGAGAACTACAAGCACGCCTAACGCGCGCACTGTCCCTACGAATGGCGCTTTACCGATGAAGGCGAAATACAGTCCAAGGCCGGCAGAACTCAACGTCATGAGTTGCTGAAGACTTCCTTGATTCATCTTCATTGCTTCAAGTCTAAGTTGAAGATAATTGTTGTCAAATAGGTTCATTGCATCGGCACTAGTTTTAGAGAGAGAACAGCAAAGGCGACGAGTTGCGCGTGTGTCGCCAAGCAGCTTTTCGCAACGCAATGTGACTGTTCGCAGAGTAATGCGCACTGCATACTGCTTTTAGAAAGCGAGCGCTGCCGTGACCCAGAGAGCAGATTTCAGCCAAGGTTGAAATCAAAGGCGAGGGTTCCTTCCAGCACCGCTTTGCCCACGCCATCGTAGCCCGGAAAAACTGACGCGGCCGACACGCCAAATTTGTGACAACGAAGCAGCAGATCACCAGCCAGGGTGTTGGGCAGTGTCACTTTTTTCAATACCTTTGATCCGCTCACTAGCTTCGATTCTAGCGATACATCGGGCATGAAGCTTGTCCCTCTAAATCCATGATTGCCAACCAAAATGAATGAGCCGCCTTGCGAAGATAAGTTTGCAGAAGTGCTTCCCGGAACCTTCACATGTTTGACAGACGGAACCTCGTGTACAAGGTTCAGATCGAAGGCAAACATCGCGAGTTTTCCACCGTCCTTGGGAAGTTTGATTGCGGCTTCGGCTGCAAAGTAGCATGCGACATATGGGTTGCTAGACCAATCAAGAAGCCTGGTCGGAATTCCATGATGCTGCGCCAAAGCCATCACTGGGACAGCTTTCTCTTGTGGCCACGATTCGCTGTTAATGCCGTGAATATTTGTAATGTTGTTCTGAGAGAAATAATTTCGGAACTCCATTGAGTCGTTGGGAATTGCTAAGCCTGTCGAATCGCAAAAATTTACGAATGCTTGCAGCAAGCTCCATTCAAAGAAAAACTGTCCAGGATGATCGTCGAGCCTAGCCATCATGCCGCGTTTGTACTTGTCTATAACATTTCGCCTATATACGGCAGGTACCAGTTCCCACGTGCTATCACGTTGGCCTCGGTAGACGAATCTCGCGTTCGGCCGGCCAAAGTGCTCGCCTATTGGCGAAACGGTATTCCAGAACTCGTCCAAGGTTTCACAATCCACTAGGTCAACGTCGCTCGCCGCGGGTATTTCAGAACCGGTTTCCATGGAGGACAATATACAAATCAAAGGTGAGCACACCGGGGTGGATGGGTTACTACTCTAGATAGCCATCGACATATTAATCCCACAGTGCGATCAACGGACGTGTTTCGCGATCCCCGACTTTTGGCGGCTAAAGAGAAAGCTGTAAGGAGGATCCTTCTTCGGGCGAGGCACGAAACGCGTTAACTCGGTCCGGAGCTGAATTTCAGGCCAGCGATGGATTTCTGTTCGACCTCGGCATCGAATCGGCCGTGCGGATGCCCCGCAAGGAGACGGTAGTCCCCGCCGAAAACGATAGGAAAGTACAGCACGTTCCTGTCCATCACGCTCGAAAACTGATCCATCCTCGCATTAAACTCGGTGTGCCGCTGCAGCCTGGTCTGCTACAGCATTGGTATAGCAACGTGAGGAAGGCAGCCCGCACATGCTTCCCAAGACTACCCAGCACTCAGTTCGGAACGTTGTTTCGCGTTGAGGGGTAAAGACACAATTGCCCCCTGCCACTGAGCAGTTCCCTGCTCTGACAAGAGCGACACGCGCGGCCCGAAGCGCCGCCCAATCACTACCGCTTCTATCGTGACAATCTTCGCACTCCCGATTTGACAATAGCCCGAGAGTGTCTTCTCATCGCTGGGCGTCAAATTAAGAGTTGGAATCTGAGTAGCCTGTTTCCCCGGCACGATCTTCCGGCGTGCTTTGCCAGCTAGTGTGCTGGTCACGAACGACCATCGGTCGATTGAGTGGAGCGCGTACTTCTCGAATTCTTTGTGCTGGGCATCCCATACAAGAAACTGGGCATCGTGGAGCGACACGGTTCCTCGGTCGCCTTTCTTGAGAGTGACCGAGACGGCAAGATCGTCCTTGTCGTCGGCACTTGATGGCTGCCGCACGCAACTTACATTAAGCACCATGTTCGTGACGTGGTAACCCGCGAAAGCCTTCCATGCGAAAAAGAGCAGCGCGCCAAACACCACCGCGATTTTGGCGATGTGCTCGCCGTTAATCAGTAGTTGTTCGAGAGCGGTCGGGACAACGGCCATGGATAGCCTCGCGGGTCGATGGTTCGCTGCAGTCAGTATGGATCAACTATGCTGGTCAGTGAGTGAATAGCATGTGGGTTGTCCCGTAAGCGCGGGACTGGGATCTGTTCCTTCAACAGAGTAGCCGCTGGCGAAGGCGAAAGGAATCCCACGGTCTACTGGGCGTCTGGAATTGGGGCTGATTGCGGTCGACTGAGTGTGCGCAACGCAGGCCTGAGTAATAGTTTGCTGATGCTTCGGGGGTTTTTGCTTGCTACAGATTTGCTATAGCAGCGAGCAGAAGTCCTATCTGACAAGGCTTTCGCTTGTCATTCCATCCCCTGAACTACGGGGAGATGGATATTTTCAATGGGTGGACTGAAACCTTGTAGATCAGGGCTCTAGCCTTACCCAGCTTGCGCTTCCGGTTGATTCGCTTCTTCCTAAATGAAGCACCTTGGCGCAGTGTGAATCGTGGTTTTCTCGACCTTGCTGCGCAACGGGTTCAAGCAAAGACCATGGCTTCGATCTTACCCGTCGGCGGGCGTCGGCGAGCATGGATCCGGCGCAGCGGGCAGAGTATATCAAAGACGTTTAAAACGAAAGGTGCTGCCCAAGCGTGGACACGCAAACAGGAGAGTGCGATCGACAAGGGTCGTAACACCGTCGACGCGCAAACGGCCACCATTGGCACGCTAATAGCCGAGATACAGAGATGCGCGCAAAGAGGCGGAGCAGCCGGTCAGATTGAAGTCAAACGAAAACTACATAGTCTGCTGCGGCTCGAAGAAACGTTGTCAGCGGCTCATCGACGGCGCGCTGCGACGTTCATCGAGCGGCTGGACTGGAATCCACAGACATACATCCCACCAGCAAACACCTTCTCACGTAGGTTTCGGCGCGTCCTTAGTAGCCCCCACTGGCTCATCGCCAATATCGACCGCGCTTACGACCCGATTTCGTCCCATGGCCTTCGCCGAATACAGCGCTGCGTCGGATCGTGCTATCAAATTCGCCAGCGTCTCGCCAGGTTGATATTCATCCACGCCGGCACTGAACGTGCACGTCACTTCCCCACAAGGTACCGCCAACGTAGACGTGGCCAGATGCAGGCGCACACTGTTCACCAAAATGAGCGCGTCCGCCCGCGATGTTTCAGGAAACAGGATTGCAAACTCTTCCCCGCCAAGCCGCCCGAAAATGTCTCCCCGGCGGATACCTTGCGACACGATCGAGGAAAAGAGCGCGAGTGCCCGGTCGCCGGCCGCGTGGCCGTGACTATCATTCACGGCTTTAAAGTTGTCGATGTCGAGGATTGCAACGGCGAACCGGGACTGTGTGCGGTTTGCACGCTCCAACTGCGACTGGGCCTGAGCCATGAACTCGCGCCGCACGAGCGCACCGGTCAATTCATCGATAGCGGCCAGCCGCTCCATCCTCTCCGCCATGCGGTCATAGGCAAGCATGAGCGCACCGATCGAAAGACAGGGCAGGGTGACGATGCCGAGCGCGAGAAACGCAACGGTCAACGGCGTTGGCTCGAGAAACCGTGTGTGATGTTCCCAGCCAACGGCGGCGGCGAGTCCACGAGCAACGTGAACGAGCCCGCCGAGCGCGGCGACAATCGCTACGAATTGGTAGCTGTATCCGGGTCGATGCCGCGGTCTCCGGGTGTAGGTTATCCAACCCACCGACAGACGAACGTAGGCGAGAAAGCTGGACATCAGGACAACCCGGGGAACTTCGTTTGGCGAAAGATAGGTCCAGTAGACAAGGCCAATCACCAGCACTGTTAACGCCACGACCTCATGGAGCCGCGAAGGTCGAAGGCCGAAGAATAATCGGCAACCTTGCAGTACAAGGAATGCGGCCCCGGCGAATAGCGAACTGGCGACCACAATGGTGAGTGGTGCTGGCGAAGTGTCATCCAGGGCCAGCGCAATCAATGCGGCCACAATCAGGACGTTTGCCGCGATCCAGCGAAACAACCCGGGTATCCCGGACCGCACCAGCGAGCCGAATACGGCTACGCTGATCGCGCCGGACATGATTCCGACAACGTAAAGCGCGACGGGACTGAACATATGTTTTCAGTAGGACGTGTGACTGAAAAGATTCGTGCGAGCCGAATGGGTAGAGCGCCTGTCACTCTCGTTTCCGCGTTGCACAAAGTGCTGAACGATGACGCTCGCGGCTGTGATGATACGCTCCGGCATCCAATCTTCATAAAAATACTGAACGATGGCGCACGCTCGTTGTCGGCGCAGCGGAATGCTGCGGGCACGGTTGGAAGCAACGGGAGTGGCTTCTTGTACGTCGGTCGAGGTTTTGCTGGCGGGAAGTGGACCCGAGGGCGGCTCTGGCTGTTATCAACTTCCATAGCCAACAAGCAGGGTGATGCAGGGAAGAGAGCGTTCGTCCGATCGCTTTGAATGAGGTCTGCAACAGAATAGTTGCAAGGAGCCGGGGGAGGTCGGTGAGCTAGGGCGATTCGCGTCATAAAACCCAGTGACGCCATGCAACGGCGGCCGAGGCCCCCGCCAAGCAGCACGCTAACGCGTCGACCGCTCTCCGCACGCGCCAGTCTCGACCCCACGAGCACTACCGCTCGCAAAACCTGAGACCAGGATCAACGCCGCCCGCAACATATCGTCCGACAGCGCGCTGTCTTTTGGCCGCGCGAACGGTTTGATCGAACGGTCCGTGCATTCGTTGCCCATGACGCGGTCATTCGCAGGTGCTGCGCTGCGCACAACGTTATCCTCGGCGATGTTTGCGAACGCACAACTGCTAGCTGCCAGTGCAAGCCCCGCCGCCCAGTATTTCGTCTTCTTCATGATTTCTCGCCGACCGTATAACAAGCATAACTGCGGATTATGGTTGCCGCTTCATGATCAGGTCAACTTGAATTCTATCGTCTGGAACAACCCGCCACTTCATCCCATAATGCAAACGTCCCCTGGTCCTCCGTCATGACCGAACTCGAAACCGCTGCTGTCGTGTTCCTGTGTCTGCTCGCGGCCACGGGGCTTGGCGTGATCGTGCGCCCCTTGCTGCCTGAGGAACACAAGGCGCATGAAACCGTGCAGTTGCTGAAACTGGTGGTCGGCATGCTGGTCACGTTCGCGGCGCTCGTGCTGGGTTTGCTGACGGCATCGTCGAAAACCGTATTCGATACCACCACTGCCGACATCCGTACCTACGCCGCTGAGCTGATCCAGCTCGACAACAGCCTGCGCGAGTACGGCACGGACGCCGATGTTCCCCGGCACATCCTGCGCGCCTATACGGCGGCCGCGATCGCGTCCACCTGGTCGCAGGAACCGCCGCCGGCCGGGGACTATTATCAGAAAACGCTGGTGCCGGGCTACGGCACTGATAATCTCGACAGCCGCGTACTGGGCGCCATGCTTGAACGGGCGCAACGATATACCCGCGAGTTGCAGCCGCCCGATGCGTTCCACCAGAAACTCGCTGAAGAAGCGCTTGGCCGGTTCGACCGGGTCATCCAGCAACGCTGGAAAATCGTGGAGGAGGCGCGTGGTTCGGCTTCGTCGCCGTTCGACCGGATTCTGGTCTTCTGGCTTCTCGTCATCTTCCTATGCTTTGGCCTGATCGCGCCGCGCAACGCACTGGCAATGGTGACCATTACACTCGGGGCGTTATCAATAGCGTCCGCGGTGCTCGTGATCCTCGATCTCGACACACCGTTCACGGGCTCCATCCTTGTGCCAAGCCAGCCCATGCGCGACGCGCTCTCTTACCTCAACCGCTGAAACACTGAACGCCCGACGCTGCTTGAATCCCCTGCCGACTATCTGATGCCATCCACGCTCTACACCGACCCGCGCCTCGTCGCGCTATACGACACCCTGAACCCTTTCGCCGCCGATACAGCCTTCTACCTCGCGCTGGCCGCAGGCAAGCAGCGCGTAATCGATCTCGGTTGCGGAACGGGCTTGCTCGCGTGCGAACTGGCATCGCGCGGGAATCGCGTGATTGCCGTCGATCCCGCGCCCGAGATGTTGCACGTAGCGCGGCACAGGCCGGAAGGTGAGCGTGTTCAGTGGATTGAAGGCGACGCCCGCGCGCTCGCGTTGCTGCCGCCCGCCGACCTGCTGGTGATGACGGGCCACGTCGCGCAGGTTTTTGTCGACGACACGTCGTTCCTCGATACGCTCAAAGCCGCCCGCTATGCGCTGCGCGACGGCGGCACACTGGCGTTCGAGAGCCGCAATCCGGCCGCGCGAGCGTGGGAATCGTGGACGCCGGCGCAATCGTGCAGGCTGATCGACGTGGACGGGATCGGCGAGGTGGAGGTGTGGCAAGACGACGTGAACGGAAGCCCGGAGTCGGGCATTCGCTTCAACACGTATTATCGATTCAAGGCGACAGGCGAGACGTTGACGTCCGCCAGCGAACTGCGCTTTCGCACCCAGGATGAACTCATCGCCCAACTCGAGTCCGCCGGGTTCCGTCACGTTACATGGCAGGGCGATTGGGACGGCGATTGTGACGAAACGGCGGTATCTGCCGCGAGCCGGGAACTGATCGTGGTCGCGCGCTGATGCGGCGCGAAATCAGACTGAAACGACCCAATGAATGACCCAAGCAGCAGCCGGATCAGAACTCGACTGCCACGAAATCGTCTTTACCCACGTCGCATAATGGGCAGCGCCACGTGTCGGGGATATCGGCGAAACGGGTTCCGGCCGCAATGCCTTCTTCCGGTAGGCCGTCTTCTTCGTTGTATATCCAGCCACAAATCAGGCAAACCCAGCTTTTATATTCTAAAACTTCACTCACGACAGACTCTTTCTTCTCGTTCGGTAAAATATCGTTAAATAATCAACTGACGGCATATCCCTGAAAATTCGGATTCTGGGATATGCCGCGTGCGGTCGCCTAAACGTCCGGCGATCCGCATAGTACCGGAATGTCAGGATGGGTTCCTCAAAGTGAATTGACCGCCCGGGGCAGGGCGCAGGCACGAATCTGCGTGATTTCGCATGCGCGGTGTATTCTCTCCCCGGCGGTTTTTGAGTCTCTCGCGTGTCGTCCGGCCGGTCGGGCTGTGTCGTTCGCCATGCCTATTGCACGAAAGCACGAAACCGTTTTGGCCTGCCAGCATCGTTGATCCGGCAGATGCATTCTTCTGGGGGCAAAAAAATGATGTTCAAGAAACTGTTGTCGGGAGCGGCGTTGTCGAGCGTTTTCCTCGTGGCAGTCGCGGCGCACGCGCAGCAAGCCCGGGTGTTTTTCGTCGAACCGAAAGACGGCGCAACCGTCACAAGCCCGGTGCATATGGTGTTCGGCCTGGAAGGCATGGGGCTCGCGCCGGCCGGTGATATGGATCCGAAGAAAGGCCACCACCATGTGTTGATCGACGCAGGCCCGGTGCAAAAGGGTCTCGTGATTCCAATGAACGATAAATCGCTGCATTTCGGCAAGGCGCAGACGGAAGCAGACCTGAAGCTGCCCCCCGGAGATCACACGCTGACCCTGCAGTTCGGCGATGGCGCACACCAGTCATTCGGACCTGAAATGAGTCAGACAATCAAGATCCACGTGCAATAACGAGCATCGCGCAGGCTCGCACCGATCCTTGCGCGAATCTCAAAAACGCGGCGCGGCCGCGTTTTTTTATTCCTGTCCGTCTCAAATTGGGCACCTTGCCTTGTCCTGAAGACATAGGGCCTCCGAGCGCGCCGGTCAAGACCGGTACAATGGCCGCTTCCAGTATTTGCACTTTTCCGGCTGCCTCCCATGTCGCTTTATTCAATTTCGAACGCGCAACTCGCGTTCGGCCACGTTGCGTTGCTCGATCACGCCGACTTTTCACTCGAAGCGGGCGAACGCGTCGGTCTGATCGGCCGTAACGGCGCCGGCAAGTCGTCGCTGCTGAAGATCATTGCCGGGCTTACCAAGCCGGACGACGGCCTTATCACGCGGCAAAACGAGCTCACCACCGTGTACGTGCCGCAGGAGCCCGAGTTCGACCTGGAGGCGTCGGTGTTCGACGTCGTCGCGTCCGGCCTGTCGCATGAACGCGAGCTGCTCGGCGAATATGACGTCGTGGCGCACAAACTCGCCGATACCCCCGAAGGTCCCGAGCACGACGAGCTGCTTCACCGCATGAACGCGCTGCAGTCCTCGCTCGACCTGCACGATGCCTGGAACTGGCAAACGCGCGTAGCGACCACGCTGCAGCAGATCGGCCTGGACGGCGACATCCGTTCGGGCGCGCTGTCGGGCGGTATGAAAAAGCGTGTAGCGCTGGCGCGTGCGCTGGTCGTGCAACCGGACGTGCTGCTTCTGGACGAACCGACCAACCACCTCGACTTCGACGGCATTCGCTGGCTGGAAGAGATGCTGGTGACGTTGCGCACGGGCTTGCTCTTCATCACCCACGACCGGGCTTTTCTCGACAAGGTCGCAACGAGGATTGTGGATCTGGATCGCGGACGCCTGCTGTCGTACCCGGGTAACTACACGGCCTACCAGACGCGCAAGGCGCAGCAACTCGAAATCGAGCAGGTGGAAGCCGCCAAGTTCGACAAGCTGCTGGCGCAGGAAGAAGTGTGGATTCGCAAGGGCGTGGAGGCGCGGCGCACGCGCAGCGTCGGCCGTATCGCGCGGCTGGTGGAAATGCGCAACGAGCGCGCCGAACGCCGCAATGTACAAGGCAATGTGAAGCTGGACGTGGGCCAGGGCGAGCGTTCGGGCAAGATCGTGTCGGAACTGACCGACGTGACGAAGAAATACGGCGATCGAACGATTGTCGACAACTTTACGGCCACCGTCATGCGCGGCGACAAGTTCGGGTTCATCGGTCCGAATGGCGCGGGCAAGACCACGCTGCTCAAGATGATCCTGGGCGAACTCGCCCCCGACGAAGGCACCGTGCGCACCGGCACGAACACGCAGGTGGCGTATTTCGACCAGATGCGCGCACAGCTCGACCTCGACAAGACCCTCGCCGACACCATCAGCCCAGGCAGCGAATGGGTCGAAGTGAACGGCGTGAAGAAGCATGTAATGAGCTATCTCGGCGACTTCCTGTTCGCGCCGGAGCGCGCGCGTTCGCCTGTGCGCTCGCTGTCGGGCGGGGAACGCAACCGGCTGTTGCTCGCGCGCCTGTTCGCGCGGCCGGCGAATGTGCTGGTGCTGGACGAGCCGACCAACGACCTGGACATCCAGACACTTGAGTTGCTCGAAGAGCTCCTCACCGACTACGACGGCACCGTGCTGCTGGTGAGCCACGACCGCCAGTTCCTGGACAACGTGGTGACCTCGGTCTTCGCATCCGAAGGTGGCGGCAAGTGGCGTGAATACGTGGGCGGCTTCACCGACTGGCAGATCCAGCGCGAACGTTCGGAGAGAATCGCTCTGGACGCCGCCCGCGATACGGCCAAACAGGCGAAGAAGGAAGACGGCCCGAAAGACAGCGGCGGCGGGCGCAATTCGCAGCGCTCGACCAAACTGCCGTACAAGGAAGTGCGCGAGCTGGAAGCGTTGCCTGCGCAGATCGCGGCACTCGAAGCCGAGC
>Ga0153929_1000313_pt1 | contig 18393 bp, 19 predicted proteins | sample TSNJ013MetaG_FD_104689 | JGI IMG/M metagenome (GOLD analysis project Ga0153929, IMG submission 104689) | Attine ant fungus gardens microbial communities from New Jersey, USA - TSNJ013 MetaG | ecosystem: Host-associated > Fungi > Mycelium > Unclassified | place: USA: New Jersey, Wharton State...
CACGATGGACACCCTTGGTTTCGGCTGTATCCTTCCCACTGCCGGGCGGATTGGGGACTTTCACCCGTTAGAACGTGTGCCCACCGGGCACACCAGACCTCGGCGCCCAGGCTCTCCTGGGCGTCGATTTGGTCGAAGTTTGCAGTTAGTTCGCCAGAGCGTTGCCCTGTTTGCGTGAAGCATATCGCCTCCCACGGTGGCGTCCTGATTGCCAATATGTTAATACCCCCACTTTTAAAATATGCCCCCACTTCGCATTGTTTTCTTTACACAATCACATTTATCTATTATAATTTAGGAGAAATCAAAATGATCAAAAAATTAAAAGCTTTAAACCCACACCTTGCTATTTATAACTATGATGATCCCGCCTTTTTGCGTTACGGAAATATCATCAATAATTACAGCCTGAATGAGTATGCAGATATCATGAAAGATCGTCCTGTTCCGGGCAACGGCAATCTCTACGTCGGGCTCGATCCGGATCTTTCCAATTGCAGTTGTTCTTCCGAAATCGCTTCTAAACTATACGGCGGCATGTCTATCCAGGTTGGGTATTGTAATGGTAATAACAACAAATTAAATGCTTTAGAGTACCATAAATGCAGCGAGGTTGATATTGCGATAACAGATCTGGTCTTACTTTTGGGCGATATTCGTGATATCAGACAAGGTTCGTATCCTTCCGCAAATGTTGAGGCATTTTTCTTTCCCACAGGAACAGCCTGCGAGCTCTTTGCGACCACACTGCACTTCGCACCCTGCAAAGTATCTGATAAAGGTTTTAAAAGCATTATCATCTTACCGGAGGGTACAAATGCAAACTTATCTTCTTTGCCCACCCCCACCTGCAGCGAAGAAAAGCTGCTCTGGATGAGAAACAAATGGCTTATTGCCCATTTTGAAAGCATCCCCGCTTCAAAAGGTGCATACACAGGAATTACCGGCACTAATATTGAATTACAATATAATATGTAACGTCATAAATCATTGCCGTTTCATATAATACCAGTTCATTTTTAAGAAAGTAGAGAAAAATTATGTGGCAAAACCCAAACGGTATCAATATGTCTGATGTGAAAATCAAAAACAGAAGCTCCATTCTCAATCTGGTCTACCAAAGCGGCGGTACTTCAAGGAAGGAAATCGCAAACAGATTAGGACTCACCCCTGCCGCAATCACTCTGATTACTACTGATTTAATTCAGGAAGGAGCATTGTCCGAATATACTACGGCGGAACCTTCCAACCGCAAAGGCCGCAAAGAAGTCATCCTTAAAATAAACACATACAAATATGCAGCAGTGGGAGTCTATATTACAAGGCATAAATTCCGTATTTTGTGTGTAGATCTGGATAACACGATTCTGTTTGAAGACACCATCTATACTGCGGACTGCAAAAAAGAATCCGAATTGATACTAAATAAATTATGTGATACGTTAAATACCCATCTGCAGAACTATGACGTCCTAAGGACGCACCGGTTAATCGGTCTGGGCGTCAGCGTAAACGGCATCGTGGATACACATTCCGGTGTCAGCGTTCGATCCTATAATATCTGGGAGCGTAATGTTCCGGTAAGGGATTATCTGACAGAAAAACTGGATACCCCGGTTCTCCTGACTAATAATATTTGCTCATTAGCTCACGGGGAGTATTTTCTATCACATATGGAACATGCGGACAACATGCTGTTTATCAAATATGGTCCGGGAGTAGGCGCGGCAAGATTAGTATATGAAAACTTTTTAAACATATCTGACTTTAAAGCAATACAATTAGGTCACATTATTTCAGACCCTAACGGAGCGGCCTGCGTGTGCGGGAACCCCGGATGCCTGGAAACAATTGCAAGTTACGATTCCATCGAAGCTGCCATTGCAAATGTAATGTCAGAAGACACTGCTCCTTTTTTATTCGAGCTTACCAGAGGCGTTCAGGAAAACATCACCATGCAGCACGTCATCAGCGCCTATACAAAAAAAGATCCCGCTGTTACAGCCACCATTGACCGTTCTATCTACTACCTGTCAATAGCTATTAAAAATGCGATCTGTATGTTCGACCCGCAGAAGGTGGTTTTGTACGGGGAACTATTTGAAAACCCTGCCTTCCGGCAAAAAATATACACCCAGCTGTCACGTTTCACAGACACAGAGAAAGTGAATTTCAGTCATTACAACCTGCAGTTAGAAACACTTGGACCAGCCACTACTATTATTCAGCATTTCTTTCAAAACGGCGGAAAACTATGAGTTTTCCGCCGTTTTTTTCTTCTGTTCCAGCAGTATTCCAAGCGCTCCCAGCAACACAATGCTCACGCCTGTGCATTGTATCGCCTTGATCGTTGTTCCAAAGAGCAACAGTGAAACCAACATCGAGACAATGGGCATTAATAGTAAGAATACCTTTACAATCCAAACCGGATTATTCCTAAGATTATAGTAATATACAACATATACCAGAGTCTGTCCGATTCCTGCGCAGGAAAGCGCAAGCAAAAGCCCTCTGTCACTTCCGATACCGGCTATCTGACCCGTCGTTCCCATCACCACCGTTGATATCAAAAACAAAATCATTGTTATAAAATTATTATAAAATGCTACTACATTATCCTGAACCGGATTTTCTTTGTCTGTCTGCACGCTTTTAATTACAAAAGCATTAATGGATACAAAAAGCGCACTTAATACAAAAAAGATATTTCCTTTATTGGCAAGTTCAAGCGTTCCAAAATCGATATCCATAATCAGGAACACTCCAAAGAGCATGAGCAGACTAAATGTCCAGTCTTTTTTCGTAAATCGCTCTTTATAAAAAATAACCGACAACAAATTAATAAAAATGATATCGCATTTTAGTATTGCCGTTCCAATCCCCGCAGAGGCATAAGACAATCCTAAGAAGGCTGTCAAATCAAGCGAATATCCCAGTACCCCTATCAGAAGTAGTCTTGGCCACGTCTTATTTACTTTAAGCAGGCTGGATACTTCTTTTTTGGAAACCATCAAAATCAGGAGCAATACCATTGTAATAAAGCGCACCACGACCCCAACCGAAAATACAGACATTTTTGCCACAGACTGCTGGGTCGCCACATAGTAGCATCCCCATATGACAGCCAGCAGTACCAGTGGTACCGCACGCTTTATTTTCATATCATGCAGCCCCGGATCAATCTGCACCTGCCTTTTCGTCCTTTGTTTTTTTCAAACACCGGAAGCAGCTTCTTTGATCGCAAAGCACCAATCTCACCAATCAGTGCCCAGACGATTTCATCTTCTGTGGCATCATCCATTTCAACAATCAATTCCTTGATTCTCTTTTCCCATATATCCAGTTCTTTCCTGATCACAGCGCCCACAATTGTAGGATTACTGGTGGCGCCTGCAATTCCCCGTTCTAAACCAAAGTTTAACTCTTCTTCACCGCATGAATCCATCCAGATTTCAGTCTGCGGAAATACAACTGCTGATTCATGTAATTTTCCTTTATATTCCATCTTTTTTCTCCTTAACTCTCTTTCGCAGTATTCTTCCACGCTTCGCGAAATACCCCTAATCCAAAGGTGGTAAACGGATGCTCAAAACTCTCCTGATATACTCCCAGACCGCAAGTCACAATATCTGCTCCCATCGCAGCATATTCACCTATCTGTCTGCCATTGCGAACAGCTGCTACGATAATTTCCGTATCATATCCATAGTTTTTGTAGGCCTTAATAATATCGCCGATGTATTCACCGCTGTCACCGTTGTTTTCCTTCCAGCCCACAAATGGAGACACAAATTTCGCTCCCAGTTTCGCAGCCGGAATCGCCTGAGATGTAGAAAAGACCAGAGTTACATTTGTTCTGATACCAATTTGTTCCAGCTTTTTGGCCGCCGTCAGCCCCTGACCGGTGCAGGGAATTTTAATAACGTAGTTAGGCGAATAAGAGGACACCTCTTTCGCCGCCTCTACCATCTCTTCCCACGTTTCCAAAAAAGGATTTATCTCAAAAGATACCGGAAAAGTATATTCTCCTTCCAGCCCCGCCTCTTTTATCCATGCAGCGATTTCTTTTACCACTTGCATAAACGGTTTTTGGCTCATTTTGATATGTTTCGGATTCGTCGTTACCCCGTCAATACAGTAGTTTTCATATGCGTATTTTATTTCATCTATTTTTGCACTGTCCAAAAAATATTTCATTATTTTCTCCTTTATCTGTAAATTTCAGCTTCGATTTCTTTTACCTTTTCTCTGGCATTTCTCAAAAATTTCTGTCGCCACTCTTCCAGATTTTCCGTAAATCCCGTTCCCAGAAACTTATCAGCAATATCACATCCTGCAATTGATCCGGTAATCCATCCGCCCAGCGTAAGTATATTGGCATCATTAATCGCTCTGGCTTTTTCCGCAGCATAGGTATTTTCGCAAACCGCCGCATATACTCCCTGATATTTATTCGCCACGATCGCCATTCCCATACCGGTTCCGCAAATCAGAATTGCCTTTTCAAATTCTTTTTTGCTTACTTTTTCAGCCGCTGCCGGGGCTACAATAAAATATCCTTTCGGTTCGTTAATATCCGTTGTTCCGCAGTCTGTCACCTCATATCCCTTCCCGGTCAAATGTTCTTTGATTGCTTCCTTCAACTCATATCCTGATTTATCCGATCCTAATAATATTTTCTTCATCTAATTTTCCCGCACTTTCTTTTTTTCTAATACGACACCTACGGCTTTCACAATTTCTTCTTTCGTCAGTCCATATTTTTCTTTTAAGAATGGTGTCAGCCCTACCTCTCCAAAATGGTCTTTCACCCCAACTCTCTTAACCGGAACCGGGCACGATTCGCTTAAGCATTCGCTTACTGCTCCTCCCAAACCTCCGATAATGGAATGATTCTCAGCAACGACCACCGCACACGTCTTTTCAGCACTTTTAACCACCATTTCCTCATCCAGCGGCTTCACTGTATGAATCTCTATGACTTCTGCCGAAATTCCCATCCCCGCCAATAGTTCTTCCGCCTTCAAGGCTTCCTCAACCATGATGCCGCCGGCAATAATCGTGACATCTTTTCCTTTTTTTAAAAGCACACCTTTTCCCAATTGAAATTTATCGCCTATTTTATGAATCTTCACCGCATTTTTGCGCAATAACCGAATGTAAACCGGACCATAGTGTTCCATTATCTGCGGAAATATATCGATCAGCTGAACGCTGTCAACCGGTTCGTAGATAATCATCCCCGGGATATTCCTCATAATCGAAACGTCTTCTATGCTCATATGCGTTCCACCATTGTATTCCGCAGTTACTCCCGGATCACTTCCCATCATTTTGACATTGAGTCCCGCATACGCCACCGATAAAGTTACCTGGTCGCAGACACGTCTGGTCGCAAACGGCGTAAAGGTATGGGTAAAAGGTATTTTCCCCATGGCAGACATGCCTGCTGCCACACCGATCATGTTCGCCTCAGCCACACCTACATCTACTACACGGTCTGGGAATGCCTCTTGAAAGCGCAGCGTACCTGCCGCTCTCATAAGATCCGCCTCCACTATTGCCACCCGCTCATCCTTCTTCGCATATTCGATCAGCAGATCCACATAGGTTTCCCGCAGCCATCTATTTTCTAATACCATCTTATATTTCCTCCTTGTCTAACAAATCCACCGCCTTTTTCCACATTTCCTCTGTGACCGGCATATTATGGGAGGTTAATTCTCCTTCGCAAAAATATCCGCCTTTTCCTTTGATCGTATTCAAAATAATCATCGAAGGTTTTCCTTTTGTGGATTTAGCCATCCGTATTGCATACAGGATTTGACTCATATCATGACCGTCAATGCTCTGTACATGCCACCCAAACGCTTTCCATTTATCTTCCAGCGGATCAATTCCGTTGATATCTTCCGTCCAGCCGTCAATCTGCATCTTATTATAATCAGTGAATGCAATCAGATGATCTAATCTTCTGCTGCCCGCCAGCATGGCCGCTTCCCAAACCTGACCTTCCTGACTTTCTCCGTCACCGATAATGCTGTATATGTATAAATCTTTCCTGTCCATGCAAGCTGCAAGCGCCATACCTGCCGCCGCTGAAAATCCCTGCCCCAGAGATCCGGTCGACATATCAATACCTCTTGTAAGTCTCCGGTCACAATGGCTGGGAAGTCTGGTATTTGGTCTGTTTAAGGTATCCAGCTCTTTCTCGTCTATAAATCCTTTCACAGCCAGTGCCGCATATACTGCCGGACCGCCATGTCCTTTCGAAAGCACAAACCGATCCCGGTCTTCCATATCCGGATGTTTGGGATCGATATTCATTACTTCAAAAAATAGCGCTGCCACCACATCACAAATCGAAAGCACCCCTCCGATATGCCCTACTCCCAGCCGGCCAACTGCTTTTATGGAGAGCTTTCTGATTTCCCTGGCTTTTTCATTTAAAAAATCAATTTTTCGACTCATTTTCTATCTCCCTCATAATATTGACTTCAGCAAATTAAATATTGTTTCCGAATCCATTTTTGCAGGTGTCAATTGAATAATCGCAGCACTCAAACCCACTTCCGTAATATGTTCCAAATCCGACTCTTTCACTCCGATTTCACCGAGTTTGGTTGGCAGCTGAATGTCTCTCATCAGCCGTTCAACCCCTTCTGCCAGTTCTTTCACTGTGCCGAAACCTAAGTAAGCCGCAAGTAACTGCATCTTCCCTGCTTCTTCTTCTGTGCTGATTTTTATAAAAGCCGGAAGCGTCACTGCACATGCCACCCCATGACTGGCATGAAACTCTGTCGTAAGCGGGAAACTGAGGGCATGAATCCCCGTCGTTCTCGTCTGGCTAAATGCGATCCCGGCAAGCAGGCTTGCTTCCATCATATTGCTCCTGGCTCTGACATTATCCGGTTCGCTGTATGCCGTCCTAACATTGTCCAGAACCAGTTTCATGGCCCGCATCGCTAACATATCACAAATCGGATTTGCCTCCTTGTTCCAGTATGCTTCGATCGCATGGCAAAAGGCATCCATACCGGTAGAAGCCGTCACTCCTTTTGGCAATGTATACGTCAGCTCGCAATCTATCACTGCATAATCCGCCCAGAATTCGTCATTTACCATCGGCATCTTAATGCCGGCTTTTTTATTGGTATAAACGCCAACATTTGTAACTTCACTCCCGGTACCGGCCGTAGTCGGAATACACATCAGCGTTGTTTCACGCTTGCCCAGCACTCTGGTACCGCCTGCATAATAATCATAAATACTTCCTTCATTCGTCGTCAGACAGGAAACTATTTTGGATACATCCAGCGCACTTCCCCCACCCAGTCCAATGACACAATCCGCTTTTACCGCCCTGGCCTCCTTTGCGGCAGCATCTACACTTTCACAGGTTGGATTCGGTTCAATATCAGAAAAATAAGTGACCTTTTTCCCTTTCAGGCTTTCTCCAATTTTCTTTGCTGCCCCATTACTGTACAAAAACGGATCAGAGATTATGAATACGCTGTCTCCTTTTATGTATTTCTCCACTTCTCCGGATATACCCGCCCCAACATACAGCTTGGCGGGCATATGGTAATTAAACATATTTTTCATACCAGCACTCCTCCTTTAATTAAAATCATTAATTTATTACCTTCTTTTACAGTTTTTCAGCGCTTTATTTATGCTGTCAAAAAAATTATATTCCTTTTTTATATGTATGTCAATGTTATTTATTAAATCTTTTAATTATATGCATTGCAAAGTGGCTTTTTAAAACAAGACCTGCTGACTTTCAGCGGGTCTTGCCTATTTATTTGATCAAATCCAATTAGTTCAACCTGAACTTCATATAAATCTATTCTGCTTCCAGATCCTCCATCATTTTACCATACTTCTTATCAGCAAAAAAATCTTTAAACACACCATCCGATTTATACTCATCATAATAGTAATAAATATCATATTCAAAGCTTTTTCTCAAATAAATATATGTATTTTGATAATCTTCCATCTTAGCATAGCATCTCGCTATGTAATAGCACTCATAATAAGGATCATCGGATTCATCAAGTAGTTTGGAATAAACACTCAAAGCAGCTTCGTATTGACCGGCATTATAATAAAAATCTCCTCTTTGGTATTCCAGCTGATCTCTTTCATCTGAATTTACTTCCTTTTTTTCACCAAGAATCTTTAAATAATTATTACAGGCTTCTATCCCCTTATTATATTCCTCTAATTCGCTATATGCATACAATAAGTCTATATTATATGTATGCTGTTTCGGATCGAGATTTACCGCTTTCTCCAGTAATCTGGCTGCATCTGCATATTTTTTATTATAGTAACAGCTATTACCATAATAATAGAAGTATTCCGGATTATCCAAATAAGCATCTTTTATACTTTCAAACAGCTGGTTTGCTTTTTCATAATCTGCTGTTCCGTACAAGGTGATTGCTTTTTCATAATTTCCTTTTATATCATCATGATCTGTTTGATAATAGTCAATAGCTTCCTCAGCTAACTTATAAAGTCCCAATCTGTTATAGCAGACACCATAGTAGTAATCTTCCTCATCCAGAGTCCGTCCGTTCTTCGTATTGTATTCGTCTAATTCAACAATTGCTTTTTCATATTGTTCTTCATTAATATAGCTGCGTATAAAGTCTATTTCCTTCTGATTATCTTTCCCGGAGCAGCCTGTACTTTGAAAACACAGGATCAAAACTAAAAGTATCACAAACTTTTTATTCATAATAGTTTCTCCAAAATTCCATCTTCTTTAGCGATCCTTTTATATAAGGGATCAATTTCGACGCACTTTTGATAGCAGCTTTTTGCTTTTTCATAATCTTCCAGTTTAAAATAACATTTTGCCGCTCCATAATAACCATCTTCTTTATATTCTGATATTTCTACATATTTGATATAATATTCTGCCGCCTCTATATAAAAGCCCAAGTCGTATAAATCGTCTGCAAATACTCTATATTCATAATCTGCATCCTTAGCATTATTTTCAAAATAATTTTTTCCGCACTCAAAAAGTTCCTCTTTCTTATTCTGCTCTTTGTAAATAGTCAGCATTTCATAGAATGCACTGGAATTGCCAGGATCAATTGATAATATTTTCTTATAAATTTCTAACGCTTCGGGCTTATGGCCTGTAGAGCTATAAATGTCTGCTAAAGATGCATAGTCGTCTACTATATATGTTGGATGAGATAAAGGGTGTTCATCAATTGCTTTATTATAATATTCAATTGCTTCTTCTTTTCTATTTAAACCCTTCAAGGCATCAGCTTTATTACTATACAAATCATAGAATGTGTATCCGTCATTGCATTCAATCGCCTTTTCCGCAAAATGCAATGCCAGCTCATAATTATATAGCCTATTATAGGTAAAGCTCATATTAGAATATATTTCGTCATCACCATCGTATCGTCTCAACACTTTTCTATATTGAATCAGTGCTTCCTCATATTCATCATCTACAATATGCAGATATGCTCTATTCGACATTCCCAATCTTGAATTCGGATAATTCCCCAGATGATCCTCTGTTAACTTTAGCCTTGCCTCATGATCCTCTGTACTTGTATAAGCTTCCGTATATTGCAGCTCCTGCACCGCATCGATTTTTTGAGGTGGCAAAATTGCTGCGGTACCGATTGCCAGCAGTAGGTTCGAGACAATGATAATTATCATACAAGCTGATCGAAAAGCATATTTGTAATGCCCTTTTTCCGTCCTGTTTTCGTTTAAATATTTCTTTATTTTACATTTATTTATTATAAGAATCGTTACTCCAGCGATTGTGAATAGCGCTAACATACCAACATCGATTATCATTTGAAATTTTACAGGTAAAATATTAATGATAACCTCCTTCCCCATAGCAAGTATTGCGTTATTAAATATATGCAGGAAGATTGTCCATTTCATTGAATATTCCAGTGCGACATATCCATAAATCAGCCCGATGCACGCAGCAAAAAACCCTTGCGGAAAGTTCCCATGAATGCATCCAAAGATAATTGATGAAAGCACTATTGCAAACACTTTGCCATACTTCTTTAATCCCCTCAGTAATACTCCACGGAAGATGATTTCTTCTGTAATAGGTGCAAAGAATGAAATATATATAAAACCGGGTATCGTATTCATGGATTCTGTTAATACTCCGGAATCATTTGTTAAAGTCAGGTTAAAATGATTTAAGATCACTTCAATAAGAAGATGAATGATAGAAAATAAGGTTGAAATCCCTATCGCACAAACAAATATTTTAGCAAAAGAACTTAGGTTCATTTTTTTATGTGTCAATATTATTTTATGTAATCCCAGTTTCTTTCTTCCGTAGATAGATGCGAATATTACATTTACTGTCGCAGACAGAATACAAATTATCCAAATCAGCCCAATGGTTATTTCCAGACATTGATCTAACATTGATGTGATATCAGGAAAACAAAGAATACAATATACTATTACCCAAAAGACTATGTTTACCCCTAATGCAAGGTCAATGCCACTATTCCACAGTATCACTCCAGTGATTCTATTAATATCTTTTTTGAAGGTTCTGATTACTTTTTTTGCATCTTCGTCTATTAAATTTTTCTCATTTTCATTTTTACCCTGTATGGTATCTTTCTCGTCTTTGAAAATTTCCGTATCGTTCATAATAGCTGCTCCCTTTCCCTTTGGAGTGCATAGTGTTTCCCCGGAATGAAACTGTATGACAAAAAATTAGTAAATATCGAAGTCCATCACAATACTTCGGCATCCATTTTTAATTTATTTAATTGCTGCAGTAAGTTATTTGTTTCTCTCATATTACCTTACTGTTTAATTTTCCTGTTCTTAAAATAATATTCTTCATCACGTTTATTTATCTCACGAAGAACTTTACAGGGATTCCCCACCGCAATCACGCCGGACGGTAAATCCTTTGTTACAACACTGCCTGCGCCAATTACCACATTGTCACCTATCGTAATACCGGGTACAATGATGACACCGGCTCCAATCCAGCAGTTTTTACCTATATGAACTGGTGCATTATACTGATATCCCTGCTCTCTCAGTATTGGCAAAATAGGGTGTCCTGCCGTTGCCACCACCACATTTGGACCAAACATTGTATAATCGCCTACATAGATATGCGTATCATCTACCAGTGTCAGGTTAAAGTTTGCATAGATATTTTTCCCAAAATGGACATGATGTCCTCCAAAGTTGGAATGAAATGGCGGTTCAATGTAACACCCTTCGCCGATTTCAGCGAACATTTCTTTTAACAGTTTCATTCGCTGTTCTCCCTCTATGGGACGTGTCATGTTATAATCATACAAACGATTGAGATACTCTGTTTGCTCCTTCAACAATTCTTTATCTCCGGGCAGATATAACTCCCCGCTGTGCATTTTTTCTTTGATCAACATATAGCAATTTCTCCTTAATCGTTAAGTCTTTTCCCCACTTTGGAACTCCGAAACCTTGATTGTATCAAGCTGTAATTTCAATACTATTTCCTTCCGCATCTAAAATACAGCTTTCATAGTAACCGTCACCCGTAATCCTTGGTTCACTTAAAACTTCATATCCATCCGCCTGCAGCTGCCATGTTAATTCCTGCACCCTTTTTTTAGTTCCAACACTTATTGCAAAATGAGCATAACCCAGATGATTTGTAAAACTATGTTCCGTAATATCCATTCTATTCATAAGTTCCAGTCTTGAACCGTCTGAAAAACTGATGAAATAAGAAGTAAATCCTTTGCTCTCATTTATGTATTTATCATTTGCGTGACCTTCAAAATATTTAACAAAAAAGTCTTTTGCTCTTTCCAAATTCTCTACATATACCGCAATGTGGTCTATTCTCATATGACGACTACCCTTCTTATATTCTTGACTTCTATTTCTGATATGATAAAATTATATTGCGGATATTGAAATAAATCTATACTGCGCAATCATGGTATATTAATTTAACAATTTCTCAAACCATAAGACGATAAATATTTTCCACATCCTCTTGATTTAGCTTTACAAATCCCCCAAGCGTACCCGTGTTCACATCTCCATAGCAAGCAGTATGTGCCAGTTTTTCAATATCTATTTCTTTAGCACCCAACTCCTCAAAGTTTTTAGGCATGCCTATGGAAATCAAAAAATGACGGAGTGCTTCAATCCCTTTTTTTGCAGTTATCTCTGGATGTTCAAAATCCATTTGACAACCCCATACCCTTGCAGCCACCTGCGCAAAGCGCATAATATTGTGATTCATGTTATAAGTAAAAACTGCCGGCATAACCACTGCAAGACCAGCGCCATGCGCACAATCATATAATGCGGAAAGCTCATGTTCAATATCATGACTCGCCCAGTCCTGCGAGCGTCCTACTCCGCAAGAATTGTTGTGTGCCATCATCCCTGCCCACATGATATTTGCACGGGCATCATAATTACCCGGTTCCTCAATGACTCTTGGCCCCTCATGAATCATCGACAGCATAAGTGCTTCGATCAGGCGGTCAGTCACCTCTACCTCTTTTGTATTTGTCAAATAACGTTCATACAAATGAGCAATAATATCTGTAATACCACAAGCGGTCTGATAAGGAGACAATGTCTGGGTGAGCGATGGATTCAGAATAGAAAATTGCGGTCTTAATGCCTCCCCGGTCGTAGCACGTTTAAACATCCCCTTTTCATTCGTAACTACAGAATCCGCCGAACCTTCACTGCCCGCCGCCGCAATTGTTAGAATTGTGCCAATTGGCAGGGCTTCACTAACCGTTTGCCCTTCATAATAATCCCAAAAATCACCGTCATATAAAGTACCGGCTGCAATTGCTTTTGCCGAATCTATCGTACTCCCCCCTCCTATGGCAAGAATGAAATCGACATTTTCCTTTCGGCAAAGTTCAATACCTTCATATACCAAGCCACTTCTAGGGTTGGGTTTAACACCTCCAAGCTCAATATATTCTATTTTTGCTTCATTAAGTGATTTTTTTACACGCTCCAATAATCCGGAGCGAGTGACAGAGCCTCCGCCATAGTGAATGAGCACTTTTGATCCATTAAATCGTCTGACATATTTTCCCGCTTCATTTTCAGTATCTTTACCAAAGGCAAAGTAAGTCGGGGCATAAAATGTGAAATTTTCCATTTAAGCATCCTCTCTCTTTTTCTACTTATTTTAAACTTGTGTTGCATTTACCTGCGGCTTCTTTAGCAGCCCGCCTTCAGGCGCATTATTCATAATATTATTGGTATTATAGCCGATCATATAAGGTATATCAACAACTTTTTTGATTTGGGAAATGGCGAAAAACAAGTACCACATCTCTGGCATTGACCGCTGCCGGATCTCGTTATTTTCTTACCTGTCTCCCATTATAAAAGAAAAAACCCGACAACGCGCGTCAGGTTTTTTCTTTTATCCGGGGTGTTATATCACAAAAGCTGTCAGCGATAATTTATTTTTTCTTTTTGGTTAGCATGAGAATACCGATAATTAAAAACAATACGCTGATACCCATGCCAAATAAGGCGCTGCTGCCAACTGCTTCGGCAGATTCCATCATGGTTAGTAATGAACATTGCGTAACAACAATCGAAACCATGGCGTCCAAAAAACTGATTCTCTTAAAAAGAGATATGATTGGATCATGCATATGCCGGTTTACAATCATGCCATGAATGGCGAATCCGATTTTAGTAAACGCAACGGTTGCGACGCTCAAAACAAGAACCAGTTCATTATGAACTCGGGATTCACCGGTGACAAACATCCATATACAGACGCCAAAATAAGAAACGCCGAGCAAACAGATGAATATACCGCCGCGTTTGTGGACGACAAATGTGGCATTATTCCTTTCTTTTTCATCTTCTATGGTTCTCGTTTTCCTGTATCTTCTTAGCGCCTGCCCTCTGGCAGCGCAGAGCAGCAGATAATAAATCGAGTTTACAATATACCAGGGAGAGAGGAGGAATATGCCAAGAGCTAAATGACCGGCACCGGTGAGTGCGTTGATCGAAAATGAACCCGCATTGGTGGTCATAGTTCGATCCTGCGCATTACCCATATATTTTTGATATAGTTCCCGCATAATGACACCTCCACTCTCCCTGATACTTCATATTATTTATTGCGTCTTTTCTTGATAACAACGCCAGCGCCGATTCCTACAACTGCAACAGCAGCGACAACGATAATAGCATGCCACATAATTCATTCTCCTTTCTTGTTTAACCGGCTTAAACGAATTTGGAATTCTCTCCGGTTGATGTCTGTATTATGCACTCCAAATGTTTGAGTTTTGCTGTTATAATGTTTGAGAAATGTTAATGTCAAAACAATACCGTCAGAATTTTGAAAAAGCAAGTATCACCCCCAAAGAGTTTCATACACTATACAAAGCAAAAAATACTGCCCGTCACAAAAATGTGATTGGCAGCATAAAATGCGCAAGATATAAAAAGACATTATTTAGGTAATAACCCGCTTGCCTTTTCACAGACTTCATATATTTCATCATATTTCGAATCAATCAATGGCTCTACTTTTTGAATTCTTTTCAAACTCATCGCCTTATAAACGAAATACGGAAGAATCCAACCGACAATACCGGACAAGCCAAAGATGATGCACAGCAGTATATTCGGCGGCTCAGCGGTAACGGCAAAGACAGAACCGGCCAAAAAAGCACAGCCAATCAGCCCGATAATAAGGGCTGCTATCGTGGCATTGGCCGTCTTGGATTTTTCCAGAGCCACGATTTCACCCACACAAGCGTCAAACTGACGCTGGAGGCGAGTTAGCTCAGCCTTATTCAATATCTTCCGGTCACGCTTGAACTTCAAGCAGCTGGAATTGATCCCGGTAACCACGCCAGACTTTTCCTCCAGTTTCCATCCGAAATTCTGATAGCCGTCAGCATAAACTGATTCCATACTGCGTTGAACTGTGATGTCTTTATATTCGTAACCAACAAAATCTCTTGATTTAATTGCTCCGTTCATTTCAAACGCTCCTTTGTTATCTATATCATAGTTTTTATCCATCATTATATTACACCTCCTTTTTGTTTGAGAAATGTTTGAGAAATGTTGCTGAGATATTAATTTCAAAGAGGTAAGTGATCATACATTCAACTGCACAGTAAAAATAGAGCCTTTTCCAACCTGACTTTCCACAGAAAGAGTTCCTCCGGCCTTTTCGACAATACGGTATGCAAGGGCTAATCCCAAGCCGTTTCCTTCCTGAGAATGAGAGGTGTCTCCCTGATAAAACTTATCGAAAATATGTTTGATGGTTTCATTACTCATCCCGCATCCGGAGTCTGATACCGTAACAGTGATGGTATTTGTATCGGATGTTTGATTTAGCGCGATCTTACCGCCCGATCCGGTAAATTTGACAGCATTGGACAGCAGGTTGTTCCATACGATCTCCATCATGCTCTCATCAGCCATGATAACCGCCCGGTCCTCGATATCCACATCAATTTCGATCTCTTTCTTTTCCCACAATGGCTCAAATTGTAATATGCAATCTGCCAACTGGCGGCAGAGATCATAAGGCCTGGCAGTGGATTCGATTGTCTGGCTGTCGAGCTTGGTTAGTCTGAGAATATTGGTAATCAATGCAGAAAGCCGGCCTGTGGCTTCAATAATGGTATCCTTGTATTCCTCCTGGGTTTCGGCGGAGAGATTGCCATTTTTTAATAAAGCCGTATAATTTTTAAGGACTGCGAGAGGTGTTTTTAATTCATGCGAAACATTAGCCACAAAATCGTTTTTTAATGTTTCTATGCTGCCAAGCTCAGCCACCATTTTATTGAAATCCAAAAACATGACGTCGATGTAATCATACTTATCGGCGGTATGCAGCGGCTCTACATAGATCGAAAAATCTCCTTCTGCTACCTTTTTGGTCGCTTCACTGAGTTTTCGTATAGGCCTGTCATAGCCATCTCTTATCTGCCAATTTGTTATGAACGTGAATATGGCCGCAACAATAGCCCAATAGGACATAACGATAGTCACTTGAATCACTTCATTCATGGACTCGAAGCCGGGGAAAACAATAATTCCCACCTGCATACCCACAAGCAGCAACATTGCCCAATAAGTAAGGACTGCATGTTTCCAGCTTATTGTCTTTTTTCTGATGCGCACATCCTTTTTTGCCGGCGTTCTTTTTCTCATGATAAAACCGCCTTATATCCCAATCCACGCACTGTTATAATTGTAAAGCCGTCGCATTCAGAGAATTTATCGCGGAGTTTTGTGATATACACATCCACGGCACGAAGGCTGGCGTCACTCTCCAATCCCCAAAATTCGTCCATCAGCTGAGAACGGGAGAAGGTCTTATTGGGATAAGAGAGGAGCTTGAACAGGATATTGAACTCCCTTAAGGTCATGGGGACCTCTTCGCCGTCAATCGTTGCAGTCATTGCTTCCGCATCCAACGTCAAATTCCCGACAGTCAGGGCTTTGTTCTCCATGATATTGGCTCTGCGGAGCAAAGCTTCAATGCGCAGGATCAACTCATCCATGTCGATGGGCTTCACCATGTAATCGTCAATACCGGCATGATATCCTTTCTGTTTGGATGTGATGTCGTCACGGGCTGTCATAAACAGGATCGGGATGGTTTTATTGATGTTGCGCACTGATTCGGCAAACTCATAGCCGTCGATATCCGGCATCATAATGTCCGAGATAATCAGGTCGAACATGGCATTGTACATGGTGTCATATGCGTCACGGGCACCTAAGCAGCCCTTAGCGGTGTACCCGCGATCATTCAAATAGGTACATACGATCTGGTTTAACTTTGCGTCGTCTTCTACAACAAGAATATTAATCACTATAATTTCCTCCATCAACAGGTGGTTTTCCGCTTTTTTCCATAAGAATATTATATATCGGATAAACAAATAATATCAAGCATGAAAATCGACTTGTCGATTTTTTGCTGCAAGTCGGTCTTTGAGACATTTCGCTTTTTTGTTGGCAGCAGCGCTTATTTTAACCCTTTGCAAATGGGGATCAGGCAGAGAAGTAAGATAATGCCTACAAGACCGATGATGATAATACAAACATAGTATATGGATTAATTGTTTCTGTTTTGCTTGAGAAATGTTTGAGAAATATTAATTCGATCTTTTCTTTATTCTCCTATTTTTGTTTTTCTTCTGTAATGCAATCATGGCGAGGACTTCATGAATGATATTACCTGCCAGATATGCTGTGATCCCGGCAGGATCAATCCCAGGAAGAACTTCAACAAGATCCATTCCAATAAAGTTAAGAGATTTCATTTCCCTTAGAAGTGAAAGAGTTTCATAACCGGTAAAACCGCCTATTTCAATGGTACCGGTACCTGGAGCACAGGATGGATCGCAAAAATCAATATCAAAACTAAAAAATACCTGTGAATTTTGAGTACGTTCCCGTATGCGCCTTCCGGCTTCTTTCATACCGATTTCATGGAGTTCATTTGCGGTGATAACCTCAAAACCAAGTTCATGCGACCCTGCAATATCTTCCGGTCCATATTGTGAACCGCGTATACCTACCTGAATAGAATGGGCTGCATCTATAAGCCCTTCTTCACAAGCCCGTCTGAAAGGAGTTGCATGTGTGTATTTAACTCCGCAGATTTCATCCCAGGTATCAAGATGGGAATCAAAATGGACAAGTGCAACCGGTCCGAAGCTTTTTGCTGCAGCACGCAGTTCACCAAGAGTTATGGAATGGTCTCCTCCAATAGAAATTGGAATGATACCGGCATTAAATAATGGTTGAAGTCCTTCTTCTATTGCTTTATATGTTTCATGTATGTATCCCGGTACAATGTTGATATCGCCGTAATCAACACCTGAAAGATAATCAAATATATTAACATCAAGATTTAAATTGAAATTTCTCATAAGTACAGAGGCTTCGCGTACCGCACCCGGTCCAAATCTTGAGCCCACTTTAAAGCTTGCCCCCGAATCAAAAGGTATGCCTAAAATTGCAAAATCAATATCTTCTGTTGTTTTTACATGTGGTAGTCTTAAAAAAGTTTTAATACCTGCATATCTTGGAGCAGCCGATGCGCTTGGTGGATAATATTTTCTCATGATTTTCAACCCCGTATGATTTGAATTATAAACATTAAAGATTTATTTATTTAAACTTATCTGCTTATATTTAAATTATACACGATTATTATTTTGATGCTATATGGGTATGAAAATCATGACCACCCGTCAAACGGGTGGTTTGCTCTTCGGCTATAAGCCTCTGTTACCGGCCAGCGTCTAAAGGCGCTGGCTTTCACTTTGTTCAAGCCTCTATTGCCCTTGACTCGTTGCC
>Ga0153929_1000326_pt1 | contig 18042 bp, 20 predicted proteins | sample TSNJ013MetaG_FD_104689 | JGI IMG/M metagenome (GOLD analysis project Ga0153929, IMG submission 104689) | Attine ant fungus gardens microbial communities from New Jersey, USA - TSNJ013 MetaG | ecosystem: Host-associated > Fungi > Mycelium > Unclassified | place: USA: New Jersey, Wharton State...
GAGAAGCTGGTCGTCGTTCATCGAGCGCTCGTGTAGGCGTTGACCGCAAGAGGGTCAGGAAAGCTCCTATTTTAATCGCGAGCCCGGAAAGCGATGACAGCGATGAGAGCGATGAAAGCGGAAACGAAAAACGCCGCCCACATGGGGCGGCGTTTGAGCTACAGGGACAAAACTTATTGCGTAGCCGACGCCGGCACCGGAGTTGAAGCGGGCGCAGCCGCATCCGATACTGGCGTAGCCGGCAAGGCGGGCTTTACGACGATGGGAGCCGATGCCGACGGCGTTGGTTTGTCCTGTGCGAGCTTGCGCTCTGAGTACGACTTCGATTCCTGAACCGGCTTGCCTTCAAGCTTGTTCAGCGCTTGCGTGAGCATGAAGTCATCGGGCGTCCGAATTCGACCGGCTTGCGCTCGCGATCCTTACGGCGTTGCTCCGGCGTCTTCTTGTCGTTCTGCTCTTCAAGAATCCGCAGTTGCTCGAGCCGGTCCGCTTCGCGCGCTTCCTGTTCCTTCTTCTCGTTCGGGTCCTGCGTGTTGGCGAGGTGGTTCGAATAATCCACTTCGCGCGTGACGAGCGCGTCGTCCGGGTCCCCGTCGGCGTATTGATCGACCGGAACGTCCGGGCGGATGCCCTTGTTCTGGATCGACTTGCCGCTCGGCGTGTAGTAATACGCGGTGGTCAGGCGCAGCGCGGTATCCGCGGTCATTGGCCGGACCGTCTGCACCGAGCCCTTGCCGAACGTGGTCTTGCCGACAATCAACGCGCGATGATGATCCTGCAGCGCGCCCGCGACAATCTCGGACGCCGACGCGGAGTACGCATTGGTCAACACGACCATGGGCACCTTCTTGAAGATCTCCGGCAGGTTCTTCAGCGGATCGGAGTCGAAGGAGGGCAGGCGATAGTTGTCGTACGTATCGCGGAAGGTTTGCTTCGCGTCCGCGATTTGTCCATTCGTCGACACCACCACGGCGTTATCCGGCAGGAACGCGCCGGCTACGCCGACCGCGCTCTGCAGCAGACCACCGCCGTTGTTACGCAGGTCGAGCACGAGGCCCTTCAGGTCGGGCTGCTGGCGCGCGAGATCCTGCAACTTCGCGGCGAGATCCGGTACGGTGCGTTCCTGGAAGCTCGTGATCCGGATGTAGCCGTAACCCGGTGCCGGAATCTTCATCTTCACGCTCTGCACACGGATGATCGCGCGCGTTACCGTGATCGGGAAGGTCCGGTCGTCGGTCTTGCGGAAGATGGTCAGCGTGACCTTGGTGCCCGGATCGCCGCGCATTTGCTTGACGGCGTTATCCAGCGTCATGCCGCGTACCGGCTTGTCGTTGATGCGTGTGATCAGGTCGCCCGGGCGAATGCCGGCGTGGAACGCAGGCGTGTCTTCGATAGGCGAAATCACCTTGATCAGGCCATCTTCCGACGAAATCTCGATACCGAGGCCCGCGAAGCGACCCTTGGTCTGCTCCTGGAGTTCTTCGTAATCGGTCTTGTCCAGATATGACGAGTGCGGATCGAGGCTCGACACCATGCCCTTGATAGCCGCGGTGAGAAGCTTTTTATCGTCGACCGGCTCGACGTATTCATGCTTGATTTGCCCGAATACTTCGGCAAACAACCGCAATTGATCGAGCGGGAGAGGCGCGGTGGCGGCTTGCTGGGCGGATGCGGAGAGTTGCAGCGTTGCAAATACGCCGGTAGCAAGGCCCGCGGCGATCAGGCCGATGTTTTTCAGGTTCTTTCGCATAGAGTCTGTTGCGGTCGGAAGCGGATTAGGCTGCGTCGTGGTTGACTGGGCAGTATAACTGCAAGGCCCGGACCACGACTTAAACGCAGCTTAAAGGGCTTCGCCGGGAAATGAATGGGCGGGTTCTTTTTGCGCGCTGGGGTTTCCAAACCATTATCCGCTTGCAAATGTCAGGCCTGGTTTGAAGATGATTCGCAAAGCGCGAAATCAGACGCTTTATTTTCGCGCATTTGGAGAATTAACGCCGGTGCGCAACTGGGGCGCTCGCCCTGAGGGGCATTCCCCGAGCGCGGGGTCTGTAGCGGCTGACCGCGCGAAGAGTCGCACAGCCGAATGACGGCCGTGCTGCGAAGCGGGTAAACGTGAATCTGGCATACGAGCGGGCCGGCAACGCTCGCTCGCCAATATCTCTCTGCGACACATCCCGCGAGTGTCGCGAAGGACGCGCGAAGCGCTGAAAAACACCAGGCGCCACTGCCACTTATGGCCGACAGTCGCGGGTGCCGGATCAGGGCACCCGCCTGGCTGTCGGTCAATCTGCAAACAAGAGCCCTTAACCCGCCTTCCCTTGTTTCGCCACCGCTGCTTGCGCCTTGGCGATTGCTTCCGGGTCGCCGAGATAATAGTGCTTGATCGGCTTCAGGTTTTCGTCGAGCTCATACACCAGCGGCACGCCATTCGGGACGTTCAGGCCAACGATGTCGTCGTCTGAAATGCCGTCCAGATACTTGATCAGCGCGCGCATGGAATTGCCGTGCGCCGCGATCAGCACACGCTTGCCCGACTTGATGGCCGGCGCGATGGACTCGTTCCAGATGGGCATCACGCGGGCGACCGTGTCCTTGAGGCACTCGGTCAGCGGCAACTGCTCGCGCGGCACTTTTGCATAACGAGGATCGTTGAACGACGTGCGTTCGTCGGATGGATCGAGCGCGGGCGGCGGCGTGTCGTAGCTTCTGCGCCAGATCAGCACTTGCTCGTCGCCGTATTTCTTGGCGGTCTCAGCCTTGTTCAGGCCGGAGAGCGCACCATAGTGCCGCTCGTTCAGCCGCCATGAATGGACAACGGGCAAGTACATTTCGTCCATCTGGTCCTGCACGTGCCAGAGCGTGCGGATCGCCCGCTTGAGCACCGAGGTGTAGGCCAGGTCAAAGCTGAAGCCGGCTTCCTTCAGCAGCAAGCCGGCCTGCTGCGCTTCAAGGTTGCCTTGTTCTGTCAGGTCGACGTCGACCCAGCCTGTGAATCGGTTTTCCTTGTTCCACGTGGATTCGCCGTGGCGGATAAGCACTAGCTTGTACATGATGTCCGTTAAGAGGTCGGTTAGTTAGGAAGCGGCAAAAAAGCAGGAAACTGGCATCGATTCTGTGCGGCAACGCGTTCTGGCGCAACTCAGCCGATCGGCCGAGGCCATCGCGGAGGACGGTTATTTTATAATGGCTGGATTGTCCCGATTTTTTTCGACCTTTCATTTTTCCACACTCCCAATCCGGCGGTCCCGACGTGAAGTTTTTCACCGATTACACCAACCTTGTTCTTATCGCCGTCGCCCTCATTTCTGGTGGGTTGCTGCTTTGGCCGTCCATTGCCCGGCGCGGCCGCGGAAGTGTTTCCGCTCCCGAGGCCATTCAACTGATCAACCGGCGCAACGCCGCCGTGATCGACGTGCGGCCGGCCGCCGAGTATTCGAAAGGGCATCTGCCGGCGGCGCGAAACTTCGAGATTTCGGAGCTTCAAGCAAAAATTGGCCAAATCGCGAAGAATAAGAGCAATCCGGTCTTGCTCGTGTGTCAGACCGGCCAACAGTCCCAGAAGGCGAGCCAGATCGTGAGCGATGCCGGTTACGCCGAAGTCCACGTATTGCAGGGCGGGCTGGATGCCTGGCAAAAAGCCGGCATGCCGGTCGTGAAACAAGGAGCGGTAAAGTGAACAAAGTGATCATGTACAGCACGCAGGTGTGCCCGTATTGCCAGATGGCCGAACGTCTACTAAAGTCGCGCGGCGTCGAGAACGTCGAGAAGGTGCTGATCGACCGTGATCCGGCGCGGCGTGAAGAAATGATGACGCGTACGGGGCGCCGTACGGTACCTCAGGTGTTTATTGGCGAGACGCATGTTGGCGGTTACGACGACCTGTCCGCGCTCGATCGCAAGGGCGGCCTCGCGCCGCTGCTCGCGGCCGCCTGAATGCGTTCGCTGCACAATTGAGCTGCCCGCGGTTTTCAGCTGGAAAAAACCGGAAAAGCCGCGAGTGGCACATTAAATAATCAAGGGAATCAACCATGTCTGACGACAACAACCAGCCGTTCTTCAACATCCAGCGCATTTACCTGAAGGACATGTCGCTCGAGCAGCCCAACTCGCCGGGCATCTTCCTCGAGCAGGAAATGCCGTCGGTTGAGGTGGAAGTGGACGTGAAGGCCGAGCGCCTGGCGGAAAGCGTGTTCGAAGTGCTGGTAACGGGCACCGTGACCGCGAAGGTCTCGGACAAGGTCGCGTTCCTGATCGAAGCCAAGCAAGCCGGTATTTTCGACATTCGCAACATTCCCGCTGATCAAATCGATCCGCTGGTTGGTATTGCGTGCCCGACCATCCTGTTCCCGTACCTGCGCTCGAATATTGCCGACGCCATCACGCGCGCCGGTTTCCCCCCGATTCACCTCGCCGAGATCAACTTCCAGGCGCTGTACGAACAACGTATTTCGCAGTTGTCGGCAGCTCAGGAAGGCGTGGCCAACGGCGCGACGCTGAACTAAATCCCGCATTTTCCGGAGCCGGGCATGCAAGTAGCCGTTCTCGGCGCCGGTGCGTGGGGCACCGCACTGGCTGGCCATCTGGCCACTCGCCACTCTACGGTGCTCTGGGCGCGTGATCGCGCGCTCATCGAGTCGCTGTCTCATTCGCATGAAAACGAGCGCTACCTGCCCGGCATAACGTTGCCCGAAGCGCTTCGGTACGACCCCGACTTTGCCTCAGCCCTGTCCCACAGCGCGGCGGAAGACGCCCTGTGCGTGGTGGCTGCACCGGTCGCAGGTTTGCGCGCCTTGTGCCGCAACATGCGCGAACTGGGCATTGTTCCAGCGCATATCGTGTGGTTATGCAAAGGGTTCGAAGCTGACACACAATGTCTGCCGAACGAGGTGGTTGCGGCTGAATTGCCGCAGCACGGAAGTAACGGCACGCTTTCGGGACCGAGCTTCGCGCGCGAAGTCGGACAAGGCTTGCCGGTGGCGCTGACCGTCGCGAGTGCGTCGGTGACGCTTGGCGAGCGGACGGTTGCCGCGTTTCATCACGGCGCCATGCGCATTTATACCGGCGACGACGTGATCGGCGTGGAAGTGGGCGGCGCCGTGAAGAATGTGCTGGCCATTGCAACCGGGATTGCTGACGGACTCGGCTTGGGCCTGAACGCCCGGGCCGCGTTGATTACGCGCGGACTGGCCGAGATGTCGCGGCTCGGCGTGGCGCTTGGCGGCCGCGCGGAAACCTTCACCGGCCTGACCGGCCTCGGCGACCTGATTCTCACCGCGACGGGCGACTTGTCGCGCAATCGCACGGTCGGCATGCAGTTGGCAACGGGCCGTTCGCTCACTGATATTCTCGCCGCCCTTGGTCATGTGGCCGAGGGCGTGCGATGCGCGCGTGCCGTGCTGGCGCTGGCCGAGGCGCATGGCATCGAAATGCCGATCACGCACGCCGTGTGCCGCGTGTTATTCGAAAATGTCGCCCCGCGTGACGCGGTTCAGGCGTTATTGAGCCGCGACGCAAAAGCGGAGTAAGGGGTTCTTCGGCGGGCGAAGACTTGCGGCGACCCGCGACAACTATTATTCCCCGCCCTCGAACCCGGTCTGACGCCACGCTTCGAACGTCACAACTGCCACCGTATTCGACAAATTCAAACTCCTGTTCCCCGGCCGCATAGGCAGACGCACGCGCCGTTCGTTTGTGAACTGCGCGAGCACGGCGTCCGGCAGACCCCGGGTTTCAGCACCGAAGACAAACCAGTCGCCTGCCCGGAACGTGTGCCCGAAAAATGGCGTTGAGCCACGCGTGGTGAAGGCAAACATGCGGCTCACGTCAGGCGCCTGCGCTTCCAGGAACGCTTCCCAGTTGGCGTGCACATGCATTTGCGCGTACTCGTGATAGTCGAGGCCGGCGCGGCGCATCTTGGCGTCGTCGAGAGGGAAACCCAGCGGTTCGATCAAATGCAGGCAGGCCCCCGTATTGGCGCACAGCCGGATCACGTTGCCGGTATTCGGCGGAATTTCAGGTTCGACCAGTACGACATTGAACATAAGCGATGACTCTTGAAAATTAGTCTTGCGGCGTGCGCAGCGCGACGAAGTTGGTGACACGCCGCGCACCGGCGTTTTTTAGCATAAAGGCCAGCGCGTCGAGCGTGGCGCCGGAGGTCATGACGTCGTCGACAATTGCCACATGCTGGCCGCATACATTGCGCAGAAGCCGGAACGCGCCGCCTACATTGCGGCGCCGCGTATCGAGATCGAGCTTCGCTTGCGGCGCCGTATCGCGAGTCCGCTCGATCAGCGTTGCGTCAGCGAACGCGCCAAGTCGGCGCGCAAGCGGTTTGCCGATCGACCACGCCTGGTTGTAGCCGCGGCTTCTCAGGCGCCGATGCGACAGCGGCACAGGCGCGATGACATCCGGTGCGGCCGCGTCAGTGGTTTCGAATGCGGCTTGCAACTGGCGCGCGAATTCGTCGGCCGTCGCCAGCCGGGCGTGGAACTTGAGATCGAGCGCGAGCGTGTCGAGCGGCGCGTGATAATCGGCCAGCGCGATGGTCGCGTCGAAATGCGGCGGCTCCGCAATGCACCGCCTGCAAGGCAAATGCGCTCCGTTTTTAACGCCAGCGGATACGGCCGAGGCCATAACCGGAACCGGCAGGGGCAATGCACAAACCGGGCACCGTGTGCGTGTCTGGTTCCAATACTGTTCATCGCAGCCGGTACACAACACCTTCTGCGACAAATTGCCACACAATGCGCACTGACTGGGCAACGCGATGTCGCGCATCTGGCCGAGCCGCCGCAAGGCGACGGCAGAACCCGCGCGCAGCGCGCCTGCACCACGCGATACAACACAAAAGCGCAGCTTCATACGTTCGATCCGGGGAATGCGTGACAGCGCAAAAATCCGCCGCGAGGACGCGGGTAGCTGTGCGGGGAAACCGGCGGAAACCGTTGCGCTGTCTGGTTTAGCCGAACGTTGCAGGAATCGACCGAGTATACTTCGCACTCTTAGAAAGTAGGTTGTCATGTCCCCAACTCCTGCCAACGCTGGCCGTCCAGCCTACGATTCGCGCCGTCTGCAGCGAATTTTCGACCGTCGCGCCGCGACGTTCGATGACGTCGCGTTCCTGCCGCGCGAGATTGCGCAGCGCATGCGCGAGCGGCTCGACTACATCAAGGTAACGCCTGTTCGCGTGCTCGACGCGGGTTGCGGCACGGGTGCCGACCTGCCGGGCCTGCGCGAGCGTTTCGTTGATGCATCGGTGCTCGGTATGGATCTGTCGGCGGCCATGCTGGCTCGGGCGAACCAGGCCGAGACCGCCGAATCCGAAGCCAACGCCGGCTGGCGGCGGTTTCTTCCCGCCACGCTGGGCAAGGCATTTGGCGCACGCGGCCCGCAGCTGGCGCAGGGCGATTTCGCGACACTGCCGTTTGCTGCAAGCGCGTTCGAGATGCTTTGGTCGAATCTCGCGCTGCACTGGCACGCGCGGCCCGACCTCGTGTTTCCGGAGTGGGCGCGCGTGCTCAAGGTGAACGGCCTGCTGATGTTCAGCACGCTTGGCCCCGACACGCTGAAAGAGCTCAGCGGCGCGTACGCGCAGGCGGAAAAGTCGCTGGGTCTGGCGCCGCAGCGGCACACCATCGAATTCGTCGATATGCACGATCTCGGCGACATGCTGGTCGAGAGCGGTTTCGAGATTCCGGTGATGGACCAGGAGGTGCTGACGATCACGTACAAGTCGCCGGAATCGCTGTTGAAGGACGTGCGCCGCTGGGGGGCTTATCCGCGTGACGCCGCGCCGCAAACGCATGCTCGGGCGTTGCGCGACGCGCTTCACGCGGCGCTCGAAGCCCGCCGCCGTGAAGACGGCACGATCCCGCTGACGTTTGAAGTGATCTACGGACACGCCTGGAAGGCGGTACCGCGAATGACGGCGGAAGGGCACGGTATTGTGAGGCTCGAAGACATAGGGCGAGGCTCGAAACGGAGCAAGTAAACCCGTTAAAAAGGCCTCTCCCGCCCCTCGAATGCACGCGTTGACAAGCATCCAAAAGGATGCGGCAAAAGGGCGCAGAGGCTTGTGCGGCTTGGCTTTGCGGTGTGCACCACCTTGCTTGTGGATGCTGGGTAACGCGCCTATAATGCGTCAGTTTGTCGCCGGCCTGGCACGATTTTCAGTGCTTTCCGAGCGATTGGCGGTGAGCAAGCAGATGAGCAGGTAAGCAGCAGGTAGGCAACACGCAGCGCGGGTGAGACAAATCTGACGCGGGAGGCGGCGATGCAAGCAACGGATCTGCCGATGGACACCGAACCGGTCGTAAAGGACTGGTTGATCAAGCGGAACTGTTCTGTCTCGCCGCGGCAATTCGTGGCCTTCTACGTGTCGCTTGCGCTGTTTTCATTGCTGATCGCGAGTTTGCTGGTGTGGGCGGGCGCTTGGCTGGTGCTGCCTTTTACGGGTATCGAGTTGCTGGCAGTCGGTATCGCGTTCGTCATTTATGCGCGGCATGCTGTCGACTACGAGCTGATCCGGCTGTTTCACAACCGCCTGCTGATCGAGCGGATGGATGCCGAAACGCTCACGCAGATGGAGTTCAATCCGCGCTGGGTGAGAGTCGAACCGGGGGCAACGCCGAGAGATCCGGTGACGCTGGTATCGCGCGGGGAGTCGGTGCCGGTCGGAATACATCTGGCGCAGTATCGTCGCAAGCAGTTCGCCGTTGAGTTGCGGATGTGGCTGGGGCGCTGCGGTTGACGTACTGAAAATGCGCCGGCTGGGCGCGTTCAGGATGTCCGGATGGCAGCGCTGCGCAAAATGAGCACGGTATCGGGATCGGGAAGTAAGCAGTAAGCGGCACACGCATCGACACGCGCCGCCGAGTAGGTCGTTTCCAGGGGAGGCGATGCATGAGTCGGACGGGTGCATACGGGGGTCGAGGGTCTGAATGGAAATTTTGGGTAAGGAAGCTATGAAAACAATCAAGCGAGCCCTCTCGGGCGTGCTGGCGTTAAGCGGACTCCTGTTCGCCGGCGCAGCCCTGGCGGTCAACGACAGTCCTGGCGGTCCTGCAGTCAATGAACTGAACTTCCAGACGCCGGTAACGAAGATCGCCGAAGAGCTCTACAGCCTCCATACGTTCATGCTGATCATCTGCACGGTGATTTTCCTCGGCGTGTTCGGCGTGATGTTCTATTCGGTCCTGATGCACCGGAAGTCGAAAGGACACAAGGCTTCGAATTTCCACGAAAGCACCACGGTCGAAATCATCTGGACAATCGTCCCGTTCGTGATCGTCGTGCTGATGGCGTTGCCGGCCACGAAGGCCGTCGTCGCCATGAAAGACACGACCAACGCCGACCTGACCGTGAAGGTCACCGGTTATCAGTGGAAGTGGGGTTACGACTACGTGAAGGGGCCAGGCGAAGGCATCAACTTCCTGTCCACGCTGTCCACCCCGCGCAGCGAAGTGAACGGCCAGGCGCCGATCACCGACCTCTATCTGCAGGAAGTCGACAACCCGCTCGTGGTTCCGGTCGACAAGAAAATCCGCATCATCACCACAGCCAACGACGTCGTCCACTCGTGGTACGTCCCGGCGTTCGGCGTGAAGCAGGACGCGATCCCCGGCTTCGTGCGCGACACGTGGTTCAAGGCCGAGAAAACCGGCACGTTCCGTGGCTTCTGTACCGAGTTGTGCGGCAAGGAACACGCGTACATGCCGGTCGTGGTCGAAGTGTTGTCGGCTGATGACTACACGGCGTGGGTCGACGCCCAGAAGAAGAAAATGGCCGCCAGCGCGGACGATCCGAACAAGACTTACACAATGGACGAACTGAAGGCGCGCGGCGCGCAGGTCTATACGTCCAATTGCGCGGTTTGCCACCAGCCGACCGGCAAGGGCGGGGGCCAGTTCCCGGCGCTTGATGGCAGCAAGATCGCCAATGGCCCGATCGCGGATCACGTGAGCATCGTGTTGAAGGGCAAGGGCGCAATGCCGAACTGGGGCGCGACGCTCAATGACGTCGAGATTGCTTCGGTGATCACGTACGAACGCAATACCTGGGGCAACCACACCGGCGACATCCTGCAGCCCCTGCAAGTGGCCGACGCACGTAACGGCAAGATGCCGGCAGGTGGCGATCATCTGGCCGGCGCAGGCGCTGCGGCCGCTCCGGCGAGTGGTTCAGAAGCGGCGGCGAGCGGCGCGGCGGCTGGTTCGGAAGCGGCAAGTGCGGCTCCGGCGGCCTCTGCGGCACCTGCATCGGACGCAGCGGCTCCGGCGGCTTCGCTGCCAGCGAGCGTGTATTTCGAGACGGGCAAGGATGCATTGCCGGCCGACGCCGCCAGCACGATCCAGGCTGCAGCCGATTACGCGAAGGCGCATCCGGACGCAAAGCTGACGCTGTCGGGTTTCACCGACGCAACCGGCTCCGCCGCGAAGAACGCTGAACTCGCGAAAACGCGTGCGCAGGCTGTTCGCGACGCGCTGAAGGCTGCGGGCGTAGCTGAAGACCGTATCATTTTGAAGAAGCCGGAAACGATCACGGGCGGTGCCGACGCGAGAGAAGCACGGCGTGTAGAGATCAGTCCGGCTGCCTGACGGTCGTACCCATTCGGCCAGCTTCCTTCTGAAAGGAAGCTGGCGTAGCGTACACCCAAGTGCCGCAGAATTCGCTTTAGGAGATTGTCATGTCTAGCATCGGACACGATGTAACCGCGGGCCACGACCATGGCCACGCTCATGATCACGATGAGCACGCGCACGAACTGCCGTACGGCTGGCGTCGCTGGCTGTTCGCGACGAACCACAAGGACATCGGTACTTTGTACCTGCTGTTCTCGTTCATCATGTTCCTGTCAGGGGGCGTGATGGCGCTGATGATCCGCGCCGAGCTCTTTGAGCCGGGCCTGCAGATCATGCGTCCCGAGTTCTTCAACCAGTTGACCACCATGCACGGCCTGATCATGGTGTTCGGCGCGATCATGCCGGCGTTCGTCGGTTTCGCGAACTGGCAGATCCCGCTGCAGATTGGCGCGTCGGACATGGCTTTCGCGCGGATGAACAACTTCAGCTTCTGGCTGCTGCCGGTGGCTGCCATCCTGCTGATCACGTCGTTCTTCGTTCCCGGCGGCGCAACCGCTGCCGGCTGGACGCTGTACGCTCCGCTCTCCACGCAGATGGGCCCGGGCATGGACTTCGCCATTTTCGCGATCCACCTGATGGGTGCGTCGTCGATCATGGGCGGTATCAATATCGTCGTGACGATCCTGAACATGCGCGCACCCGGCATGACGCTGATGAAGATGCCGATGTTCTGCTGGACCTGGCTGATCACCGCCTACCTGCTGATTGCCGTGATGCCGGTGCTGGCAGGCGCGATCACCATGGTGCTGTTCGATCGCCACTTCGGCACGTCATTCTTCAATGCGGCAGGCGGCGGCGATCCGGTGATGTACCAGCATATCTTCTGGTTCTTCGGGCATCCCGAGGTGTACATCATGATCTTGCCGGCGTTCGGGATCGTGTCGCAGGTGATCCCGGCATTCTCGCGCAAGCCTTTGTTCGGCTATAGCTCGATGGTGTACGCCACGTCGTCCATCGCGATCCTCTCGTTCATGGTCTGGGCGCATCACATGTTCGCCACCGGCATGCCGGTGACGGGCCAGCTGTTCTTCATGTACGCGACCATGCTGATCGCGGTGCCGACCGGCGTTAAGGTGTTCAACTGGGTCGCGACCATGTGGCGCGGTTCGTTGACCTTCGAAACGCCCATGCTGTTCGCCATCGGCTTCCTGTTCGTGTTCACCATGGGCGGTTTCACGGGCCTGATCCTGTCCATGGCGCCGCTTGATATCCAGATGCACGGGACTTATTACGTGGTGGCGCACTTCCACTACGTGCTGGTGGCGGGGTCGCTGTTCGCGCTCTTCTCCGGGTGGTATTACTGGTCACCGAAGTGGACCGGCTGGATGTACAACGAGACGCGCGGCAAGATCCACTTCTGGGCGTCAATGATCTTCTTCAACATCACCTTCTTCCCGATGCACTTCCTGGGCCTCGCCGGCATGCCGCGTCGTTATGCGGATTACCCGGCGCAGTTCACGGACTTCAACCAGGTTGCGACTATCGGCGCGTTTGGTTTCGGTCTGGCGCAGGTGTACTTCCTGTTCGCGGTGGCGTTGCCGGCGTATCGCGGCGGCGGTGAGCTGGAGAAAGCCGACGACAAGCCGTGGGACGGCGCCGAAGGTCTGGAATGGACTGTGCCGAGCCCGGCTCCGTTCCACACGTTCGAGCAGCCGCCGCACGTCGAGTGAAGCACCGGCAGCGTGTCCCGTTGCGGTGATATCGAAGCAATACGGGACGCGCGCCGCGCAGGACAATGACAGCGAAGCGCATGACTAGCGGAATAAAGCCTGAACGGATGACCCGGAATTCACAGAAGCAACGCACGCCCGAGCAAATCCGTGCGAGCAACAAGCGGCTCGGTCTGATCCTGGTTGCAGTGGCCTTGGCGTTTTGCCTGGCCGCGATCATTGATCAATACGTGCGATCGAGAGGGTAGGGAACGTGTCGACGCCCGAGGAGATCAAGGAAGATCGCGCGTTCAACCGCTCGATGATGGTCAAGCTGATTGTCGTGGCGGCGGCCATGTTCGGTTTTGGTTTTGCGCTCGTGCCCATGTATCGCGCGATCTGCTCGATTACCGGCATCAACAATCTCGTGCAGCGCGACGTGGGCGCACGGGAAGCAAAGAATACGCAGGTCGACACGAGCCGCAAGATTTCCATCGAATTCGATGCAAACGCGCGCGGTCCGTTGCAGTTCAAGCCGGAACAGAACACGCTGGACGTGCATCCGGGTGAAGTCATGACGGTGATGTACGAGGTGACCAACCAGCAAAGCCGCACGGTTCAGGCGCAAGCCATTCCGAGCTACGCGCCCATGCAGGCCACCGAGTACTTCAAGAAGATAGAGTGCTTTTGCTTTACGCAGCAGACGTTGAAGCCGAACGAGACGCGGCGCATGCCCGTGGTGTTCGTGGTGGACCCGAAGCTGCCCAAGGACGTGAAAACGATCACGTTGTCGTACACGTTCTTTGAATTGACCGCGCCCGCGTCGGTGTCGCGAAGCGGTATATAGCTCAAGGCTGCGCTTCCGGCAAGTACGCGCGGCAGGTGGTACATAAGCCGCGGCACGCGGCGGAGACGCGAGATGGTCGAAACACAGAAGGAAGCGCCGAAGAGCAGTTTTCTTCGGTTGCTGAAGGCGGTTTTCTGGTCGTTCTTCGGCGTGCGCCGTCGCCGCGACCTGGAAAGCGATGCCTCGCTGAATCCGCTGCATCTGATCGCGGCCGGGGTTATCGGGGCGGCGCTGTTTATCGCCGTGTTGCTGGTGGTGGTGCGGGCGGTGGTGAGATAACGCCGGTGGCGTGGCTGCAAAAGGATCAAGCAGCGACGGCAACGGCAGCAAAAATTTCAAGCAACTGGATCGAAGTGGAGAATCAATAATGAGCGGTCAAAACGAAAGCCCGTACTATTTCGTCCCGCACCCGTCGAGACATCCGATCATGGCCGCCACCGGCCTGCTGATCTCGATGGCTTCGCTGGCGTCGTGGGTCAATGGTGAATCATGGGCGCCGATCACGTTTGTCATCGGCCTGCTTTGGCTGCTGTACACGCTGTGGCACTGGTTTGGAGACTCCATCGGCGAATCCGAAGGCGGGATGTACGGCAAGAATGTGGATTTGTCGTACCGATGGAGCATGAGCTGGTTCATCTTCTCCGAAGTCATGTTCTTCGGGGCATTCTTCGGTGCGTTGTTCTATGCGCGCCAGATTGCGCTGCATGAACTGGGCAGCCTCGATTACAAGCTGATCTGGCCGGATTTCACCGCCGTATGGCCGAACAATGGTCCCGCCGGGCTGGTGTCGCACTTCCGCTCCATGACGCCGTGGCCGCTGCCGACCATCAATACCGCGCTGCTGCTGAGTTCAGGTGCAACGCTGACGGTCGCCCACCATGCGCTGCGCGAGAATCATCGGAACAAAACGATTATCTGGCTGGGCGCGACCATTTTGCTGGGCCTCTGCTTCCTGTTCTGTCAGGGCTACGAGTATTTTCACGCGTACAACGAACTGAACCTGACGCTGGCTTCGGGCGTGTACGGTTCCACGTTCTTCCTGCTGACGGGATTCCACGGTTTCCACGTGTTTCTCGGCGGCACCATGCTGACCGTGGTTCTCGTGCGCGTGATTCGCGGGCACTTCACGGCCGAGCATCACTTCGCGTTTGAAGGGGCTGCGTGGTACTGGCACTTCGTGGACGTGGTGTGGCTTGGACTGTACGTGGTTGTGTACTGGCTGTAAGCGCGTTCAGGCTGGGTGGATGCGGCGGGTTGATCCAGCCATGTCCGGTCTGGCAGCGTGGTAGGAAGTCGATTGAAAAAGATGCTTTGCAAAGCGCCGCCTCGACCTGACTCGGGCGGCGTTTTGTTTTTGAAGGGGGCCTGACGGAATGTTAAGGCAATGTTTTCGATGCGCCGATTTGTCGCAGCGTTGAACCCGGCGGCCCGCTAGTATTCCGCGATGCCTGGGGCGAACCTTCGTGCTGACGGGCAGCCCAACTGCAGGCCCAACTCACGCGATGTCCAGCTGTCCAGCGTCCTGCCTAGCGTCCGAGCGGAATCCCGGTGGACTGGATCCAGCCCATCCAGTGCGCGAACAGGATGAAGAGGAACAGCGAGATCGACAGCCCGACCCGCATGGCAAGCGACCACACCATGCGCTTGGTCTTGCCCTTGTCGGTCATCATGAAGTACAGCGCCGAACCCAGGCTCGCAATGATGAGAATGAATGCAATGGCAACGAATATGTGCATGAAAACAGCCAGTTGGCCTAAGAAGTTCGATCCTTCGATTATCGCACCGCAGGTAACATGCCGCGTGGGCGTGCAGGTTTTCATCGGTGGAAACGCGGTATGAAAATTCGTTTCTGGCCGGCACTGATCATCCTGATCGTCATGGCGGTTACGGTGCGGCTTGGCTTCTGGCAGCGGGACCGCGCGCATCAAAAAGAGCAACTGAACGCGCGGATTGTTGCGTTTGAAAACGCGCCCGTGCAGCGCGTGGGCGCGACGCCGATTGCGCTGAAGGACATCGAATTTCATCGTGTGCTGGCGCGCGGCACGTTCATGTCCGATCGTGTCGTTTATCTCGACAACCGGCCGTATAACGACCAGCCGGGTTTCTACGTCGTGATGCCGCTCAAGCTGGATGGCGGCGGGGTCGTGCTGGTGAATCGCGGCTGGCTGCCGCGGAATCTGGCGGATCGCACGGGTATTGAGCCGTATGACACGCCGGCAGGCGAAGTCGAGGTTGAAGGCATCGCGCGGGCGAATGCGTCGCAGGCTTTTGAGCTTGGACAGGGTGGTTCCGCTCCGCAGCAAAAGATTCGCCAGAATCTCGATGTTGCCGCGTACGCCGCCGAAACGGGTTTGCCGCTGCAACCGTTCGTGATCCAGCAATTGAACAATAGCGGCGACAAGCTGGTGCGCGACTGGCCGGCGCCGACCATGGGCGTGGACACCAATTACGGCTACATGCTGCAGTGGTGGGGCATGGCGCTCGCGGCGCTGGGATTCGGACTCTACGCTGCGCGGCGCGCGGCGAAGAAAGACAGCGCCGGGCAGCCCGCTGCGGAAACGATTGATGGGAAGGTCTGATCCGATAAGCTTGCTAGCGGCGGGTTGGACCTGGAAAGGACGACCGGGCTTTCGTGGCAGCCAGGCTTAGCGGAACAAGCAGGAAGCAGCAGGAAGCAGAAGGAAGCAGCAAGCAGACGCACCAGGCCGAAAACCGGGTCCGACCGGCAGCCATGAAGCTGGTGCCGTACGCTTGAACGATCGCATCGCGTGGACATTGAGTCCGCGATGCCGCAAACGAATAGAGGCAACATTTTGTCCATGCAAACTCCCCGACCGTCCGCGTCAGCTATCCACAAGGCGCGTGCCCAGCAGCAGCAACGCCCATCCGGCTCATGGAACAAGGGGCGCTGGATGCTGCTCCTGCTCGCTGCCGTGTGTGCTGCGCCGGTCATCGCGTCCTATTTCATGTACTACGTGGTCAAACCGACAGGCGGCACGACGAGCTACGGTGCGCTGATCGAGCCGCAGCGCCCGATTCCCGACCAGCTCGTCGTCACCGACGAACAAGGCAAGCCGATGCCGCTCAGCGCCTTGCGCGGGAAATGGCTGATGGTCACGGTCAACAGCAGTGACTGCAACGAGCAATGCGTCACGCGTCTGTTCTTCATGCGGCAGGTGCGCGTGCTGCAATCGGCTGAGCGCGACCGGGTGGTCAACGTGTGGCTTCGGACCGATGACAAACCGGTCTCGAGCGTGATTCGCACCGCTTATCCACAGCCGGACACGCGCATGCTGGTCGCCGATCCCAAAGCGGTGGCGGCGTGGCTCCCGGCGGGCGCCGATTCACAACTCACCGACCACATTTTCCTGGTTGATCCCAACGGCAACCTGATGATGCGTTTCCCCAAGGATCCGGAGCCGGAGAAGATCAAGGCGGATCTTGCGAAGCTGCTGAAGTGGTCGCGGATCGGTTAAAGACGAACTAAGGACGAGCCAAGGACAAACTAAGGACGAGTTGAGGACAGTGCACGCATGACTTACGTTTTACAGCTCGGGTTGATCGGCATCTGCATTGCGTTGTTGCCGCTTTCGTACGTGTGGGTGAAAGCCGATGACAACAAATTTCGCAAGCTCGTCTGGCTCACCACGTTCCTGACGCTCGACCTCGTCATGTTCGGCGGTTTCACGCGGCTGACCGATTCGGGCCTTGGTTGCCCCGACTGGCCGGGCTGTTACGGCACGTCGTCGCCGTTTATTGCGCATGCGGCCATAACCGCCGCCCATCAGGCAATGCCGACCGGGCCCGTGAGTATCGGGAAGGCGTGGATTGAAATGATTCACCGCTATTTCGCGATGGCAATCGGCGTGTTGATCATCGCGCAGGTTCTGATTGCGTGGACAGCGCGTTTCAAGCGCAGGCAGTTGCACGTGTCGCCGTGGTGGCCGACCGGGATCCTGATGCTGATCGTGGTGCAGGGTGCGTTCGGCGCCTGGACGGTCACCATGAAGCTGCAGCCGGTGATTGTGACCACGCATCTGCTGCTCGGGCTGGCGTTGCTCGGCTCGCTCGGCTGGCTGGCCGCGCGCCAGACGCCGATTCCGGCGATCGATCCCGCCGCCGCTCGCTGGTTGCCCGCGGCGCTCGTCGGATTATTGCTGCTGGTGGTCCAGATCGCGTTGGGTGGCTGGGTCAGCACCAACTACGCGGTACTCGCCTGCACGGACTTTCCGCTGTGCAACGGCGCCTGGATTCCGCCGATGAACTTCGAGCACGGCTTCCATCTGTGGCGGGCGCTCGGCATGACCGGCGACGGCGATGTCATTTCGCAGGATGCGCTCGTCGCGATTCACTGGACCCACCGGACCTTTGCGCTCGTCGTCGTGCTATACACGTTGTGGCTCGCAGCGAAGCTGCGGCGATTTGAGTCGTTGAGAAAACCCGCCAACGGCATCATGATCGTGATCGTCGTGCAGTTCCTGACGGGATTGTCGAACATCCTGCTGCAGTGGCCGCTGCCTATTGCGGTCGCGCACAACGGCGGGGCGGCCATCCTTTTGCTGTTGCTCGTTATGGTAAACTTTCGAATCTCTTCCAGCCGTCCCGGCCACGCTGTGGGGCCGTCTGCCACCGCCCTGCGCGACGCCGTTCCCGCATCACTCCCGCGCCAAGCTCCGTGAGTTTCTATGGACAGCACGACACTGATTTCCCCCTCCGGTAACCGTCTCTCGCAGTACATCGCGTTGACCAAACCCCGCGTCACGCAACTCGCGGTTTTCTGCGCGGTCATCGGCATGTTCCTGTCCACGCCCGGCATGGTGCCGTGGACCGTGCTGATCGGCGGAACCGTGGGCATCTGGCTGCTGGCCGGCGCCGCGTTCGCCATCAATTGCCTGATGGAACA
>Ga0153929_1000327_pt1 | contig 18032 bp, 9 predicted proteins | sample TSNJ013MetaG_FD_104689 | JGI IMG/M metagenome (GOLD analysis project Ga0153929, IMG submission 104689) | Attine ant fungus gardens microbial communities from New Jersey, USA - TSNJ013 MetaG | ecosystem: Host-associated > Fungi > Mycelium > Unclassified | place: USA: New Jersey, Wharton State...
TAGCACTCCTATATGTAGAACAATAGGTAGTGATCATGTGGTAGGCTGTTCTGGTGCACAGACCACCACAATCATGTATTTAAGAACTGTATATCTGAGGATAAACCTCAGACTTAACAACATTTTTTGCTACTGTCTAAACTTTGCTTTTTTGAGCCTTTTGATTATTAAATCATCAACTCACAAATCAGTAAGTGGCCATTTGTGATACAAAGTAGGTAAGAGAAGTAAAAATGCTGGTAGAAGATGGGAGTCTGAGGGAGAGAATTAAGAAAACACAAGAAGGAAACAAAAAAGTAGTAAAAACAGTAGAAGAGTTAAAGAAAGTGGGAATGAAAAGCCTTTGAGATAAAAAATGGTTGATAAAAGAAGGAGTAGTTATGAGAGAAAGATGCATATACATACCAGAGAGAGAACTGAGAGGAGAGGTAGTATACCTATATCATGATATGCCAGTGGGAGAACACAGAAAAAGATAGTAAACAGCGGAGCTGGTTACAAGAAACTACTGGTGGCTGGGAGTAATGAGGGAAGTGGAGAGATATGTAGATAGGTGCAATGCCTACCAGCAATATAAAAATAGGAGCTTGGCTCCAGTAGGAAAGTTAATGCCAAATGCAATCCTAGAGAAACTGTAAAGCCATATCTCAGCAGACTTCATCACAAAACTGCCTTTAGCTCAAGGATATAATGCAATCTTAGTGGTATGTGACAGATTTAGCAAAATAGCACACTTTGTAGTGACTACAGAGAAAACAATGGCAGAAGGACTTGCTAGGCTATTTAGAAACCATATCTGGAAACTGCATGGGCTTTTAGAAAGTATTATATCAGACAAAGGAGTATAGTTCACAGCAGGAATGATGAAGGAGTTGAATAAGCTATTAGAAATCTGGACTAAGTTATCAATGGCTTACCACTCCTAGATAGATGGACAGATAAAGAGGGTGAATCAGGAATTAGAGCAGTATCTAAGGGTCTTTATTAACCATAGACAGGAACAATGGCCAGACTGGTTGGAGACAGCTGAATTTGCATATAATAACAAAATATATTTGGCTACAAAAGTGTTACCATTCAAGGCTAATTATGGTCAAGATCCAAGAATGGGATTTGAAAGAAGAAAAAAAGGAAAATACGAAGTAATAGGAAGGTTTGCAGAAAGAATGCAGAAAATTCAGGAGGAAGTAAAAGCAGTCTTGAAAAAGGCTCAGGATAAAATAAAGAAGTTTGCAGACAGGAGACAAAGTAAAAAGTAGGAGTATAAAGTAAGGGACTTAGTATTGCTAAGCACCAAAGATCTCAAGTAGTAAATAAAAGAAAGATAGTTAGAAAAACTGACAGAATACTTTGTGGAGCCTCACAGAATAAAAGAAATTGTCTCCAGTAATATAGTAAAATTAGAATTGCCTAGTTCTATTAGAATACACCCCATAGTTAATATAAGTCAAGTACACCTATATAAGCCACAAGTGAAGAGACAAAAGAAGGTACTACCAAAACCAGTTATTATCAAAGGGGAGAAAGAATTCAAAGTAGAAAAAATACTAAACAAAAGGGTAGTATGAGAAAAGGAGAAGTTTCTAGTATAATAGAAGGGATATATGGCAAAAGAAGATACATGGGAAAATAGAAAGAATCTAGAGAATGCAAAAGAGTTGGTAGAAGAATTTGAGAAAGAATATAGCAAAAAGACTAAAGAGGTATAACAACAGAAAGAAGAAAAGGATGAAAAGATATTCTCAAGAGAACTACCAGAGAGGTTTATGGCAAAAACACTATAAGAATGGTCTAACAAGAAGTATGAGAAACAAAGGGAAAAAAGATAAAAGAAAAACTGAAGACAATAGAAAAATTCCTTAGGATGAGGAAACTTGAAGGGGAGGCTATATTATAAGACAAACAAAAAGAAAACTATTTCTTGCATATTTATCAATTTGATAAGAAACATCCAAGAATACAATACAGAAAAGATATAAATAGTGTGGGAAGGATTATATAAGACATAGACAGTTCTTAGTAAGGATCATGTGATTGTGGGAGATAGGTGCACAGACCACCTAAATATTTGTATAAATACCTAGGGAAATCCAATGAGGGACTCTATTAAGTTTTTCTTAAACAACCATCTCAGTTGGGCTCTAAGTCTTGATGACTTTATACTAACAAGCCCTCCTTTAGCTCTATTGCATGGTCCTAGGTCTTATGCACTAGTATCCTCTCTGACTCTGCTTTTCTAAACATCTTTTTCACTTCCAAAATCTTTTCAGTACTAATTTTTCTACTGTCTTTTCTTTCTCTGTCTTTCTAATCTTCTTTTCCCTTTTTTCCTGTTTTTTTCTTCTACATATAGGTGGGCATCTCGTCATTTTCACTTCTCTCTTCTTCCAGTCTATCTTTGGATTATGGGTGGCTAACTATGGTATCCCCAATATCACTTTTGTTTTTTCTAGGTTACATATATCTATTCTTACCCTTTCCATATGTCCCTTGAAAAACATATTGTACTTGACCTGGTGTATAATTGCTCCCTCTATGTTTATTATTCCATCTATATTTCTCACTAGCAATGGGTTCTTTAGTCTTTCCAGCTTAAACCTTTTTTCCTTTGCAAATTGAATATCTATGAACAACCCAGTTGCACTACTGTCTAGTAGTACTTTTACTGCCACTCCTTTATAACTTTTTATCTTCTTCAATCCTACTTTTATCCATACTTCTCTTAGTGGTTGTAGTATATGCCATATATTTCTTACTCTTTTAGTATTGCCTTGACAATGAATTTTATTACCCAGATTTTCTGGGTACAATATACTGTATATATTTGAGGAGGCCAGCTGGGAGCTTATGTCATAACTTGGTAAAATGGCTAAAGTCATTATTTACTTTTCTTTTCTTTTCTTTTTCTTTTTGAACTTACTACACAAGGATAGAATATGAGAAAGTATCATATAACTAAGTATCACAGAGTCACAGGGTTATGAGTCACAGTCAGGTGATGTCATATGACTAAGTCACGTGGGAACTGTAGGAAGATAGTATATAGACCATGTAGTAGTTGTATAAGTAGTATAGGAAATTTAATGGGAACTCCATCGAGTTTTCCTTGTCAACTCAGACTAGGAGTGCGATTAAGTCACCTCAGGCTAAGTCATTACAGCTTACTGTTCTTTATTGCCTTTTGTTAACTCTTACAGTATTTCTACTACCCTTCTCTCTCTTTCCTTTCTTTACCAGTAATTTTTGGTCATATAGCCCTACTTTCTATATACAAAATACATTTTATCTCTTTCTCTTTCTTTATCTACTTCTATTGCATTAAGGTCCCTTGCTGGCCCTGGCTGTTTCCCTCTATTCTAATATTCTCCTCTATACTGGCTCTCTAGCCTCCATATGATCTGTTCTTTTCTTCTTCCATAAAACTCTCCTCCAAACACTTCTCTAGGCTGTGCATTTCCCTATAGGCATGTTACATTCCTCTCCAATATCCTCTTCTCTGCTTTACTTTGCCTCTGATTTCTATCTAACCTTACTGCCCTCTCCTACCATTCTTCTATTATACTAGAAGGGCTTTTTGCCTCTATTAACTTCTAAGTGCTCTACTTAATCCTTTTTTGAACTCATCAATAAGGGGGTGTTTCTTATAGCCACTTTCTCGTGTCACTTTTTTGAATTCCTAGATATATTTATTACAGGTTCTCCCTTTCTGTTCAACCATCCTTAGCTGTTCTATCTTTTGTTTCTCCTCTGCTATCTCTCCAAACTTATTTCTCATTTTACTAAATAGTTCCTCTGCTGTTTCTGTCTCTGATTTCTCTTTTGATAACTTATCCAACAGGTTGTTCTTCTATGCCTCTGCTACCCCCTATCACAAGTGGCCACTTACTGATTTGTGAGTTGATGATTTGATAATCAAAAGATTCAAAAAAGCAAAGTTTAGATAGTAGCAAAAGATATTGTTAAGTCTAAGGTTTATTCTCAGACATACAGCTCTTAAATATATGATTGTAGTAGTCTGTGTACCAGGACAGCCTACTATATGATCACTACCTATTATTCTTGAAATAGAGATAACCTAACCATCTTAGGACAGTCCTTTGTTCTATTCAAGGACAGATGATAATCTATGGATAAAGATTAGTGTTATATACAAACATTGAGGACCTTGTATCTCTATGGGATCTTACTGCCTTTGGATATATTTATAGCCAAAAGAAGCGCATTGAAGAGAGCTTCACAATAGTCATTGAAGCAAAAAATTATATTAAGCAGTTTCCGAGATATTGGCGATTTAGTGTCTGGTGACTTGGTGATCACTGACTGATCTGCTGATAACTTGGTTAATACTGATTGCTTTGAGACGTTTTTAGTACTGTTTGAAAGGTCTACTTAAGGGCTTTTGGTGGCCATTTAGATTGTTGAAATTGGTCAAGTATTCCTAGAGTTATGGTCCAAATGAAGTTTGTGACATCCTTCTTCTATATATAGGATAGCACCCAGGCTATCTTTGTTGCTTCTGATTCTCCCATTATTTTTATGCTCAAATATAAGCAAGCCATATTAATGAATGTACTTACTTCTTCCATTCTTCTACTAAATAATAGAAGTTTTGCTACCTCTACTCTAGCTCCTCTATTTTGTTGTAATAGAGTAGCCATCTGCTGCTGTAGACCAGCAATAAGGGTAAGAAGTTGCTTCTCTCTGATAGATAGAGCTTGCAATATAGGGGTGGTAGATTGTTCTGTAGATTGCTGTTACTATTGTTGTTGTTGGGACATACTTGATGGTAGTGATAGTAATGGTGATTCCTTATATAAGGATAAATAGTCTTCTTCATTTGAACTTATAGCTAGTTACCAACTAGAAGAGTGAAATAATATTATCTCTAAAAAAGGAATTTCTAAGCTAGATGGGCCTTTAAGAGATTACTGTTGTTTCCCTGTGTAAACTGATTACAATGGACTAGTAGCATAGAGCAGATAGCAAAGTACTATATATGAGCTTACTTAATGTCAAGGTTAGGTCTCAGGTAGGGATATGAGTTTTGTCCAGGCCTTCTACCTACTATCTCTAACTAACAGTGAAGTTCCCTTTACAGCTAGAGTCTGCTATCCAAGATGCTTGTAAGTACTGTACTCACTAGCAAGGGTAATAAGAGAGTAAATAAGAATAGAATATTAAGGCTACAAGGTATAGAGTTGACAATGGCTATTGAGTTCTTATATTAATGCTAAGTTGTAAAGACTCAAGGTTCACCCAAGGTAGATGTTCAAAAAGAACTCAATAGAGTCCTTTATTGGATTATGCTGCTACTTATACAAAGGTTTGTTGGTCTGTGTGTCTATCTCCTGCAATCACATGACCCTAACTAATAACTGTATATATCTTATATAAGTCTTCCCATACTATTTATATCCCTCTAGTATTGTAGTCCTAGATGTTATTCACTAAGTTAAAATATATAGAAAATAGTTTCTTTTCTAGGAACCATCTCATAATACCTTAGAATCTATCTAAATAAAAATTATTTCTACAAGTGAGTTGGTCATCTCACTGAAAATATATCCCTGTTACACTGGCAACTTTATTGTACTTTGCAGTTTTTTGACTTCTACTGGATTATTTTACTAAATCTTTGGTTCTTAGACTATTTGATAATGTTGAGTAAATTTATAATCTATCCAAATGAAATTTATTTTTTAAAGGTGGTAGAAATGAGTTGACCACCTCACCAGAAATATGTTACTATTATACCAGCAATTTTACTATGCTTTTTGGTTTCTTGACTTCTCTTGGGTTATTCTACTAGATTTTTGGCTTCTTGGCTATTTAGTGATCTTGAGTGGTCTTATAATCTATTTATCTCTTCAATAAAGTTCTTAAGTTTTATTTTTAACTATGTTCTGGTCTAACTATATAAAGACCAATGTTGAATTTATAAAATTTTGCAGGTCTATATCATTTCTAGAGCTTCAATCCAAATATTGTATTTTCAGCTCTACTTTACTTATAAATCATGGTTTTTATATATATAAGAACCAATATTCTAAGGTCTATTTACTGAGTTTTCTCATTTTAGAAATTTCTCAAACATTGTACACAAGACTTCTTGAGTTTATCTCAAGAAAATTCTTCAGTACCAGTACAAAATAAAACAAAATCATCTCTTCTGTCATGACTTGGCAAAACAGCTAAGTCATTAGTTATATTTCTTTTCTTTTATTTTATTTTCTTATTTGGACTTATTATACAAGAAAGAAGTGTAGGAAAGTGTTACATGACAAATATCACACATAACAAGTCACATGTTAGGATGTCACAGTATCACATCTCATGATGGAGTCATATGATGAGTGTGGGAGAGTAGTACACAGACTATATAGTAGTTGTATAAGTAGTATACAGAATCTAATAGGAACTCCATTAAGTTCTCTTTGTCAACTTGAACTTGGAGTGTAATTAAGTTATCTCAGGCTAAGTCACTACATCTTCATATGTTATACTTTTTCCTAGCTGATTTTTCCCTGAATACTTTTTCATAGAACTAGCTGATATTTAAGCTTTAATTCAAGTACTTCAATCTATAACATAATCTTTCTAGCCTTTGAATTTACAACAATTTTCCCAGTCTCTTTTATTGCCTTCAGCTTCAAATATACCTTTAAAGCCCTTCCAGTTTGCCTTGCTAGTCCAATATAATCCTAGATTTGCCCATTCTACTTCAGTTCTACTACCACCTACACTGTCTACTCAAACATACTCTTATTTTCCTTTATAGTCCTTTCCATTACCTTTATTTCAAAATATTCCTACTCAACCTTCTCAGCTTTCTATGCCAGCAGTCCACTATGTTCCTGAGTTTTCTACTCTAGTTCCACCTACCAATCTACTACTTATGATATCAGCCAACCCATACTTTTCTGTCTCTCTCCAGTTTCTTTCAATGCCTTTAGTCCAAAGTATTCCAGTAGCATAATATATTCCTAAACTTTTCTCTTTTACTCCAGTTCTATCAACTAATCCACTACCAACAACATCAGTAAAGTCATACTCTTATTTTTCTAATGGCTATTTCAAGTAGAATTTTACTGAGGCTGAACTTATCAAAGGAAAGTGGTCACCTGTTTATTGGGCTTATGAAGTAAAGAGAGATCATAACTAAAAGAATGAATAGAAAAAGGCTTCTTGTTGGCAAGAAGGATTTAAATCTATATGACAGTGTTTGGGAATCATTCAATACTCAAGCTATGATTGCAAAGTTCTTATACAATCTAGAACTACAAGATCTGGACAAGAAACTCAGATTCAACAAGGATATCAATATAAAGAACCTCTTTTTTATATTTCTTGTAGAGTTCAGATAATGGTTTATATATGAAAAGATGAAAAATACTTTGTACAAGATGGTTTTTATAATTATGCTTCTCCTCCTGTCAACATTCATTTAAATCCTGATAAAGAGGCTTAGTTTAATGAAATAGTACTCAACCATTCTAATATCAGTTTCTCTAGTTTATAACTAAGCATTCCGACTTTGACTAGACCTAGAAAATTAGTCAAGGATATTTTTCATGTCTTGCACAATCAAGGTCATGTTATCTATTAGAAAAGTGAGACAAGAAAAAAGTTTACTCTTTATGATTCTACAGCCTTTTTTATGTCTATCAAACAATTTGCTGAAGATCATCCTTACTTTATCAAAATGTTATAACTTGGATTAGAGAACATTATCTGTATGCAAACACCCTTTATAGTATCCTAAGCGTTTTATAGCAACAATGAACTTGAAGAAGATATTGTATATAGAATAGTTGCTGATGTAGCTCATAGTTTTTGGGAGAATAAAAGCTGGGTTTTTATGATAATCTTGGTCTTCTCACTAGTTCTCAAGAGATAGATATTTATTTTAATGTCTTTTATGGATAGTAGCTCAATGGAATATTACAGAGTCTATTTTATTACAACCTTTTAAACTATTGCTACTTAAGCTTTGCAAAAGAGAATTGTTCTCAAAAACACTATATTTGCAATTGTATATTTTTATTTTTGTTTTTTTCAATCAATTATTTGATAGTTTATGATTTAGATAATAGACTTTAAAAAAGCTCAAAAAGAAGGTTTTATTGAGGCATTTACTGATTTTTTTTCATTAAACAAAAATTCTAGAAACAAAGAGAAGCTGAAAGATACAGAAGAGAAATTGATTTGAGGATGTGGAAAGCATTTTAAAAGATCAATCACAAGGTATTCAAGGATTAGTGATGTAGTTCCTGTTTATAAAAGAGACAAGTTTATTATCAAGGCACAAAAACTCATAGAAATCAAGTTATTGAATGAATTTCGAAGCATAGTTCAATAGATCCTAGATAAGTTCTCTAATACTACCAACTGGATAAAGTACTGGCTTTGAAAATCTCATGCTTAGATAATTTTTCCTACTTATATATCTATGGATTCTGAGCTATAGGAGACATTGTCAGCTATAACTAATACTCAAGAATCTTTGTATTTTTAGCTATATCATACAGCTGGTTGTAATAAGAGATTTTTTGAAAAACTAAAATCTCTATAGTTAAGTACTTTTTTTGAAGATAATTACAAGGACAAGCAAAGTATAGTTTTATTTTCTCTTTTATAAAAATAAGACTGAAAAATATATCTTATAGTGGATATTCTGACTCACTATAGCAAAGCAAAGTAATGGAAACAAGAGAGATCAGATATTTCAATATTACTTTCTACTCCAACTAAGTCTAGTTGTAGATCAAGATCTTTCAAACCCCAAACTCTAAGAAAAAAGTTCATTAATGATAGTCATAGTCCTGACTCTATATGAAAATTAATTTCTAAAGGTTCTGGCTCTTTACAAAAGAAGTCTAAAGCATATTTAATTATTAAGAACATATTTGGAGAATTATGTTATCTATGAAAGCAAAATTTGTGTTGGTTTGATACATTACTTCAGCTACTTTATATCTCTGTTTATGGATTATTTTCAGAGTTCCAGGAAGTTATAAACATACTTCAAGATGACTTTGCTCTATTTAAAGTCTTTGAACACTTTCAGCACTGTTTTATGAAAGATCATGACTTTGCTTGGTTTTCTCAAGAATGTAATACTCTATAGTCCAATTTATATGCTCATTAAATCATAGAGAATAAATTTGGCTTTTAGTCATTATTTGTGAGTGATTTTTCTCTTATTAATAAAGATTATTGATGTTTTTTCATAGGGCTGGTTATGGAAAAAAATTGCTAAGGAAACAAAGCAAAAACAGATTGACAGCTTAACAGTCTTGTTTACATTCTTTGTTCCTATGATACTCAATATCCAATATTGCACTAGTGACAACAAAACTGGAGACTTTGAAGACTGGTTCAAATACTAGGTTAGAATAAAAACTGAAACAAAGTTTTTCAATACAATTTACTAAAGACAATATAACAATTCTCTTCTATGCTCTGGAATTCCAAGTAGTATCAATTTTCTGGTATTAAATCTACTACTTATCTTTGTTGTTGAGCTATTAGCTGGTGATGATAGAACTCCTTTGAACTGGAATATTCCTCAATATCTAGAGCCTTTAGGATCAGACCAGGTCAAGAAATCAAAACTTGTCTATGATTTTATAGGTTTTGGACTTATAAATGAAGTCCAAAATCACTCTATAGTGTACTATCAAGATGAAAGTATTACTAGTATAACAATATATGATAGAATACAAAACTATAGAAGAACTATTCAAGTTTCTAACTTCCATCCTTCAATATATTTTTCTAGTATCTCTTTTTTGTTATCTACTAGTTATTTTTGACACAATAGTATCTATAGACTTTGTGGAGGAAGAAGAGCTTGAAGCTGCTTTTATAGACAATATATCAAGGAATATCAAGAGAAGCTGGAAATCTTATTCTCAACCAGAGATTCTTTATTTATGTCTAAAATTTTATATCAGAGAGACTTGAAGAAAATGCAACCAGAGTGCCAAACATAGAAAATCAACTCAGTATTCACCAAGACTGATAAATATGTTTATTCTTCTTATACCCATATCTCTCCAGCCTTTTCTTTTCCCAAGAAAAAAGAAGAAAATATTGTAGATCTTATAACTTCTTTATCATTATCACTATTTATTGACTCTCCTTTATATCCTCTTACTTTTAACAAGCATCCAACTCCTACAATACCAGTCAACTATCCTATAAAAGGTCAAAGAAGTCCTTTTACAGATATACAAGATCTATGAAAGTAGAAAATTCAACTAGAAGTCAAGTTAGAGATAAGTATATCAATTTTAAAATATCTGTATTTTGTACTTATTTTTAATTAGAAAGAACAAATAAAGGTTGTTGTACCTACTCAACTTTTACTTTCTAAGCCAAAACCTATAAAGAAAAGATCTCAAAAGGTAATCTTTGAAAAGAGTTTTGAAAAGCAGAAACATAATGAGATAATAGAAGTTGTTTCAAAAGGTAAACAAGTATCTTATTATACTAAACTATCTAAAGTGGTAGTTGAAATTCAAGTTCCACCACCACCTTTTACTAGATAGAACTTAAGAAAGAGAAAAAGTCTAGTTAAATAAATATTGTATTTAATCTGATATATATATATCAAGAAAATCAAAGTTGAAATGATTGATAATTTAAAGACAAGCCATTTTCATCAACATAGTATCTAATCTATAGTTCTATTCTCTTTCCTAGTCCTTTATCTTGTCTTGGATAATCTTTTATGATGATAAATGAATAAGATAGAGAATAAAAAAAAATTTCTCTCTACAAGTAGGATTACTGCAAATTTGAGTAATTAGTAACAATTCTTCAGAATAGTCAGTTAATATAACAATAAATATAGATCCAATAACATACCTGGATGATAGTCTTTTTTTTTTTTTCTCTTCCACCAATTTCTATCTATCTAAAACATAGCAAAATTTACATGAACAAGTATGAAAATTACCAAGTGGTTTATGTAGACAATTAGACTATTTTAAAAAGCAAATACTCTTTTTTCTGTGTTGAATAACCATAAGAAACTTTGTTCCAGCCCTAAGATCAGGATCAGCTAAAAGAAGACTTGGAAAAACAGCAGAATTTTATTAAAGAACAAAAATATTTCAGATAAAGTTTATCAAAAATAAGTGATATATTGTTGGATAAAATTCTTTGTTAACAAAAGCCATTGTTAATCAGAAATAACTAATTAATAGTAATTAGCTTTGACTTCTCTATGTTGAAAAAACTTATGAGTTGGTAAATTAATATATTTGTTGAAGTAAGTTGATTTTCTGAAAAAGACCACCATAATAAACAAAAAAAAGAGATAATTGGTTATTTCTCTTCAAGTGCTCTATAACAAAAAAAATAGAAAATATAGGGAAAAAACTAGAGATAATTAAGTTAAAAAATTATTTTGAATAAATTTTATGTACTTATATCCTGAGGTTGGAGTAAGTATATATTTAGTTCTAGTTGAATCCAAAACTCTTCTTCTGAGGTTGTATGGGTATATATAAAAGTAATAAATTGGTTGAATCTAAAAAAGACTTATAAATTATTATGAAGTATTTAAAAAAAACACACTGTAAAAGTTGTTGGGAAAGTTCTTTCATTTGGGTTTTAAAAACCTCACTACCAAGATTTAGTTTTACTTCAATTAAGCTAATACTATTTGCTGAAGATCCTTCAGGAAAATAAGGCTTTATATGACTATAGACAAGACAAAATATGTATAATATTGGATTAAAGCTAGAAAGTTGGAAAACTAAGATACAAAGATTATCCATTAATATAAGAAAAAGTCATGCTCTTGTAGAACTGATATTTGAGACCATAAAAGACTACTGAAGAAAAGAAAAAGACTATTTTATATTATTAAAAGGAGAAAATTAAAGGATTTCAAGCATACTTGATATGGTTGATGTTGAGTTGCTAGATTTGTTAACCAGCAATAAGAATAAGTAAAATCACCAAGTTCAATATTGATAGGAACATAGTTAAGACATTCTATACAAAGATTTCAGCTACAAGAGCAAATATACAGTTGGCCTCCTTCAGTACACCAACTGCACAACTAATATTTTGGAGTTAAGGTATAGATGAATGGTATTATGAAGTTTGAACCTACAGTATTACTTTTTTCTTCAATCAATATAAGATTATATACTGATTTTTGGAAAGAGAAAGTTGAAATATCTTTTTGGATCAAGAATTTTTATAAAACAAGTTGTTCATAACAAAATAAATACAAAGACTATTATATTATAAAGTTCCCTTTGATAGCTATTAAAGAGATCTCTTTTGATAGCTATCAAAGGGGAAAAAATAGAAAATAAGAACAAAAAATCTATTGAAATATAGGTATTAGTGAATTTACATATAGGTATCAATGAACCAAAAAAAAAACAAAGGTAACTTACAAAAGGCAAAGTGCTAGAAAGTATCCTAATACTTGTAGCAGAGAGAACATAAAGAGAATATAATCAGTGAGCAACATTGTTAGGAAAGAGAAAACAAAATAGAAAAACACATATGGATAGTCACAAGTAGAGATATATCTATGGAGGGTTGACAACCCATCATATAAGAAAGAACAAATAAAAGGGCTGAGACAAATATTCTATGAGCATAAATGGGTTAGTAAATAAATAAAAATCAAAATAAAATAAGATGATGATGTACTGGGAATTATACTTGAGGCAGGAGCAGGGACATGTCCAGGGAGAGTTGATGAGGCATCATATGCAGAAGGATGCATAGTAGGGGTAAAATAAACATTCTAAGAAAAAAAAGGTTAGTAAATCAGATAAAATAGAAATAAAATATATAAATGATATAGCTAAGACTAGACATGAGTTAGGTACAGGAGCATGTCCAGGGGGCACAAACAAGCCATTGTATGAAAAAAGGACATGTAGTAGAGCAGAGATAAATACTCTATGGAGAGATATAGGTTAGTAAATACTATAAACTTTTCTTATGAGAAGAAATAATCCACTGTGTACTCTAGCAAGTAGAAAGATAGAAAACAAGCCCCCAGATCCCACCAGGGTAAATAATGTAGCACCTAAAACCCTAAACCTCTCCAGTTTACAGTTATCAAAGACTAAACCACTGGACAAAGGGGAGATAGAGACATTCTCTTGTCCAGAGCCAAGAAAGAGCCCTTACTACACCTATGTCACAATAGCTCCAAATACTAGACAATAGTTAGCAAAGTAGCAAATATAAGTTCTTAGCGAGAAGATCTTAAAAGACTAGTACAATAGTGTATTGGTTTTGTTTTCTGATATATAAGATGATATGACAAATTATTATATTATGCCCAATTTCTTATTTTATTTTTATTTATTTACTGATCTATTTTTTTCTTAGAATATTTGTCTCATCTCTACTATATGTTCTGTCTTGTACAATGTCTTGTCTATGCTCTCTAGACATATCTCTATCTTCATACTAAATAGAGTCTCTAGTATATTGTTGACTTATTTTCTTTTTATTTTTATTTATTTACTAACCTTTTTCTTTGTAAAGTATTTGTTTTGTTCCCACTATGTATCCTTCTATGTACAATGCCTCATTAACCTCCCTGGATATGTTCTTGCCTCTACACCAAGTGGAGTCCCCAGTATGTCATTTGTATATTTTCTTTTCATTTTTATTTATTTACTGACCTTTTTTTTTTTCTTAAAACATTCGTTTTACTTTTACTATGTATTTTCCTATATATAATGTCTTGTCAATCTTCCCTGGATATATTTTTGCCCTTATCTCAAGTGGAGTCCCTAGTATGTCCTTTGTATATTTTATTTTTATTTTTATTTATTTACTGATCTTTTTTTCTTGCTTAGAATATTCATTTTACCCTCACTATATGTTCTTCCTTATATAATATCTTGTCTGTACTTCCTAGACATGTCCCTGTCCCTACTGTTTGACTCATGATGTATTGCCATTGAGTAGAGCTGTTACAAATTTATTGTATAATCACTATTATTGTATTTATAAATTCCTCACTTTATACTGTAGTTTAATAGCAAGGAGACTTTTAACTCTCAACTTTCAACTTTTGTCAGTAGAGTACATCCTTGCTGACCTAATATTGTTAAGTTAAGTGATTGTTCTTGTCTGACCTCAATACTTTACATTCACTTTTGAAAGTTGATATTTATTCTACAATTTTCCTAACATATATACTAACTTTCTAAAGGGTATTTGAGAATCTAGTACAGTTAACTTTAACTATAGCACTCAGCTTATGAATACTTATATAATAATCACAAAAATAATCAATTAAAACTGCTAACTTAAAGTAGTGCCATGTGTAGCTTCTCTTTGTTATATCTCCAACTTCATCACAAAAAAATACTAAAAAACCTAAGAGCCATCCAAGAGATAAAATAAACAAATATAAAGAAAAAAATAAAATTCAAAAGCTAAGATGCAAAATGCAAGAAAGATTAAGCTTGGAAAAGAACAAGGGATTGTCAGTACTCTTTCAGTATATTCTTCTATAGCTGTTCAATTACCTTTTATACAGATATGAATACATTGAATACTCTGGGCCACAAAACAGGAAAAGAAAACCACAAGCAAGAAACAGCAACTTAATTGTAAGGATCCTAACTAAAGCAATAAATTGTTTATATAAGTATTTTTTTTTATCTATGGTTATATATTTTATTGATTGTATTCATAGATCTAGCAGACTGTGATATCTCTACCTTGAAGAGTGGCTAGAAGATCAGCAAGATTCTCAAGAAACCTAACTTAGATCATATAAGTCATCCATGTACTATTGTAGACAACAAAGACTATATTCTTTTGTAGTATCTACTAGAGATACTACCAAAGGATCATTGTGTAAGCTATTTCTTTTTTGAATAGCTATCCTAAAGTTTATTGTGTAGGGAATGTTAACTAGAACACAAAAGAATCTAGATTCTTTTTTGTATCATTCACTTAGTACTAGAAGAAAAAATTGGGGAAAAGATCCAAATGCCTATAAGAGCTCTGTCTGAAGTTGTAAATGGTACAGAGACATTTTCTCCAGGCTGGTTTCCTTTGGAACATAGAGTATAATTTGTTTTATGTTTTGTCAAAATTAGTCACTGATATTTTTGAAGAAAAATCCTGAGGCCAAGATCATCCCCTCATTTTCATTCTGGCAAAACATGGATAAAGGGGTTAAAACCTAGCAAACAAAAATTGCAGATCCTTTGAAGTTTATGGATAACATCCTTTATATTACCCATCCAATACTTTATGATGCTGCTCATGAAGTTATAAACAAATTGAAAGCAGATCCAATCACTGGAAAATATATCTCTCTTTGGCCTACAATCTACTCAGGATTATCTCCCATCACAAACAGAACATCTAGAAAACATAGAAATCACTTTGGAGCCTATTTCTGGTATAATCAAGTTGTCATCTTTAGATCATATAAGTTAGCTATTTTTCACTTGCCTAAATTGGAAGCAACATTCCAATATAATTCAGGTACTGTAGTACAGTTCTGTGGGAATCTTCTGCTTTATAGTATTAATGGATAGAAGAGTGGGAATAGGTACTGCTATATATTTTTCTTTAGAAAAGATGTTTTTCAAAGATTGGGAGTGCAATTACCTGGATAGGCTGTCTCTTCTATATAGTTGTAAATATATATATCTATATTTTAGGTCTATAGTAAGACAGGCCAAGAAATTATACAAAAGTGCTATTTTATATAAGATTTTGATATATATTTGTGACGAGTGATACTATGGCATAAGTAAGTAATGCAATAGTCTAGTAAAGAAGATATATCTGATGCAATAGCCCAGTAAGGAAGTTGTAGCTTGTGGGAGAGTATGACTCATGTGACAAGTAAATTATATTATTAAAGAATTTTATAGAGTAACTCTTTACTTGTTTGTTTTGTCCCTATACATCTTCCTTTATACAATGGCTCATTTATATTTTCTGAACATGTCCTTGTCCTCACCTCAAGTGTAATCCCTGGTATGTTGTTTATATATTTTCTTTTTATTTTTATTGATTTACTAACCTATTTATGCTTATAAAATATTTGTCTTGTCTCTATTACATATTTTGCCTTGTATGATACCTCATCTGTGCTCCCTGGATATATCTCTATCTCTACACTAAGTGGAGTCTCTAGTATGTTGTTGACTTATTTTTTTTCATTTTTATTTATTTAATAACCTTTTTTTTTTCTTAGAATATTCATCTTAGAATATTCATCTTACCTCTACTATATGTTTTGTCTTGTACTATATCTTGTCTATGCTTCCTGGACATGTCTCTACCTCTGTCTCAAGTGTAATTCCTGGTATATTGTTTGTATATTTTATTTTCATTTTTATTTATTTACTGACCTTTTTTTTTTTATAGGATATTTATCTTATCCCCACTATGTATCCTACCTCATACTATGTCTTGTTTGCACTCCCTGGACATGTCCCTGTCTCTACACTAAGTGGAGTCTCTGGTACATCATTGATTTATTTTATTTTTATTTTTATTTATTTACTGACCTTGTTTTTTTGTAAAGTGTTTGTCTCATTTCTACCATACATCCTCCTGTATACAATATCTTATCAATCTTCTCTGGACATGTCCCCAGTACATTGTTTGTATATTTTCTTTTTATTTTTATTTATTTACTAACTTTTTTTTATAGAACATTTGTCTCACTTCTATTATATGTTCTACCTTGTATAATATCTTGTTTATACTCCTTAGACATGTTTCTGCCCTTACCTCAAGTAAGTTCTCTGGTATGTCATTGACTTATTTTATTTTCATTTTTATTTATTTACTAATCTTTTTTTTTGTAGAGCATTTATCTTGTTTCTACTATACATTCTCCTATATACAATGTCTTGTTGACCCTTCCTGAACATGTCCCTACCTCTATCTCAAATGGAGTCTCCAGTAGGTCATTTATATATTTTCTTTTTCTTTTTAGTTATTTACTAATCTATTTCTTTTTATAGAATATTTGCTTTGGCCTCTATATATCTTCCCTTGTATGATAGCTTGCCAACCTTTTCTGAAATATCTACTCTGAGCTCCCTTGTCACCATATGTATATTATGTTTGTTTTTGATTTATTGTACATTTTCTCTTATTTACTGATAATCTTCTTATAGATTATTGTTAACCCTATGCTTATTCTTTGGTATAATAGTTCATGAACTTTCTTTTTATGTAACTGCAAAAAATCTTTACAATTTTCTATTGCTTTATGTAAAGTAGACAGCAAACTATTGATATTGTTATACCATACTTATAATGAACCTAATCAAAACTAATTCTTGTTACTGCTAAGACTTGGAGAAAAGACTAAATTGTCAGACTGACTTGCTCATTGGCTTTGACATCATTAGCAGTTGTAATAGAAGATACTGCCAGAATTATAATAGTAAATATTGTTGAAAGGTAGAATTAAGATCTCTCATTTAAACAGTTATCTAAGTTCCTTAAGTTGAGTATTTCAACATCCATGGTACTAGTCCCTTAAGTAGTGCAATTTGTCTACTAATCCTCTACTGCTCCTCTACTACTCCTCTACTACTCCTCTACTACTCTCCTACTGCTCCTCTACTGCTCCTCTACTGCTCCTCTACTACTTCTTTACCAAATGTAGTACTACACTATATTTGTCACAAATAGTCACAGATTCTTGCTCCACTGATATTTTAATAAACATTATTATTCTACTACTGGAATATTCAAGTAGAGATTAATTTTTGAACTATATACATCTCAAGTCCTGTTACTATGTTGTCTTAGACAGAAATTATATACTCATCTAGATTTTTATATATATTTTCAAAACATGTCTTCCAACACAACATAGTTAGTAATTATGCTCTAACCTTACTACTATGTTCTCAAGTATAAAAGAAAGTAGTTTGGATAAAATTCAAATGAAAATATACAGGCTTATACTTGATTTATTAGCTGCTCTTACTTGTTATTCTCATACCCATTTTCTGTTTTTATCTCCATGTCAATATATA
>Ga0153929_1000330_pt1 | contig 17983 bp, 20 predicted proteins | sample TSNJ013MetaG_FD_104689 | JGI IMG/M metagenome (GOLD analysis project Ga0153929, IMG submission 104689) | Attine ant fungus gardens microbial communities from New Jersey, USA - TSNJ013 MetaG | ecosystem: Host-associated > Fungi > Mycelium > Unclassified | place: USA: New Jersey, Wharton State...
CCATAATTTCTAGAGACTAACTTATTTTATAATGAGTGGCAGGAACCTAGAGTGATAATAAACACTGTAGATATACTGAGTGACAAATTCTAGTCCATAGTATAAAATATTCTCACCCCAGAACCATGGAACAAGACTGAGGTACACAAAAAGTCAACCAACAATAAAGACTGGATTATGTAATGTATAAGATGAAAACAGAACTATGTCTGAAAAAGCATAACTACAACATATCTACTCAGCAAGCAGTCATTCATATAAGGCCTAGATGTTAGTAAAATTTACTTATTCTCTTATCAGCTTACCTTAAGTAAGCACTCTCCATTCTGTTTGCTCCACCTCCCAGAAACTATTTTATCTCATGTATATAAGGCACACCATCCAAGAATACATACAGTATCGCTTCTTCCTCTTACTATTATAAGACACTATATCTACAGGCTATTTAGGTGAGTAGCATGGTGTGATTCACCACTGCACTATGCTCTTTTGGCATCTTTCTACACTAGGTGGCCTAGAAATGCAGGGAACTTCACTAGAGAAAGAGGCTTAGTGAGGCCATCTGCAGATTGTTTATCCATAAGAATGTATGAAGTTGAAATACATCCTGATTTGTGACAATCACAAATAAACCTATACTTTGTATCAATATGTTTTGAGCATTCATTGACATTTCCAGTAGTGATAAGATTAATAGCAGACTAATTATTAGAATGGAGTGGAGTAGGTAGGGTAATTGGGATTTAAATAAAACTAAAGAAATTACAAAGCCATAGTGCTTTTTGACATCTAGTAGCAGCAGCAATAAACTTAGCTTTAGTCAAAGACATAAAAACACAAGCTTGCTTATGCAAAGCCTATGTTATAGTACTACCTGAGAAACAAGTCACAAAACCAGTGATAGACTTCCTATAAGAGCAACCAAAGTAGAGTAAGCTCCAGGAGAATTTTTAGTAATATTACACTCCTAGGTTACATTACAACTCACCTCCAGAAGAATCCTTAGAGCTTAGGATAAGGTATCTGGGGATGTACTCTATAATATATATATTATTACAGTCTGTCTGTCCCTGATCCTACAGTCCTATACACCAGGGTCAGAAGTTACCAAGTCAAGCTAGGGGTAATTAAATATTACATAGTAATATTTAATTAGGTGCAGGATCACTCTAGGAGGTCAGTCTAGCATTCCAGGAGTGATGTTAGTAGGGTCCCCTTACACTTTCTATCATTATAATCACCAGTTCAGTTAGAGTCTAAATAGACAACTGGTTCATCAGGATTCAGTAGATTGATAAATAAGCTTGTAGTCTAAGATACTATACAAATAGCAGTAAATATACTTTATTACTGTTATAAGTCACCTTGACTATAACAATGACCTATAAGTAGAATGGATATGAACTGGAGTTAAACTGGTAGCTAATAGATGGCTTGTAGTTTAAACAAGAACAAATACTATACTTGTATATATAGTAGACTGCAATTAAGTGAGAACTCTATCAAGTTCTCTTTTAACCCTGAAGTATTACCTTAAGTTAACCCCTAAATTAAGGTTCTTGAGTTGGTCACTGATAAAAGAACTTAATTCTATACTCCAGGCACTGTTCACTTTAGACCCTGCCTAAACTTTATTTTCTTATCATCCTCAATTGGTGATCAGCTTGATCACTGATTCTCTTGGATAGCAGGCCCTAGCTATAAAGAGGACTTAGTAGTCAGTTAAAGACTGCTGGAGACTTGGTACCAAACCCAGGTATTGTGTTCAAGATCTGATCTAGCAATTGGGTAGTACTTAGTAGATTACTTGTACACTTTCACTTTATTAGCCTTGTGCTGGGGGTCCATTGTAATCCATACATGTAGAAGAATAGCAGTGCATTTCTAAGAAGCTGCTTAGAGTAGAGATCCTCTTCTTAGAGGTGATAGTGTAACCCTAGTACTAGTACAGTAGTCAGTAAAACAGTAGAAGTCTGGTTGAATGAAGATCTTGTACCCAACAAATATAGTTGTAATTAGTAAGATTCCAAAAATCCCATTCTACTTTAAGGAGCACAACACCATGTCTCTTGAACAATATAACCAATTTATGAGTGACATGCTCAATCAACAGCAGACCCTTGCCAAATTGAGAGCAGAACTAGAAGAAAGAGAGAAAAGAAAGTGTTTCAGTTGTAGAAAGTTCAGGTATCTGGCCTGTAACTGCAGAAACAGTATTGGAGAAGAGGAGAGGAAAATAATTCCCAAAATAAGTTTAAAGTATTGGTGAGTTGAATGATACAATGTGGAGTAAGAGGTGAAGTAGAAATAAGACAGCAGGAAAGAGAAGAAGAAGGAGTAAAGTACTTTAAATACTAGGGAGTTGAGCACCACAAATGGGATTGTCCAAACATGGAAGTAAAAAGAAGGAGAGAAAAAAAGAAGGAGAAGATGTATATAGCCAGGCCACAAAAAACATAGCAAGAGAAAAGACTGGTAGATTCCACATGGAAAAAGGTACAGAAGTATTATGATAAGTAGAGCATATCCCCAGAAGATGCTCTCCTACTTGATAGAGAATGGATTACAGAGGAGGTGATAGCAACCTATGTGGATTGTGGAGGATGTGAGAGTAGAGGAGTACAGTTCTATGAAAATCAAAGGTAGAGCTTTTTTCTTGAAAGACAAGTGAAAAATATATGGTATAACCTTTGCTAGAAAATATGGGATTAGAGAAATAGAGAAGCAAGAAGGGGATAAATAACAAGGGTATAGTGTATAGAATACAAAAGGAGAAATGCTATAGGAGGAAGAGTATCAGAACAAGAAAGAAGAAAGATTTTGTGTCTAGAGTGTAGAATAGAAAACAAGAAGCTATGGTAGAACTGGAGAGTAACAGTGTACCCTGTAGAGAGAAAAGTACAGTAGAGTAGCACATAGGCAGAGATTCTGAAAAGTATAGCAAAGACAAAGAATAGGCAAAGGGATGTCAAAAGAACATTCAAAATGTTGAGAGAAGTATAGCTAAGCATTGGAGTGGAGAAAGCAGATACATATGAGAAAGTGACAATAAAAGCACTCCTAGATAGTGGTATAATAGAGATGTTCATAGACAAGAAAATAGCAGCAAAACATAGGTTTAAACTGCAAAAGCTAGATAGACCAGTGACAGTCAGAAATATAAATAAAATAAACAATAGTAAAGAGGCTATTATATACCAAGTAGAAGTAAATATATACTACAAAAGCTATGTGGAAAGGATAAGAATAGATATATATAACTTAAGGAGAACAGATATTATACTGGGTATGCCATGGTTGCAAGTGTATAACCCCAAGATAAATTAAAAGACAGGAAAAGTCAAAATAACAAGATGTTCACTAATCTGTAGAAGGAAAATAGCAGTAAAAAAAGAAATAGAGAAAAAGAAGAAGATTGGGAAGAAAATTAAAGTAGCAGACCAAGTAGACAGAGAAAAGTGAAAATGGACAATAGAGGAAAAATTTAATAACAAAGTTGAGTTAGATAGAGAAAAAGTAAGAAAGATGATACTACAAAAGTTTTATAGATAGCTCAAAGTATTCGAGAAAGCAAAATCAGAGAGAATGCTAGTAAGAAAACCCTAAGATCATACAATAAACCTAAGAGAAGATTTTATGCCAAGGAAAGGGAGGACATACTTAATGTTGAGAGAAGAGAAAGAAGAGATTAAAGAATTTGTAAAGAAACAGTTGAGAAAAGGGTATATTTGACCTTCCAAGTTATCTCAGACTTTACCAGTCTTCTTTATAGGAAAAAAGAATGGAAAGAAAAGAATAGTACAAGACTATAAATATCTTAATAAAGGAACAGTTAAGGACAATTATCCCTTGCCTTTAATTTTAGACTTGATTAACACCATGGGCATGAAAAAGATATTTACAAAGATAAACTTACAATAAGAGTACAACAATGTATGGATAAAAGAGAGGAATGAGTAGAAGGCTGCATTTACAATATATCTTGGGATATATGAACCTACTGTGATGTTTTTTGGTCTCACAAACTCACCAGCAATATTCCAAGCAATGATGAATGATATATGAAAAGATCTAATAGATATAGAAGATATAGTGGCATTTATAGATAATATATTGGTAGAGACAGAGTGTTAGTGCAGGATCATGAAGACCTAAGGTTCAACCAAGGTGGTTGTTCAGGAAGAACTCAATAGAGTTTCTCATTGGATTCCACTAGATACTTATACAAATATTGCATAGTCTATATACCTATCTTCTGCAATTATATAACCCTTACTAAGAACTATACATATCTTATATAATCCTTTCTATACTATTTATATCTTTACTGTATTGTATTCTTGGATATTTTCCATTAAGTTGATGAATGTGCAAGAAATAGTTTTCTTCTCGGAAGTCATTTCATAATACAGCCCTTTCTTTAAGTTTCCTTATCTCAAGGAATTTTTCCATTGTCTCCAGTTTTCCTTCCATCTTCTTTCCCTTTGTCTTTTATATTCCCTATTTGACTATCTCTATAATATCTTTGCTATAAACCTCCTTGGAAGTTCTCTTAAGAACTTCTTTTTGTCATCATTATCTTCCTGTTATCTTACTTCTTCAGTCTCTTTTCCATACTCTCTTTCAGACCCTTTAACCAGCTCCTTTGTATTCTTTAGGTCTTCTCTATTTTCCTAAGTATCTCCTTCTGCTATGTACCCCTTCCATCATACTAAGAACTTCTCTCTTCCTTTAACTATTTTTTTGTTTAGTATTTTTTCCATCTCAAATTCCTCTTCTCCTTTAATGATAACTGGTTTTGATAGAGTTTTTCTTTGTCTTTCCACCTGGGGCCCTTACAACCATACTTGACTTACATTAACTACAGGATGTATCTTAATAGAACTAGATAGTTTTAATTCTATAGTATTGGTTGAGACAATTCCCTTGACCTTATAGAGCCCCATAAACTATTCTGTTAACTTCTTCAACCTCCTTCCTACCATCTGTCACTTGAGATCCTTTGTACTTAACAATACCAAGTCCCTAACTTTATACTCCTTCCCTTTTTTTTGCTTTTTGTCTACATACTTCTTCATTTTCTCCTATACTTTCCCTAATGCTACTTTTGCTTCTTCCTAGATTTTCTTCATTCTTTTCACAAACTTTCCTACTACCTTAAACTTTCCCTTTCTTCTTCCTTCAAATTCCATTTGTAGATCCTGACCATAGTTTGCCTTAAAGGGGGATACTTTCATAGCCAAATGAATTTTGTTATTATATGTAAATTTAGCAGTTTCTACCCAGTCTAGCTATTGCTCCTGTCTGTGATCAATAAAGACCCTTAGGTATTGTTCTAGCTTCTGATTGATCCTTTCTGTTTGCCCATCTATTTAAGAATGATAGGCTATTAACAGCTTTGTCTAGATTCCTAACAGCTTGTTTAATTCTTTCATCATTTCTGCTGTAAACTGTACCTCTCTGTTTGATATGATGCTTTCCAGAAGACCATGCAATTTCCAAATATAATCTCTAAATAACCTAGCAAGCCCTTTTGCTGATGTTTTTTCTGTAGTTGCTATAAAGTGTACCATTTTACTGAAACGATCGCAAACTACTAGAATTGCATCATAGCCCTGAGCCAAAGGTAGTTTGGTAATAAAGTCTACTGAAATATGACTCCATAGTTTCTCTGGGATCATATTGGGTATCAGTTTTTCTACTGGGGCTTTACTTCTATTCTTGCAATATTGACAAGTATTGTATCCATCCATATATTTTCCAACTTTCTTTATGACTCCTGGTCACAAATAGTTTCTTGTCACTAGTTCTGTTGTTTTCCACCTCCTACCATATTCCTCTACTGGTGTATTGTAATATAGCTATATCACCTCCTCCCTCAATTCCTCCTCCAGTACATAGATTCATCCATTCTTCATAACTACTCCTTACTCTATTGTCCATTCTTTATTCTTCAATATTTTCATTTCTGCTCTCTTTAGTTCCTCCATTGCTTTAACTACTCTTTCATTCCCTTTCTATGCTTTTCTAATTCTATTTCTTAGGTCATTTTCTTTTACCAGTGTTTCTATCCTTTTTATCTATTCTGGTTTTATTAGTATTTGGTCTTTATTGTTGTTTTCTACACCCTCTTGCCAATCCAGTCTTCTGTTCAGCCCATCTGCTTTTCCCATACTTTTTCCTGGAACATGTTTCAAGATAAAGTCAAATCATAATAGGTATAATATCCATCTGGCTTGTCTTTGGTTTAACTTCTAGCTAGTCATGAAATATTAGAGGTTTTTGTGATCTGTCCAGATTTTGAACTTTACTTTTGCTCTCTCTAGGTAGTACCTCTACACTTCTAAGCATCAAATTACTACTAGTATCTCTTTGTTATAGATTTTGTAATTTTGCTCAGTTGCATTTAGTGACTTTGAGATAAAGGCAACTGGTCTCTATTTTTTATCTCCACACTTTACTGACAGTACTCCTTCTGTTGTATAATCTGAGGTGTCCATCTCTACCCTTATCTTCTTATCTAAGTCAGAGATGGCTAAGACTGGTTTAGTTATAAATACTTTCTTTAGTCATTTGAACACCTCTTCCTATTTCTCTCTCTACCTCTACTTCTCTTCCTTTCTAACCAGTAAATGTAATAGAGCTACAATTCTAGCAAAGTTCTTGATAAATCATCTATAGTAATTGGCAAATCCTAGAAACTTTTATACTTCCTTTACATTCTTTGAAGCTAGCCAGCTTAGAACTCTATCTACTTTTTTCTTCTGCATTTCTACTCCTCAAGGTCCAATTACTACCCCTAGGAATTCTACCTCTTTGACTTTCTACCAATATTTTTCTGGTTTAGCAAACAAATCATTCTCCTTCAGTCTTTTCAACACTTTCTTAACCAATTTGTCATGCTCTTCCTCAGTATCCATAGCAACTATTATATTATCAATGAATGTTGCTATATTTCCTTGATTGATTATATCTTAGAATAGATCATTCATCATGGTTTAGAAAGTAGCTGGAGAATTTGTCAGTCCAAAGTACATAATTGTTGGTTTATATGCCCCGATGTACATTATAAATGCTACTTTCTACTTATTGCCTTCCTTGATCCTCATATTGTTGTATCCCCATCTAAGATCACGTTTCATGAATACCTTCTTCTTTCCTACTCCATCTAGAATATTTGCAATTAGGAGTAAAGGATGTTCATTCTTTACTGTCCACTGGTTTATATGATAATAGTCTTGTACCATTCTCCTCTTACCATTCTTCTTTACTAAAAAATGGACTGGTGAGGTCTATGGCAATTTTGATGGCCAAATATATCCCTTTTGCAGTTGGTCCTTTACGAATACTTGTATCTTCTTTCTTTCCTCTCTTAATAGCAAATATACTTTCTTTTTCCTTAGTACAAATCCTTCTTTCAACTCTATTGCATGGTCTGATGGCTTTTTGGTAGATATTCTTTTTGATTTTTCCTTTTCAAATACTTTCTTCCACCTCCAGAATCTCCTAGGTACTAATTCTTCTACTGTTTTTTCTTCTTCTATTTTTCTCATCTGTCTCTTCTTCTATGTTTTCTGCTTTTTCTTTTCATATATTGGTAGATAACATATTATTTTCACTTTTCCTTTCTCCCAGTCAATTTCTAGATTATGGATAACTAACTATAGTATACCCAATATTATCTCTATTTTTCCCAGATTGCATACATCCATTCATACTCTCTCAATATGTCCTTTAAAGAATATATTGTACTCTACCTAATGAGTGATTGCTCCTCCTACATTTACAGTCCCATTTATGTTTCATACTAGCAGAGAATTTTTTAATCTTTCTAACTTAAATCCCTTCTATTTTGTAAACTTTGTGTCCATGAATAGATCTGTTTGTTACTCTACTATCCAACAGTGCTTTTACTGCTACCCTCTCATGATTCTCCAATTTTTCCAATCCTACTTTCATCCATACTTCTCTTAGTGGCTGGAGTGTATGCTGTACATCTCTTACTCCCTCAGTGTTACTTTGACAAGAACTTTTATTTTCCAGCTTTTCTGGATGCAATACACTGTATATATTTGAGGAGACCAGCCAGGAGCTTACTGTCTTCCATTGTTTTTTGCCAACTCTTGTGGCATCTCTACTACTCTCTTCTTTCTTTGCCAATGATTTTTGGCCATATGGCCCCACTTTCCACATACATAGTATGTTCTGTCTCCCCCTCTTCCTCTATCAACATCTATTGCATTGGGGTCTCTTTCTAGCCCCTGTTCTCCTTAGTTGTTCTATAGTTCTCTTCTAAAGTTCTGATCCCCTGCCCTCTACACAATCTGATCTCCTCTTCCTCTATATGATCCTCCCCCAAAACCTCCCCTAGGCTGTACATTTTCCTATAGGTATACCACATTCCTCTCCAACATTCTTTCTTTTGCTCCACTCTATCTTTGGTTTTTATCCAACCTCACTGTTCTTTCCTACTATTCTTTTTTTATACTAGGGGAGCTTTCTACCTCTGCTAGCTTTTTCCTAAGTGTCCCACTTAGCCTCTGTTTAAACTCTTCAATGAGGGGTCGTTCCTCATAATCACTTTCTCATGCCACCTTCTTGAATTTCTAGACATACTTGTCATAGGTTCTCCCTTCTTGCTCAATAGTTTTACTAAGAACTATACAAATTTTATATAATCCTTTCTATGCTATTTATATCTTCACTACATTGTATTCTTGGATATTTTCCATTAAGTTGATAAATGCATGAGAAATAGTTTTCTTTGTAGGAGTCATCTTATAATATAGAGGATGAAAAGAAGCATGATAATATAGTAGAGGAAATTCTGAGGAGGATAGAAGCAAATGATCTATATCTAAAACCAGAGAAATATATATGGAAAGTTAAAGAGATCAACTTCCTAAAACTAGTAATAGAGGTAGATGAAATAAAAATGCAGGAAGAAAAGGTGTTGGGAGTTCTAGAATGACCAAAGTCTAAGACAGTTAAAGATATGCAGAAGTTTTTAGGATTAGCAAATTACTATAGGCAATTTGTGAAAGATTTTGCCAGAATAGCTAAACTACTATATAGATTGGCCAGAAAGAATGAGAAGTAGAACTGGGAAAGAAAACAAGAAAAGGTATTTGAGGAATTGAAACAGGTATTCATAATATGACCAATGTTAGTAGTACTAGATCTAGATAAGGAGATGAGAATAGAAGTAGATGCATCAGAGTATGCAATAGAAAGAGTATTGTCAATGAAATATGAAGATAACAAGTGGAGACCAGTAGTCTTTATTTCAAAGTTGTTAAATGAAGCTAAAAGAAATTATAAAATTCATAACTGAGAGATACTGGTAATTATCAGATGTTTAGAGGAGTAGAGGTACTTGCTAGAAAGAGCACAAAACAAATTTAAGATTTGGAGTAATCACAAAAATCTAGAATATTTATGAGTAGTCAGAAACTGAACTGTAGACAAGTAAGATAGGCCTTGTACCTATCTAAATTCAACTTTATTCTTAAACGTGTGCCAGGTAGTAGCATAGGAAGAGCTAATAGCCTCAGTAGATATTCAGACTAGCAGATTGGAGTGAAAAGAGATAATGAGAATAGAGTGTTAGTAAAAAGGGAGTAACTAGAAGTCAAAGCAACATAAGTGATAGAAATCATGATAGACAGAGTAGATTTACTGGAGAAGATTAAGAAGTTAGATACAAAAGATGATAAAGTGATAAAGGCAGTAGAAAAAATAAAACAAGCAAAAGTAAAGATATTGAGAGATGAGGAGTGGCAAGAGAAAGATGGGCTAATATTAAGAGATAGAAAGGTATATGTCCCAAAAAACAAAAAACTGAAAGCAGAAGTAATCTAGCTATATCACAACATGCTAGTAGAAGGACAATGGAAGACAACAAAGCTAGTTACTAGAAACTTCTGGTAGCTAGGAATGACAAAAGAAGTCAAAAAGTATATAGAAGGATATAATGTCTACCAAAAAAATAAGGTTTGACTTGAAAACTTCTGACCCTGACTAACAGAACTATAGGATCAGGGATGTCTCAGCAGTAGAAGCAATACTGTAAAAGTACACTCTAGAAGCCTTATCCTAATTTCTGAGAATTCTCCTAGAAGTAAGTTGTAACTTATTTAAGAGTGTAATATTACTAAGAATTCTCCTGGAGTCCACTCCACTCCAGTTACTCTTATAGCAAATTAGGACCTTCTCAATGGAGCCTTGGAAGAATATAGTAGACAGCCTCTCTCCAGATGTCCTCTACTACTCTTAACTGACCCTCTAGAATACTCCACTCTGGACAAATGTTATATGCAGATACCCCCCAGACCATTGCTAATACTCTAGTCCATTCACAGCACCATCTGCACAAAGTTACTGAGTAACAGAATAGCTTAGAGACAAATATCAACAACACTCTTGCTGCTCTGACTATCCAGCTGCAACAACTTACACAGCTAGTTTCCAATACTCAACCCTCTCCTCCTGCAATAGCTTCTAGACCTTAGTCTCCAATGCCAGGTATATAAACCTCCAGACCTTAGTAGAAAAATTCAGATACAGACTCAGAGTGAATATCCAGAGCCAGATTGCCACTATACCCTATGAAAAACCTACTAATACAGACCTAGAGGCCTATGTCATGACTTGGCAAAATAGCTAAAGTCATTATTTACTTTTCTTTTTCTTTCTGGACTTACTACATAAGGATGGAGTGTGAGAAAGTATCACATAACTAAATGTCACAGAGTCACAGTCATGTGACATCATATGACTAAGTCACATGGGAACCATGGGAAGATAGTGTATAGACTATGTAGTAGTTATATAAGTAGTATAGGAAATTTAACGGGAACTCCATTGAATTCTTCTTGTTAACTCAGACTAGGAGTAGTTCTAAGACATCTCAGTCTAAGTTCTTACAGCCTGGTATTGAGCAGCTTAAAGGATTGACCAAGCTTGGCTGGCCAATAAGGTCTTCTAGTCTTTGCAATGCTCAGTACCACCTCTCCCCTCTAGATTTTCTGTCCTTCATCTAGCTCCACTCACTATGGTTTAAATTTCTCTAGTCATCTACTTCCCCCAGACCTCTACCTCTGTCTCTGCCCTAATCTTTCAGAGTCCCTATGGATGTTGACATAGTATAAAAGACCAGGCCACTCCTTCTATACAACTACTACTATTGTGGAGAAAACAGGCACCTCATAAAAGACTGTTTGTATTGTCTTAATATATGACAGCTTATGGTGGAGCAAAGAGAAGAGTTGATTGAAGATCTAATGGCTTTCAAGAATGTAGCTGCAGCAGAAGAATCAAAGCCTCTAGTAGAGGATTTTGTATAAAGTAGCTGGTAAAACATATGCCTTAGTTGCTTCTAGTAAATAGGTTCACTATACTCAAGATAGAAAGTGTTAATATAAGTAACAACAAATCCAAAGATGTATACCCCTTTACTCCAGCTAACTACTCTGTACCCTAGAGACCAAAGTGGAAAAGACAACTGCCTAAAGAGCTCTCTGCAAATGCCCTTGATGTATGTGGAATATCCCTAGTCCTTACCATGAAACTCAGTACAACCAATACCAGTAAACTCTGCTCCATCAATGTACTTCTGGACTGCAAAACCACTAGAAGCTTTATTAATTGTGACTTTGTCTGCTCAAAGAGGATCAACACTCAGACCATTTCTCGTTCCATACCAGTCTTCAACATTGATGGCTCTCCCAACAAAGCTAGCCAGATATTGGAAGTAGTAGATGTAGTCTTCTGTTATTGGACTTACTCAGAACGAATACTCCTGGTTGTCTCCAGCCTAGGGAAGCAGAAACTAATCCTTGACTACACTTGGCTTAAGGATTATAACCCCAAAGTTGACTGGGAAAAAGGAAAAGTCCATATGATACAATACCTGCCCTAATGTAAAGGATGTCATACCCTTCAGAGAGAACAGACCTTAAAGAAAAGACAAGAGGTCTAAGCTTTGCAGCACTATTAGACTAAACTCCTTTCTTTTCTAGATAAAAAGAAGGAAGATATTACTAGATTACTCACAGAGCCTTTCAAAGGAGTAATATGAGCCTTGGCCACTATCTCTCAATAGTTAGTGGAAAGAGCATGATAGAGTATAGAAATGCAAGCAACCTCTGCTCCTTTGCTCTCTTATGCCAGAGATTTTGAATCTGTGTTTACCAAGGATGATTTTGATATCTTACTGGAGTACTACTACTAGGACCATATAATAGAGCTCACTCTGGGTTCCAAGCCCAAGTCCACAAAGGTCTACCTTCTCTCCCCCATCAAACAAAAGAAGTTGGATGCCTTCCTATAGGAAAACCTATATACCAGATAAATATACCCATCCAAATCACCTATAGCCACTCTAGTGTTCTTCATCAAGAAGAAGAACAGTTCTCTCTAGCTAGTACAAGACTACTGGGCTCTCAACTCCATAATGGTAAAAAATAAGTATTCCTTGCCCCTCATTTCCAAACTCGTGTTGTAACTCCCCAGAGCCAAATACTTTACTAAACTAGACATCTGCTGGGGTTTCAACAATATATGCATTAAGTCTGGAAACAAGTGGAAGACCACTTTCTATACCAACTATGGCTTGTTTGAACCTTTGGTGATGTTCTTTGGAATGACTAACAGTCTGGCTATCTTCTAGACAATGATGAATAACATCTTCAGGGACCTCATCACTAAAGAAATAGTAGTAGTATACTTGAATGATATTCTCATCTTCACCAGGACTATTGAATAGCATGCCAAGACTATCTGAAGAGTGCTAGAAATTCTAGTAGAATACAAGCTCTGTCTCTATCTAGAGAAGTGTAAGTTCCAGAAGAAGCATATTGAGTACTTAGGCCTGGTGGTATTGGAGAATGAGATCTCAATAGACCTTGTCAAGGTCATTGGAGTCTAAGAATGGCCTATCTAAAAGTCATAGACTGATATTCAAGCCTTTCTAGAATTCATTAACTTCTATAAGCATTTCATCCAAGATTTCTTGGCCATAGCTCAACCTTTTTTTGACCTAATGTGCTCCAATTGGGCATAGAAGTAGGGAGACAAGAAACAGGCTACCTTCAAAGTTCTCAAAATAGTTGTAATTTCCACTCTAGTATTGGTCTTGTTCTATGACTCAAAATCTTTCTAGATTGAAGTAGATAGTTTGGACTATACTATAGATACCATCTTGTCTTAACAGTCTATGAAGAATAACAAGTGGCATCCAGTAGTATTTTATAGCAAGTTTTTGTCCCTGGTAAAACAAAACTACAAAATCCACAATAAAAAGATACTTGCTATTATTTGTGCACTAGAAGAATAGAGGCACTTTTTAGAAGAAGTGGCTAATCCAGTAGAGATTTGGACAGATCATAAGAACTTGAAATATTTTATGACTGCCAAGAAGCTAAACCACCAGCAAGCACATTGGTCTCTCTATCTAGTAAGGTTCAATTTCACCCTCTGCTACCAACCTGGACAATCCATAGGAAAACCAGATGCTTTATCATGGAGACCAGACTACAGTAATAGATCCTCTGACAACAAGAATATGGTATTGCTCTATCTAGAGTACCTGGCCATCTATACCCTAGAAGGAGTAGAGCTAACAGAAGCAGAATAGAGCATCCTATCCAAAGTTTACAAGGGTAACTACTCCAGAGACCTGGAAGAACCAGTTACCAAGGCTGCCCAAAAACTTCAACACTCCACTACAAAGATAGTTCATTTGTTAGAGTAGTCAAATGTAGATAGTTTGCTCTATTTTTGAGAAAATATTTATATGCTCTAGACCCTAGACTTGCATAGGAAAATAGTCTCTCTGTGCTACGACACCAAGGTCACTGAATACCCCAGTAGATGGAAGACACTAGAGCTAGTATCCTAGAACTATTGGTGGCCCCAGATATCTAGGTATATAGGATAATATATGAGCATCTGTGATCTCTATCTCTGCACAAAATCTTCTAGGAAACCTCCAGTCAGAGAGTTCCACTTCATCCCAATACCAGATGCCCAATGGAACACCCTTAGTATTGACTTTGTGATAGAGCTCCCAGAGTCCTTTGGATACAACACTGTTATGATGGTAGTGAACTCTGTATCAAAGAGAGTTTACTTTATTCCAGCATACACAATAGTAACTGCAGGAGGAGTAGCAAAGTTGTTTCTGCATTAGGTATGGAAACTCTATAGACTGTCTAGACATATAATCTTAGACTACAGACCTCAATTCATAGTCTTGTTTACAAAGAAGCTCTACTATCTACTGGAAATCCAACTAGTCTTCTCTATGGCCTAGCACCCACAAACTGATGGACAAACAGAGTGTGTCAACCAGGAACTTGACCAATATCTATGCTTCTTTATCAATGAGTAACAGGATGACTGGTATGACTTGCTACCAATAGCAAAGTTCTAGCACAACAATTATATATATACTTCTACTTAGTAGACTCCATTCTTGCTCAACACCAGACAAATCCCCTATATAGGCTTTAAACCTAGACAGCACCCCTCTAGGCTGGAAATGGTAAACAAGTTCACAGAACAGATGAAGACAACAGTTAAAGAGACCAAGGCCACAATTTGGAAGGCACAAGAAAACATAATGCAATACTACAACCAAAGAAGGTCTTCAGCCCTGGTGTTTTGTCCTAGAGATTAGGTGTTTCTGGATGCTACTGATATCAAGACTATATGTCTATTTCCAAAACTATTGTATTGTTACCTTAGATCCTTTATAGTAGAACAACAAGTAGGACCCCTTGTCTATTACCTCAAGCTACCACATACAATGAAGAAACTCCATCCCATGTTTAATGTAGTGAAGCTATCTGCCACTCCAGACAACCCAATCCCTAGAAGAAGGCCCAGACCTCTACTACCATCTGTTGTCATTGACAGAGAAAAAGAGTAGGAAGTGGAAGAAATCTTAGATAGCTATTGGCATAGAAGAAGATTCTAGTTTCTGGTAAAATAAAAAGGATTTGGAAGAGAGCACAATTCCTAGAAAGCAGTTTCCAATGTCTTAGCACTGGACCTTGTAGTGGAATTCTATTGCAAACACCCTGCAGCCCCTAGACATATCTAACAAGCAGACTTCAACATGATTTTTCTTTCTAGAACTATTACTTTGAGATACAGCAATCTTAAGAAAGAGGTAAATGTAAGGGGACCCTACCAACACTGCCCCTGAAACACCAGACTCATAGCCTAGAGCAATCCTGCACTTAATTAAATATTACTGTGTAATATTTAATTTTCTTTAGCTGAACTCAAAGACTTCTGACCCTGACTAATAGAACTATAGGATCAGGGACATCTTAGTAGTAGAAGTATATATTGTAGAAGTACACTCCAAGAGCCTTATCCTAATCTCTAAGGATTTTCCTAGAGTCTACTCCACTCTTACAATTACCAAGTACTATTAAATTTCATCCAGTAGCAAATGTCAGTAGAATATGTAGATACATAGGGCAAGTAGAGGATCAGAGAAAGAAGCAACTAGCTTCAGTTATAATAAAAGGAGAAGAGGAGTAGAAAGTCAAGAGAATTCTAAATAAGCAACAAATAAGAGGAAAAGACAAGTATCTTGTACAGTAAAAGAGATTCATAGCAGAATCCAATACTTAGAAAAGAAAGAAAAATTTAGAAAATACAAAGAAGACAATTAAGGAATTTGAGAAGAAATATCAGCAAGATATAGAAGATGTAAGAAGATAAGAAAGAGAAGAAGAAACATTTAGGAGGAAAAAATTACCAAAAATGTTTATGATAAAAAAATTATTTGGGTAGTCAGATAAGAGATACAACAAAGAATATTAGGGAAGACTTGAAAGGAACTGGAGATGATGGAAGGGAGAATGAGTTAAAGAAAAAAGAATATTAGAAACAATTTAGAAAGAAGAAGAAGAGATTGGACAAAAAGAGTTAGAAATTAGAGAATAAATAAAAGAAGATGACAATGAAATGGACAACATGGTTGACCTATACTACAAGCTGTAAAGTCCTTAGAACAAGGAACCTTGAGAGGGGGGTGGTGTCATGACTAAGCAAAATAGCTAAGTTATTATTTTCTTTTCTTTTTTTATTTGAATTTACTATACAAGAAAGGAATATAGAAAAGTATCACATAACATATTACAGATCAAGATGATGCCACATGATAGAGTCATATGATGAATGTGGGAAAGTAGTGTACTATAAGACTATGGAGAATATGACTTTAATCTACAAACTAAAGAACTACAATATAGTAATAGAGTACTTATACAAAACCTAAAATAGAAGTGGTGGTACAAGTTTTTGGTCTACATTGTTATTCTATAGGAGTAGACAAATTAGAAGTTCAGGAGCAGAAATTATTAAAAAAATAAAAATAAATATTAAATAATACTGAATTTCTAGTATATGACAATAGACAACCTCTTTCAAAGATTTGGTATTCCCAACAAGATTATATCTGACTAAGACCCTTTATTTATTGCTAAGTCCATGAAAGCATTCTTATAGGAACTAGAAATCAAACAAGTTATATCTATTGCTTTTTACACTCAAACAAATAGCACTACTAGATAATTTAATCAAGAAATTAAACTTTACCTCACTATCTACTATACCAATAACCCTGAAATATGGGCAGATAAGCTATCAATGACCAAATATGCTTATAACTCAAGATTCTATGGAGAAAGATCATACACCCCATTCAAACTTATATTTGAACATTCTACTAAACAGCATATTAATACCCCAAAAACCTCATTTATAACAGCTGTCAGAAATATGGGGAATAGTATAGAAAGGCTATAAATATACTATGAAATTACTATGAATTATACTGTAAAAGCATACTCTGGGTTCTGGAAAGTGATACAAAGGACAGAGTTGGAATAAGAAATATACTACTAAAAGGAATAAAAGATGTTGCTCTCTAGTCTCATGGTTTTACAGCTAGTCTAGAGAGAATGTTAGTGATAACAAAGAAGTAGAATAATTTTGGCCTCAGTTCATGCACTGTATCTCAATCTCCTGTTGCTGTTGTGGTTGTGTATTTTGGAGTAGTAGAACACCATCCAAAAAAAGAGTAAATTCAGGAGTAATAGAGTAAAAAGGTATATAGCAAGAAAGAATAATACTACAAGACTTTAGGGATTGGTGACACAATCTATAAACTAAAGAACTATAATATATAGCTGGAGTACTTATACAAAATCCAAAATAGGAGTTGTTGTACAAGTATTGGTCTATATTATAATCCTATAGAAGTAGACAAATTAGAAGTTCAGGAGCAGAAATTACAAATAAATTAAAATTAAAATAAATAATAAATAATACCAAAAATTCAGTATATGACAACAGCTAACAATAGAATTAACCATATAGAGAATATTTGGACAAATGCCAAACAAGTATATAAAATTGCCAAAAATATTATTAATCAGAGAATCAAGAACAAGCTTCCAAATCTCAAAATAAGAACACAAGTTTGGCTAGACTTTTAGCATATCCAAATTGAAGGACCCTCAAAGAAGCTTGCACTAAAACAATTAGGACCCTTCAAAATACTTGAAAGAACAGGACCTGTGAACTACAAGTTAAAATTACCACTACACTGAAAGATGCACCCCATTTTGCATATTTATCTACTCTGGTCCACAGAAGAAAATACCCAGTATGGCAAATTCTTAGAGAAACCCTCACCTGAAATTATTGTAGAAGAAGAAGAATGGGAAATCAAAGATATTATTGACTCAAGAACTAGAAACAGGGTAAATGGTTCACTGAAAAGGATGCCCAAATTTAGAATGCACCTAAGAACCAGAAGAAAACCTTGGGAATTCAAAGCAGATTCTCAATGTATATAAAAGAAGGACAGAACTACAACAATGAAGAAATTTACATTCATGTCTTCATTCTCTAGTTTATCAACTCTCATCACTATTCCACCAACTCCCTTACCAGTTAA
>Ga0153929_1000338_pt1 | contig 17838 bp, 16 predicted proteins | sample TSNJ013MetaG_FD_104689 | JGI IMG/M metagenome (GOLD analysis project Ga0153929, IMG submission 104689) | Attine ant fungus gardens microbial communities from New Jersey, USA - TSNJ013 MetaG | ecosystem: Host-associated > Fungi > Mycelium > Unclassified | place: USA: New Jersey, Wharton State...
GCCCTAATAGTAGATTAGGATCTCCTAAAACAGAGTCTTGGAAGAATGCAGTGGACAGCCTCTCTCCAGATGCTCTCCTCTGCTCTCTACCAGCCCTCCAAAACACTCCACTCTGTACAATATCACATGCAAATACTCCCTAGACTGTTGCTAACACTCTAGTCTATCTGCAGTACCATCTGCACAAAGTGACCAAGAGACAGAATAGCTTGGAAAACAGCATTAACAACACCCTCTCTGCTCTGACTGCTCAACTATAGCAGTTCACACAGTTAGTCTCAAACCCCCAGCCTGTGGCTCCAGCTATATCTTACTCCCCAGTGTCTGTACTACCAACCTCTTCTCAAGCAACTACAAGGCCATGAGCTTGTCCAAAACTCTTGTTCTCTCCTGACTTCTATAAAGAGTGAAACTCTGGTTGGGCCTTTCTCAACTCCTACACTCTATACATATATCTGATCCCAGAGCAGTTTAGTTGTAAAGAAGAAAAGGTCCTATAGGCATTAATGTTCTTCAAAAAAGACTAGGCTATAAAGTGGTCTGAGAACCTCTTCAGGCAGGAATTGGACACTGATGTTTTTCCTATCCAGACTTAGGCTGACTTTGATCAGCACTTCTACACCCAATTCTTCCTGGTGAATGCAGAAGTAGATACAATAAATACCTTGGAGAGATTGTCCTACCACTAAGGAAGTTAGATGGTGGATGACTACTTGGACAGCTTTCAGGCCCTGGTTTCTGATGCCAGTTACATGGATCTGCAGACTCTGGTTATGAAGTTCAGGCAAGGCCTCTAGGCAAATATACAAAGTCAAACTGCCACCATGCCCTATAGGAGGTCCGTTAACATCAACTTTGAAGAATGGTATTGCATAGCCCAGAAAATTGACTAGGCCTAACTCACTAACAAGGCCTTTTAGTCCTCACAGTATCCAGTACCAGCCCTCTTGTCTAGGATCTCTACTTCCTATCCAGTCCCTTTGTCTGTGGTATGCCCCCTAGTTTTCTCTGTATCTGCCTCTTCAAAACCATTGCCTCTACTTCTGTCCCAATCTCTTAGAGTCCCTATAGACATCAATATGGTATAGAAGACCAGGCCACTCCCTCCATACAACTGTTATCACTATAGAGAGACCAACTACCTTGTAAAGAACTGCCCATATTGCTTCAATATACAACAAGTTATAGTAGAACAGAGGAAAGAGCTGATTGAGGATTTAATAGCTTTCAAGGATGTAGTTGTTGTAGAGAAATCAAAGCCTCTGGCTGAGAAGGATTTTGCATAGAGTGGTCAGCAAAACATGTGCTCCAGCCACTCTCAGTAAATAAGTTTACTGTACTCAAAATAAAAAATATCAATATAGATAACAGTAAACCCAAAGATATATATTTCCTCTCCTCCACTCCAGACATTTACCCTTCTATCCAGAGACTGAGGTGGGAAAAACAACTGTCCAAAGAACTCTCTGCCAATGCCCTTAACATGTATAGAATATTCTTAACTCTCTCAGTAGAGCTCTGTACTACTGACACCAGTAAGTTCCACTCTGTTAGTGTACTTTTGGACTGCAGAGCAACTGGGAACTTTATTGATCATGACTTTGTATACTCCAAAGGTATCAACACCTAGACCATTTCCTGCCCCATACTGGTTTTCAACATAGATAGCTCTTCTAACAAGGCCAGCCAGATATTAGAAGTAGTAGACATAGTCCTTCACTATTAAATGTACTTGGAGTGGATGCTCCTTGCCATCTCCAGTTTGGAGAATCAGAAACTAATCCTTGGCTACACCTGGCTTAATGATTACAACCCTAAAGCCAACTAGGAGAAAGAAGAAGTCTGTATGATACAGTGTTTACCCCAGTGTAAAGGATATTGTACCTTTTGGAGGGAACAGACCTTAAAGAGGAGACAAGAGGTCCAAGCCCTGTAGCACTGTTGAACTAGACCTCTTTCTCTTTTGGATGAAGAGAAGGAAGAACTTGAAGCTCCACATAGAACTAATGGATGAGACTGGGAGTCTGGAGACCAACTGTTTATCACTAGGCTACTCCTAGAACCCTCCAAAGAAGCAATATGTGTTATAAGAGCCCCAAACAGGAAAAGGTTTCCCACACATTTGAATACTTAATCCAAAACCTCAAAGCATACAACAGAGTAAGGATATAAATAGGGTAGGGATTCAGTAAGTCAAATCACGTGATAAGGTCAGGTGATCATAGAACATTCTGGAAAGGACATGTGATTGTGGGACTCTAGGGTACAGCCACTATAGTAGTAGTATAAATAGGGCTGTAATCCAATGAAGAACTCTATTGAGTTCTTCTTGAATATCCACCTAGGGTGATCACTAAGGACATTCATTGTCTATAGATAACACAAGAACTCAATACCATATCTGAGCACTGTTCACCTTGAACCCTGCTCAAAATCACTTAAAGGCACAGTTGGCTTCATACCGGCCCCACGAGTGATTTCCCCCTACTACACTTATTCTACACTCTTTCTTGCTAGGGAGCACAGTGCTCTCAAGCCTCTTGGATAGCAAGCTCTAGCTGTAAAGGGAACTTCACTGTCAGTTAGGGATAGTGGGTAGACGGCCTGGACAAAGCTTGTGTCCCCACCCGAGACCTGACCTCTATATCGAGTGGGCTCATAATTAGTTCTTTACTATCAGCTCTATGCTACCAATCCATTGTGATCGGTCTATGCAGGGGAATGACAGGAACCTCTTAAAGGCCCATCTAGCTTAGAGATTCCCTTCTTAGGGATAATATTGTTTTACTCTTCTTAGTCAGTAGTCAGTCATAAGTACAGATGAAGAAGACTGCTCATCCTCCTATGAGGAAACATTGCCATCACCATCACTATCGCCATTGCCATCACCAATGTCTCATCAACAACAATAGCAACAGGGGGAACACCCTTCAGTGCCTGCCCCCCCCCAAACCAGAGAGGAGCAACTCCTTACTATGATTGCAACCCTGCAGCAGCAGGTCAATACCATGCTCCTTCAGCAACAAGGGAGCAGAGTGGAGGTTGCAAGACCTCAAGTTTTCAGTGGAAAAATAAAAGAGGTGAGCGCATTCATTAATGCGGCTCACCTATACATTAGGATAAAGATGACAGAAGAAGCAGCAGCAATCCAGGTGGCCTGGGTATTGTCATATATACAGGGAGGAATAGCAGAGGCATGGAAGAATAACTTGTTGGACGAGCTGGCCAAGGGAGAGTCAGAGGTGGAATCAGCGGAGCAACTGTTTACAAAAATAAGGAATGACTTTGGGAAGACATTGGAAGAGGAGAGAAAGATAGAACAACTGAGAACAATTGAGCAAGGAGGGAGAACCTGCAATGAATATGTGCAGGAATTCAAAAAGATCACCAGGGGGAGCAGCTATGAGGAAAGACCCCTCATCAAAGAATTTAAACAAGGACTGAACGGGGCCATCAGAAGGAAGTTAGCTAAAGCAGAGGAACTGCCAACTACCATTGGAGAGTGGCAAGAAAGGGTGGTGAGACTGGACAGAAACCAGAGACAGAGCAGGGCAGAAGAGAGAGTATTGGGGAGGAATGCAGCATGCCCAGAGGGAAATGTGCAGCCAAGAGGAGGAGGATCATATGGGGGAAGAGGGGGACAAATAACATGGAGAACGGGAGGGGGATATAGAGAAAGAGGAGGAGGAAATACACTTGATAGAGGAGGAGGTCAAACGGGTCCAAGAAAAGACCCAAACACAATGGATATAGATAGAGAAAGAGGAGGAGACAAGACGTGCTATGTGTGTAGAAAGTGGGACCACATGGCCAAGAACTGCTAGGAAAGGCATAAGGAAAGGGTAGTAGAAATGCTGCAGAAGTCGGCAAAAGAAAATAGAGGACAGTGAGCTCTTGACTGGCCTCCAACAATGTATGCAGTGTATTGCGCCTAGAAAAACTAGGCAATAAATTAAATTCTGTCAATACAACTGAGAGAGTAAAAGATATACAGTGCACACTATGGCCGTTAAGAGAAGTCTGGTTGAAAGTGGGGTTAGAGAAGTTAGAAAAGATAGTGGGGCGACAGATCTGTTCATGAACACGACCTTTGCAAAGGAAAAGGGGTTTAAAATGGAAAAGTTAAAAAAACCCCTCGTAGTCAGGAATGTGGATGGAACAATAAATGTGGGAGGAGCTATAATGTACCAGGTCGAGTGCAATATGTTCTTCCAAGGACATATAGAAAGAGCAAGGATGGACATGTGTAACTTGGGAAAAACAGAGCTGATACTGGATATGCCATGGCTAGCAGCCCATAATCCAGAGATAGACTGGGAGAAGGGGGAAGTAAAAATGACACGTTGTCCACCAATATGTGGGAGAAGAAAACAGGAAGGGGAGGAAGAGGAAGCAAGAAAGGTGGAAAAGGATGAGGATGAAGAAATGTTAAAAAGACTAGTATCCAGAAAATTTTGGAAGTGGAGAAAAGTATTTGGAAAAAGAGAGTCAGAGAGAATGCTGGTATGGAAAACCTGGGATCACGCCATAGAATTAAAGGAAGGGTTTACACCAAAGAAAGAGAAGGTATACTCATTATCAAGAGAAGAAAGAGAGAAGGTACAGACATTTGTGGAAGACCAGTTGAGGAAAGGATATATTCAACCCTCTAAATCACCCCAAACATCACCAGTACACTTTGTGGTGAAAAAGGATAGTGCACAGAGGATGGTACAAGATTATCGGCACATAAACCAGTGGATGATAAAAAATGGGTACCCTTTACCCCTTATTGCAGACATATTGGATGGAGTAGGAAAGAGGAAGGTATTTACGAAGTTGGACTTAAGATGGAGATACAATAATGTCAGAATCAAGGAAGGGGATGAATGGAAGGCAGTATTCACAGCACATATTGGAGCATATAAGCCCACAGTCATGTATTTTGGGTTAATAAACTCCTCCGCTACCTTCCAAGCAATGATAAATGACCTGTTTAGGGACCTCATAAACCAAGGGGACACAGCAACCTTCATTGATGACATTTTAGTGGCCACAGATACAGAGGGCCATGACGAACTGGTGGAAGAAGTGCTAAGGAGATTGGAGGAGAACGATCTATTTGTGAAGCTGGAGAAATGCAAATGGAAAGTGAGAGAAGTGGAGTTCCTGGGAGTAGTGATCAGTCCAAAGAGAGTGGAGATGCAGAAAGAGAAGGTAGAAGGAGTTCTGAGCTGGCTGGTACCTAGGAAGTACAAAAGTTCCTAGGCCTTGCCAATTACTACAGGAGGTTCATAAAGAACTTTGCTAGGATAGCAGCACCGCTACATGTGCTAGTCAGGAAAGAGCAAAAGTGGAAATGGGAGAAGGAGCAAGAGGAAGTGTTTGAGAAACTTAAGGCAGTGTTCACCACAGAACCTGTTCTGGCCATCCTGGACATCAATAGGGAAATGAGAGTGAAAGCAGATGCCTCAGACTATGCAACAGGAGGAGTGCTATTGATGAAGTGCAAAGATGGGAAGTGGAGACCGGTAGCCTTCATCTCTAAATTGTTAAATGCCATGGAGCGAAACTACGAAATTCATGATAAGGAGATGCTGGCAGTTATAAGGTGCCTAGAAGCATGGAGGCATTACTTGGAAGGAGCAAAACTCGGATTTGAAATCTGGACAGACCACAAGAACCTCCAGTACTTTATGACAAGTCAAAAATTAAACTGCAGACAAGCAAGATGGGCCCTATACCTATTGCGATTTAATTTCACATTAAAGCACATTCCAGGAAAGAGCATGGGAAAGGCGGATGGGTTAAGCAGAAGACCAGACTGGCAGGAGGGGGTGGAAAGAGACAACAAAGACCAGAAACTGATAAAACTGGAGTGGATTAGGGGATAGAAATGATAATAGAGGAGGAAGACCTAAGAGAAAGAATCAAAAAGACGCAGAAAGAGAATGAGAAGATAGTAAAAGCAGTGGAAGAGTTAAAAAGGGCAGGGATAAAAGCACTAAAAAATGAAGAGTGGGAAGTAAAAGATGGAATAGTATTAAAAGAAGGAAGGATATACATACTAGAAGGGGACCTCAAAAGGGAGATAATCCAACTATACCATGATACTCCAATAGGAGAATATGGAGGAAGATGGAAGACGGCAGAGTTGGTCGCCAGGAATTACTGGTGGCCAGGAGTAATGAAAAAAGTAAGGAGATATATGGATGGATGTGATGCATGCCAGAGATACAAAAACCAGAGCAAGGCACCAGCAGGAAAGCTGATGCCCAATGCAATCCCAGAAAAACCATGGAGCCATATATTGGCAGATTTCATCACCAAACTGCCATTGGCCCAAGGATATGACACCATTCTAGTAGTATGTGACCGTTTTAGCAAAATGGTATACTTTATAGCAACAACAGAAAGGACATCAGCAAAGGAACTCGCAAAGCTGTTCCGAGATCATGTATAGAAGTTACATGGGCTCCCAGAAAGTGTCATATTGGATAGGGGAGTACAATTTGCGGTGGGAATGATGAAGAAATTAAATAACTTGCTGGGAATCCAGACAAAACTCTCAACAGCTTATCATCCTCAAATGGATGGCCAAATAGAGAGGACGAACCAGGAGTTAAAACAGTACCTGAGGGTCTTTATCGATCATAGGCAAAAGCAGTGGCTAGATTGGTTAGGAACGGCAGAATTTGCATACAATAACAAAATTCACACAACAACAAAAACCTCGCCATTCAAGATAAACTATGGTCAAGACCCAAGGATAGGATTTGAGGGGAGAAGGAAAGGAAAGTATGAAGCAGCAGGAAAATTTATAGAAAAAATGAAGAAAATCCAGGAGGAAGCAAAAGCAGCATTGGGGAAAGTGCAGGAGGAGATGAAGAAATTTGCAAACAGAAGGAGAAGAGAGGAGGAAGAATACAGAGTAGGGAACTTAGTGCTGCTAAGTACGAAGGACTTGAAGTGGCAAATGAAAGGAAGAAGATCGGAGAAGCTAACTGAACGCTTTGTGGGCCTCTACAAAGTAAAGGGAATCATCTCGAGTAATATGATAGAATTAGAACTGCCTAAATCTATTAAAATATATCCTGTAGTTGACGTAAGTAGAGTACAACTCTATAAATCACAGGTAGAGGGACAGAAGAAGATATCACCAAAACCAGTTATCATCAAAGGAGAAGAGGAATTTAAGGTAGAGAAAATCTTAAACAAAAGGACAGTTAGAGGGAAGAAAAAGTTCCTGGTGAGATGGAAAGGATACACAGCAGAAGAAGATACCTGGGAAAATAGGGAAAACTTGGAAAATACCAAGGGATTAGTAGAAGAGTTTGAGAGGGAGTACAGGGAAGAAGTCAAAGAACTAAGGCGACAGGAGCAAGAAGAAGAAGAAAAGGAATTTAGTCAGGAACTACCTAGGGAATTCACAGCAAAACTACTGTACAGTTGGGGAAAAAGGAAATACAAAAGGGAAAGGGAAAAGAGGTAGAAAGAAAACTGGAGCCAATGGAAAAATTCCTTAGGATGAGGAAACTTGAAGAGGGGGCCATGTTATGAGAGCCCCAAACAGGAAAAGGTTTCCCACACATTTGAACACTTAATCCAAAACCTCAAGGCATACAATGGAGTAAGGATATAAATAGGGTAGGGATTCAGTAAGTCAAATCACGTGACAAGGTCAGGTGATCATAGAACATTCTGGAAAGGACATGTGATTGTGGGACTCTAGGGTACAGCCACTATAATAGTAGTATAAATAGGGCTGTAATCTAATGAAAAACTCCATCGAGTTCTTCTTGAACATCTATCTAGGGTGATCACTAAGGACATTCATTGTCTATAGATAACAATATGAGCCTCAACCACTACCTCCCAACAGTTAGTGGAAGAAGCACAAAGATGTAAGCAACCTTTGCTTTTTTGTTCTCTTATGCTAGAGGCTTCAAATCCATGTTCACCAAGGATAACTTCAATGTTTTACTGGAATACTACCACTAGGACCACACAATAGAGCTTATTCTGGGTTCTGAGCCTAAGTCCACAAAGATCTACCCCTTCTCTCCTGTTGAGCAAAAGAAACTAGACGCCTTTCTAGAGAAAAACTTGTACACTGGACAGATATGCCCATCCAAGTCACCCATGGCTGCCCCAGTATTCTTTATCAAGAAGAAAGATGGTTCTCTCCAGTTAGTACAGAACTATAGGGCTTTCAACTCCATGATGGTAAAGAACAAGTATCCCTTGCCCCTTATCTCTGAACTCATATTGTAACTCCACAGAGCCAAGTATTTCACTAAACTGGACATTTGCTAGAGTTTCAACAATATATGCATCAAGCCCAGAAACAAGTAGAAGGCTGCCTTCTATATCAACTACAGCCTGTTTGAGCCCTTGGTAATGTTCTTTGGGATGACAAACAGTCTGGCCACCTTCTAGATAATAATGAATGGCATCTTTAGGGACCTCATCACTGAAGGAATAGTAGTGGTGTACTTGGACAACATCCTGATCTTTACAAGGACTGTTAAACAATATACAAGGGCCATCTAGAGAGTACTGGAAATCCTAGTAGAATACAAACTGTGCCTTTGACCGGAGAAGTACGAGTTCTAGAAGGAATGGATTGAGTACTTGGGCCTGGTAGTATCAGAGAACAAGATCTTGATGGATTCTGTTAAGGTCATCAGAGTCTGAGAATGGTCCACTCCAGAGTTGCAAACCGATATTCAAGCCTACCTGGGATTCATTAACTTCTATAGGCATTTCATCCAAGACTTCTTGACTGTAGCCTAGCCCCTTTTCAACTCAATACATTATAATCAGACATGGGAATGGGAAGACAAGAAACAGGCAATCTTGTTGTGTAACTTAAGTTGAGTTAATTCAATAGCTAAGTCTTTGAGAGTTACAAAGAGAATTTGATGAGGTTCTCACTCCATTATGCCAGCTACTTATACAAGTACACTATTTGCCCTTGTTTATATTGATAGTATTCTACAATCAGCCAAGAGGCTGCCAGTTCAATTCCCTTGTCCATTATTCTATAAATACATATCTTTGGTCATAGTTAAGATGGCTCATAACAGTATTCCTCTCTTAAAGGTCTTCATTCTGAGGACTTCACAATTCATTGTATGGGTCTTGTAGATTACCCATTTCATCTTCTTTGTCCCACTCTATACTCCTCTGGCTTACTTCTCTTCCTATTTACATATTTTCTTATTTCTTCTTGACTCTTCCTTAGCACTGCCTCTACTTCCTTGTGTACTTCTTTCATTCTCTTTGCAAACTCTTCTACTTTCTCAAACTTCCCCTTTTTTCTCATCTCAAATCCCATGTGTAGACCTTGTCTATTATTTGCCTTGAAAGGCAATACTTTTGTACTTGTTTGTACTTTGTTGTTGTATGCAAACTCTGCCATTGCTAACCAATCTGGCTACTATTCCTGATAGTGATTGATAAACATTCTCAAGTATTTTTCTAGTTTCTGATTCATTCTTTCTGTCTGACCATTTGTTTGTAACTGGTAAGCTGTTGACAATTTGGTATCAATCCCCAATATTTGATCTAACTCTCTTATTATTCCTACTGCAAACTGTGCTCTCTTATCTGTTATAATACTTTCTGGTAATCCATGTAATTTCCAGACATTATCTCAGAACAGTCTTGCTACTTCTTCTGCCAAAGTCCTTTCTGTAGTAGGCACAAAGTGTGCTATTTTTGTTATCCTATCACATACTACTAGAATCACATCATATTCCTGTACTAGTGGTAACTTTGTAATGAAGTCTACTGTTGTATGACTCCAGGGTTTTTCTGGTACTACATTAGGCATTAATTTCCCTGCTAGTGCCTTTGTATGATTCTTGTTCCTTTGGTATGCATCACAAGATTCTATATACTTTTTGACTTCCTTTATTACTCCTGACCACCAAAAGTTTCTAGTAACCAATTCTGTTGTCTTCCACTGTCCTCTATGTCCTTCTACCAGTGTATTATGGTATAACTAGATTACTTCTACCCTCAACTTCTTATCTTATGGTATATATACTTTCTTATCTCTTAGTATTAGACCATTCTCTTCTCTCTATTCTTCATCTCTTAACATCTTTACCTTTGCTTGCTTTATTTCCTCTACTATTTTTATTACTTTGTTATTTTTTGCATCTAACTTTCTGATTTCCTCTAGCAGATCTACTTCTTCAATTACTACCTCTGTTACCTGTGTCACTCTCACTTTTAACCACTTCTTTTTCACTAACACTCTATCTTCATTATCTCTCTCTATGCCAATCTACTAGTCTAGTTGTCTACTTAGGCTGTCTGCTCATTCCATACTACTCTCTGGTATATTTTTCAGGTGGAAGTCAAATCTTGATAGATACAGGGCCCATCATGCTTGTCTTCTGTTTAACTTCTGGCTGCTCATAAAATATTTGAGGTTTTTATGATTGCTCTAGATTTCAAATCTGCCTTATGGGCCTTTCAGTAAATGCCTTCACTTTTCTAAACACCTGATAATTGCCAACATCTCTCTATCATGAATCTTATAATTCTTTTCTGCTTTGTTCAATGATTTTGAGATAAAAGCTACTAGCCTCTACTTTTCATCCTTACACTTTATTGATAATACTTCTTCTGTTGTATACTCTGATGCATTTGCTTCTACTCTCATCTCCTTGTCCAAGTCAGGTGCTACTAGCACTGGTCTTGTTGTAAACACTCTTTTTAACTCCTTGAATGCCACTTCCTGTTCCTCTCCCCAATTCCACTTTTCATCTTTTCTGACCAATCTATACAGCAGTTTGGCTAACTTAGCAAAATCTTTTACAAATCATCTATAGTAATTTGCCAATCCTAGGAACTTCTGCACTTCTTTGACTGTTTTAGGTCTAGGCCATTCAAGAACTCCTGCCACTTTCTCCTCCTGTATCTTAATTCCTTCTGCTTTCATTACCAGTTCAAGAAAGTTGATCTCTTTGACTTTCCAAATACATTTTTCTGGCTTTACATAGAGGTTGCTCTCCTCCATTCTCTTCAACACTTCTTCTACTATCTCATCATGCTTCTTTTCATTCTCCATTCCCACTAGCACATTGTCCATAAATGCTGCTACATCTCCAGTATCAATTAAGTCTTCAAGAATGTCATTCATTATTGCCTGAAAGGTTGCTGGTGAGTTTGTGAGACCAAAAAACATAACTGTGGGTTCATACACCCCTAGATGTGTAGTAAAGGCAGCCTTCCATTCATCCTCTTCTTTTATTCATATATTGTTGTACCCCCATCTCAGATCCATCTTTGTAAATACTTTTTTTGTACCCATAGTGTCAATCAAGTCCAAAATTAATAGCAATAGATAGTTATTCTTGACTGTCTCTTTGTTCAGGTATCAATAGCTCTGTACCATTCTTTTCTTTCCATCTTTTTTCCCCACAAAGAATACTGGTGAAGTCTGGGGTAACTTTGAGGGTCTAATGTACCCTTTCCTCAACTGTTTCTCTACAAATTCTCTTATCTTCTCTTTCTCTTCTCTCAACACCAAGTATGTTCTTTCTTTCCTTAGCACAAAATCTTTTCTCAGATTTATTGTATGGTCCCAAGGTTTTCTCACTGGCATTCTTTCTAGTTCTGCTTTCTTGAATACCCTAAGCCACTTGTGAAATCTCTGTGGCACCATCTTTCTCACTTTTTCTCTATCCAATTTGATTTCATTGTCAAATTTCTTTTCTATCAATATCTTCCATTCATCTCTCTCTAATTTTCCTATTGCTCTAATTCTCCCCTCTACTTTTCTTCTTTTTTCTGTCTCCTTTTTTGCTACTATACTCCTCCCACAAATTGGTGGGCATCTTATCATTTTAACTTCTCCAATCTCTCAATTTATCTTAGGGTTATGTACTTGCAACTATGGCATACCCAGTATGATGTCTATTCTCCCCAGATCACATATATCCATTCTCATTCTTTCTACATGACTTTTGTAGTCCATATTTACCTCCACCTGGTATATAACTGCCCTTCCACTATTATTTGTACCATCTACATCTTTTACTACCACTGGTCTTTCTAACTTCTGCAGCTTAAATTCATTCCTTGCTATTATCTTTCTGTTTATAAACATCCCTGTTGTGCTGCTTTCCAAGAGTACTTTTACTGTTATACCTTCATGTATATTCACTTTCTTTACTCCAATGTTTAGTCACACTTCTCTCAATATTTTGAATGTTCTCCTGACATCTCTTTGCTTGTTCTCCTCTTTTGCTGTGCTTTTTGAAACTCCTGTCTGTATACCACCACTTTCCAATTCTACTACAGTTTTTTTTTTCCTGTCCTATATTCTGGGCATAGGATCTTACTTCTTTCTCATTTCAGCACTTTTCCTTCTATTGTATTCTTTTTTCCACACTTTGTACACTGTACCCTTGTTATCTCTCCCTTCCTTGCTTCTTCCTCTCTTCAGTTCCATGCTTTCTGGCAAAGGTTGCACCACATATTTTTTACTTGTCTTTCAAGAAGAAACCTTTATTCCTGATTTTTATAGGTTTAAACCCCCTTGCCTTTATATCCTCTACACTCTACATAGGCTACTACTGTCTTCTCTGTAATCCATCCCCTCTCAAGTAGAAGTGCCTCCTCTAGGGGCATGCTCCCCTTGTCACAATATTCCTATACCTTTTCTTATATAGGACGTACTGGCCTCCTCTCTTACTGTACCTTTTGTGGTTCAACCACACATGCTGCCTATTCACTTTTCTTTTTCTATCTTTTTACTTCTATGTTTGGGCATTCCCATTTGTGGTGCCCAACCCCCCAACATATAAAACACTTTACTTCCTCCATTCTTTCCTGCTACCTGTTATGAGATGGTTCCAAGAAAGGAAACTATCTCCTGTATATTTCTCAGCCTAGTAGATAATATCCAGGAGCATAATACAAGAGGGATATAAGTAGCATGGAAAAGCTTATGTAATATATATATAGTTATTAGTAAGGGTCATGTGATTACAGGAGATGGGCACATAGACCAACAGATATTTGTATAAGTAGTTGTACAATCCAATGGAGAACTCTATTGAGTTTTTCCTGAACAACCACCTTAGTTGAGCCTAAGTCTTCACAACCTTATGCTAACACTGCCTCTACTTTATCTCTTACTCCACACTGTATCACCCTAGTCACCAACATCTCATATCTATTTTGGGGTTTTTCTCTTTTCTCCTTTTCCTCTTATTTCCTTGTCCTGTAGTTACAGACCAGGTGCCCAAACTTCCTACAGCTCCAACATTCTCTTTCTCTCCTTCCCTCCAACTATACCCTTAGTGAAGCAAGAGCTTGCCTTTCTTTGAGCATGTTGCTCAGGAGATTGTTATATTATTGTTGAGATATAGTGTTAGTACCTCAAAGTCAAAGTGAAAGATTTTGATCTTGCTTGAGTTATGTCTGCTGGAGTGCAAGATCTTTACCCAGCCAGACACCTACTGTCTTACTAACTACTGCTCTAGTACTAGGGCTACACCATCACCTCTAAGAAGAGGATCCCTACTCCAAGCAGCTTCTTAAGAATGCACTGCTATCCCTCTGCACATATAGATTACAATAGACCCCCAGCACAAGATTAATAAAGTGAAAGAGTACAAGTAGTCTACTGAACACCACCCAATTGCAAAGTCAGATCTTGGATATAATACCTAGGTTTAGTACCATACTGCTACCAACAGTCTCTAACTAACTACCAAGTCCCCCCAAGCTAAGGGCCTGGCTATGTATGGAGGTGACTAGTAATTGTGATGATCACTGGTCAAGGGTCAAAATAATGTGAGAGTAAAAGGGTAGACAAGGCTTGAGATGAATAGTGTCTAAGAAGTGGTATTGAGTTCTTCTGTTGTGTAACTCAAGTTGAGTTAACTCAGTAGCTAAGTCTTTGAGAGTTACAAAGAGAACTCAATGGGATTCTTGCTTAATTGTGCCAGCTACTTATACAAGTATGCTATTTGCTCTTGTTTACATTGATAGTATTCTACAACCAGCCAAGAGGCTGCTAGTTTAATTCTCTTGTCCATCATTCCATAAATATATATCTTTGGTCATAGTCAAGGCAGCTCATGACAAGCCTTTGAAGCTCTCAAAATAGCTGTAACTTCCATCCCAGTACTGGTCTTGTCCCACAACTCAGAACTCTTCTGGATTGAAGCTGGTAGTTTAGACTATGCTATAGGTACTATCCTATCTCAATAGTCTACACAGGATAGCAAGTGGCATCCAGTAGTATTCTATAGCAAGTCCTTGTCTTTGGTGGAGCAAAACTATAAGATCCACAATAAGGAGATACTCACTATTATCTGTATACTAGAAGAGTAGAGACATTTTATAGAAGAAGTAGCCCACGCAATAGAGATTTGGATAGACCACAAGAATCTTGAGTACTTTATGACAGCCAAGAAACTCAACTGTTGTCAAGCTCATTGGTCCTTGTACTTTGCCCACTTTGACTTCACTCTCTACCACTGGCCTAGATGATCCATGGAGAAACCCAATGCTTTATCACAAAGACCAGACCATGGCAAGAGATCCTCCAATAATGAAAACATGGTATTACTCTGCCTAGAGTTCCTGGCTGTCTATGCCCTAGAAAAAGTAGAGCTAATAGGAGCAGAACAGAACATTCTATCCAAGATCTACAAGGGCAACCACTCCAGAGACCTGAAAGAGCTGGTCATCAAGACCACTCAAGAACTCTAACACTCTACCACTAAGATAGTACATTTGTTGGAATAGTTGAATATAGATAGCCTGCTCTATTTCCAAGGAAAGGTTTATATGCCCTGGACCTTTGACTTGTGCAGGAAGATAGTCTCTTTGTGCTACAACACCAAGGTTGCAGGACACCCCAGTAGATGGAAGATACTAGAGCTCATATCCCAGAACTATTGATGGCCTTAGATATCTGGGTATATAGGGCAATATATAAACATCTATGATCTCTGTCTCCATATAAAACCCTCTAGAAAGCTCACTTCATTCTGACATACACAACAGTGACCACAGAAGGAGCAGCAAGATTGTTCTTGTACCAGATATAGAAACTTTATAGACTACCTCAATATGTAATCCTGGACTATGGACCCCAGTTTATAGCCCTGTTTACGAGAGAGCTCTATTATCTACTAGAGATTCAATTAGCCTTCTCTATGGCCTGGCACCCACAAACCAATAGACAAATAAAATGTGTTAACCAGAAACTTGATCAGTACCTACACCTCTTTATCAACAAGTGATAGGACAACTGGTACAATCTGCTACTACTGGCAGAGTTCCAGTACAACAATCATATGCATACTTCCACCTAGCAGACTCTATTCCTACTTAACACTGGACAGACTTCCTATATGGGCTTTGAACCTAAACAACACCCCTCTGGACTAGAAACAGTGAATAAGTTCACAGAGCAGATAAAGATAGCAATTGAGAAAGCCAAGGCTGTGGTTTGGAAGGCACAAAAGGACATAATGTAGTACTACAACCAAAGAAAGTCTCTGGCCCCAGTGTTTCATCCTAGGGATCAGGTATTCCTGGACACCACTAACATCAAAACACACATCCATCCCCAAAGTTGTCATACTACTGTCTTGGACCCTTTGTAGTAGAGCGTCAAGTGGGACCTCTCATCTATCGCCTCAAGCTATCAAATATAATAAAAAAATTCCATCATGTGTTTAACATAGTAAAGCTGTCTGCTGCTCCAGAAGACTTGATCCTTGAAAGAAAGTCTAAGCCACTGCCACTGTCCATTGTCATTAACAGAAAAGAGAAGTGGAAAGTAGAAGAGATTTTGTATAGTCATTGGCATAGAAGAAGGTTCTAATTCCTGGTAAAGTGGAAAGGGTTCAGAAGAGAGCATAACTCTTGGGAAGTAGCCTTTGATGTCTCAGCACTGGATCTCATAGTAGAATTCTATTGCAAACACCTTGTGGTCCCCAGACACATCTAACAAGTGGACTTTAATGTGATTTTTCTCTCCAGAACCATTGCTTTGAGGCACAGCAATCTCAAGAGGGGGTGAGTGTAAAGGGACCCTACCAACACTATTCCTAAGATACCAGACTCATAGCCCAGAGCAACCTTGTGCTTAATTAAATATTACTATGTAATATTTAATTCTCTTTGGCTTGACTCAGAGACTCCTGACCCTGACTAACAAGACTATAGGATTAGAGATATCTCAGCAGTAGTAGTATATATATTATAAAAACACACTCCAGGAGCCTTATCCTAATCTCTAAGGATTCTCCTGGAGTCTACTCCACTCTAGTTGCTCTAACATAGATTTCATAGAAACATTTTCATCAGTAGTAAAATTCATAATGCTATAAATTTTTCTAGTACTTACTGCATTTTTGGACCTTGAACTTCATCAAGTTAACATTGTTAGAGCATATCTTTAAGAGAATTTAGATAAAGAAATTTATATGAAGGTATCTAATAGACTTGCTAAGAAATATAAAAGTGGTTAAAAATTTTGGAGACTTAGGAAGGCATTATATAGGTTAAAACAAGCAGGTCAACAGTGGAAGAAACACTTATATCAGATGATGACTAAGCTTGGCTTTACTTGTACAATAACTGATAACTGTCTTTATATCCTCTAGAAGCATAGTAAAATTATTCTGATAATCTTGATGTTATGCAACTTAAGTCGAGTTGACTCAGCAGCTAAGTCTTTAAGGGTTATAAAGAGAACTCAATGGGATTCTTGCTTAATTGTGCCAACTACTTATACAAGTATGCTATTTGCCCTCATTTATATTGATAGTATTCTATAACCAGCCAAGAGGCTGCCAGTTCAATTTTCTTGTTCATCATTCTATAAATACATATCTTTGGTCATAGTCAAGGTAACTCATGGCATTTGATCTATGTTAATAACACTAGAAAAGGAATACCTGGAATTGCTCTATTCAAGCAGAATTTGTCAAAGAATTTTGAAATAACAGATCTGGGTGAATTGAAGTTTATACTTGGTATTTGTAAGAGAAACACTCAGAAATAGTCACTCAATAAGCTAGACAAAGGTCCCAGAAGCTAGTGTGATATTTAAGTAAAGATAGATCTACCCATACAAGCTGTTATATATACTACAACAGGTAGTCTGTGTACAGTCACATGAATACTAACCAATGATACCATATGTCCCTATATAGTTGAACAGGCATCACCAAGATGACACAAGACAGAAGGAATGCAGGAGAGAGTAGGAACATGATATAGAAGATATACTTAGTCCATAGATACTGAGCTTACCTAATAACTAAGTGTATTCTCAGGGTATCCCCTTATAGTATTCTGGTCACTTGAGATTGCTCCAATCATCTTATTTTTCTTGATCAGTCTGCTTATATCATACAAGTTCTTGCAAGGTTTGGAATGCTCAACACAAAGCCTATCTCCACTCTCTTGGCTGTCAAACATGGTTTATCTACATTTTAGTCTCTATTTTCTGAAGCTGATGTCAAGTAGAGACTCCAGTTTTCTCCAGGCTTGATCTCAACTTATAGGTTGGATCAACTTCTATAGTATGCCCTCTTTAGATAAAAAAGATTCCCTCTAGAATACTAAGAAATAAGAGATGGATTTAGATAAAGTCTACTAGTGTCAGACCCCACAACAAAGAGGGGTTATGGTGATGTTAATGATACCACCTACTATACTAATCCAATTTTCAACAAGGGTTCACCCAGGCTTAACCTATAAGATTCAATGACAGTAGTAATTGGTGGGGAATAAGTTGAAAGAACAAAGCTAAGTAACTAATTACATAAGTTGTATTTAAATAGTTAATCAACAAACTGGGGCAAA
>Ga0153929_1000339_pt1 | contig 17803 bp, 16 predicted proteins | sample TSNJ013MetaG_FD_104689 | JGI IMG/M metagenome (GOLD analysis project Ga0153929, IMG submission 104689) | Attine ant fungus gardens microbial communities from New Jersey, USA - TSNJ013 MetaG | ecosystem: Host-associated > Fungi > Mycelium > Unclassified | place: USA: New Jersey, Wharton State...
AGAACCCGCTTACGCACAAACAGGTGAAGAATATGGGACAGCAGTCAATGTTTCTGGTGGAGAACAGCCATGAGGCGATTATTAGCAGGGATGTGTTCGAGAGGGTGCAGCGTAGGAAGGGTGTTAAGACAGATGCTATGGAATTAAGCCTGGAGCATGCTGTTAATAATCCGGCGTCTAAGCAGGATCACGCAGCTTTTCCTCTTGAGTTCTCCTTATAAGCGGTTAAGTCGACAAAGCCTTTCATATATCTTATTTTTGTTGTATAATGTTTCCATCAGGTCGTGAGACTGTGAAAAGCATACTCGAAAAACAACGTGCCGAAAACATCGGCTGCAGCCTGATCTTCATTGCGGGTTGCGGCCAATTGTCATATCAGCTCAGATACAGATGAACAGGAAACAGCCTTGAATAACTATATGGATTACAGGTACTTTGGGGGGGTATGGCGATGTACATTCAGAAAATCTCAATCAAGAATTTTCGATGCTTTCGGGATTTCTCTATGGAATTCCATAAAGGACTGAATGTAATAATTGGAGCAAACAATTCCGGCAAAACGGGGTTGCTATACGCCGTGCGTCTTCTAAATGAACCAACCGTATTCGTGGACGATTTCAACAAGAATAATCTGATGCAATACGCTGATAAGTATCTCAATGACGCTCCGAGCATTGAAATAGAGTACGTTGTTAGGCATCTGATTTCAGAAAGTGATACAGAAGATGAAAGCATAATTCGTCTGTTGCCGTTCTTGGGAATGGAGAAGTTGAACGAAACTAAGTCTGAAGACGGCGGTGATTATCAATATGATGTCACGGCAATCATAAAAGCCGTTTGCACTCTTGATTCAAAGGCACTTGGCGAATATAGAAGTGCGGTTGCAAATGCCACTGATTTCAACGGATATATGACTGTCCTGAAGTCTTTTATCCCAAGATATTCTTGGACGTATTACAACAGTACGAGTGATACCGCAGCAAATAAAAAAGACGCTACAGAAATTTTCGACATTCGGTTCATCGGGGCCGAGAGGACAAGCGATGCGGTCAGCAAGGAAACTCGTCGGGAGATTAACTCATTCGCTAAGGATCAGAGCAACGCACTGTCATTAGCGAGGTTAAGAAATGATGTCTCTGCGGAAATGAAGTCACTGCTTCAACCCGCACTCGAGAGATTGTCAAAGCTCTTTGAAAACGAAAACAACGAAATTGGTCTGACTCGTGGCAACGTATCCATATCACACGATCTGCGTCCGAATGTGTCGGTTGGTGAGGCGTACTTTACAGAAGTATGGGACACCAACTCGGATTATATAGTTCCACTGGATTATAACGGATTAGGCTATAACAACTTAATCAGCATTTATATGCTCGTGAAACTTACTGAAATTAGTAAAGGGCGTGATTTCCGCATACTGTGCCTTGAAGAGCCAGAAGCGCATCTGCACCCTGCTACGCAGTATAAGTTATTCAAATATCTTCGGACATTGGACGAAACTGACAAACTTAATCAGCAGATTTTCGTTACAACACATTCAAGCAACATCTCAGCGGTTGCGGGTCTCGATAATATGTATATGCTCGCATATGAACGGCTGAACGGCGATTCCAAATGTAGACAGCAGAGCCTTGCCGAGCATTTCTCCGATAATACAGAAACTGACAGAACAGGAACTGACGAAAAGGATACCCTAAAAGAAAAAAGTGCTAAGCAAAAAGCCAAGGAGCATCTGACGAAGTTTCTTGATGTTACACGTTCTGATATGCTGTTTGCGGACAAGGTGATATTGGTAGAAGGCATTGCCGAAAAGCTGTTACTTCCGCTATTTATGGAAAAGCGCGGTTGTGCTTATGAAGATGAGAATATTTCCATAGTCGAGATAGGTGGAAAGCATTTCGAACATTTTGTCGAACTGTTCAACGGTAATGCTGTACAAAAAAAGGTTCTTTGCATAACGGACAGGGATTTTACTTGGATTAAAGAGGAAATTGGTGTCAGGACGCTGTCTGACTACGGAACCTATAATGGCAGCGACACGCCGCATATCAAAAAGCTGAAAGATAGATTCCCAATCAACAACTTCCAAATTGTCACACAAACGGAAGGAGGCCGTACATTCGAGGATGAGCTTTTTCTCGCTAATATGAACGCTGAGGATAGCGACTCAACGATTAGTGTGAACTTGATGAGAATTGTCGCTAATGACACAGTTTCAAGCTTGCTGGATAACCATGGTTTAAATTTTAATGCTTGGAACGTAAATCGGCCTAAAGCGTTTCAAAGCATAGTATCAAGATATCTTGATATTTTTAATGCAGCAATTAAAAAAGATACTTCACATGAAGATATTTACAAGCGTTTGTTTTTCGCTGAGCTGTTTCTTTATTATGCAAGAAATCGTAAGGGTGATGTCGCGCTTGATATATTAACCGATGATGACATCGCCAAAAGCCTTATCGTGCCGCAATATATCAAGGAGGGCTTAGAATGGCTATTGAAATAACCTCCGGCGATATTTTCACAGCCGAGCAACTCGCTAAGCATTCCAAAATATTCGCAGGCCCCGGGGCCGGCAAAACGCACTTCTTGGTAGAGAACGTAAAGAATATTATTACAACTCATCCGCATGTGGCCCAAAGCCGCACGCGGAAAGTGCTATGCATCACATATACGAATGCAGCGGTGGATGAAATCACCCGACGTTTGGACAGATATGCCGATTCCGTGGAAACCTATACGATTCACGGCTTTATAATCGAGCATATTATCAAGCCATTTCAGCATGACTTGCGGGAAATAATAAGTGAAGAGTTTGGTATAACGGTAGGAAGCAAAGGTAAAATTACTTCGCAGGTCGAGGGCTTGGGAATCTTGCACGGTGTGGACAAAATTGAAATGTTCAAATATATCACCGACATAACCTCTGAAAATACGGAACTAAGCTACAGTAAAAAAGTCATGGGCGATGTGCAAGTGAAAATTGCAGACTATATACAAGATGCCGCATTGTTTACTTCAATAGCAGCAGATAAAAAATTGTCAGCATCATCAAAAATCGCAACTACTCACATATTGCCTATAAAAAAGTACATCTGGTCGGTGGTAAAAAAGCTGACGCACGATGAAATTCTGTACTTCGGATATCGCATTCTTGAACGAAATCATACCGCGCTATATGCAACGCGTGTTAGGTTTCCGTTTATCTTTGTGGACGAATTTCAGGATACGAACCCGCTTCAAACAATGTTGATAAAACTTATCGGTGCAAAATCAACGGTGATTGGCATCATCGGAGATATAGCACAGTCTATTTACAGTTTCCAAGGTGCGAAGCCATCTCAGTTTGCCAATTTCGCTATAAGTGGCGAACGAGAGCTTGCCGAATATGTTATCAACGGCAATAGACGCTCCACCGCAAACATCGTAAACTTTTGCAATTACCTGCGGCAATCGGATACAAATGTGTCACAGAACAGCATAAAGCCATATCAAAACAACGCTTCTAAGCTTGCAGCAGAAGCTAAGAAGGTACATTTCATAACTGGGGATGGCGATGATGCCAAAACTCAGATAGCTGAAATCATTGCCAACGGAGGCGTTGTTTTAACTCGGACTTGGGCTGCGGCATTTTCATATATTCGTGGCATAACACAGGAGCAGGTCACTTGCCTTAATAAGATTTACAACAGTTATTACACTTCGCCGATTGATATTCATCGCGATATTGAGGAACATAGCTTTGTAACGTGGGTAAGAGCGTTCAAATTTATATTCGGTCTATGGAATGGATATAGGACTGGGGCATTTGTCGATGTGCTAAAAGCTTTCTCGTTCTATGCTGAAATAGAACCTAAAAAGATAACACCTAAACTCATATCGCAGATTAAGAAACTTTCAGAAGATATTTTCTCTGGCCTAAACGAAAATACTACCTGCAAGGCCACAGTAAGTATTATCGATAATTTCAATACAAAGGTTGCCGATGGTCAATACTCGGAGATTATAGCCATCCTTGGCTCTGATTTCAAAATTTCTGTTTTCGATGATGCCGACAGGGATGATTTAAAAACAAACGTCCTCGCCCTAAATTGGCAGACTTCGTATAAATTATTCGCCGAGGTCTTCTCGGCTGGCAGCAAGTATATGACGGTTCATCAAGCAAAGGGGTTGGAATGGGAAAAGGTTGTCGTTGGCTTGATTCCAAACAAAGCCTCAAATAGGGATAACACTACGCTTGACGCAATGTATAAAAACCCCTGTTTATTAGCAGAAGAAGCCGCACAAGAGTTTACACGAATGTATTACGTTGCTTGTAGCCGTGCTAAAGAAGATTTATATATCCACTTGCCGAGCGGGATTGCTTCAATCATTATTGACACAGCAATAAGTTCATTTACATCAAAAAGTGGGCAGATAGTTGAATATGAGATTATTTAGTACGAACCTGACTGGTCCACAATAGGCAAAAGATTGAGCTATATATTACTTATTCCAGTTTGCTGCATGGTTGACTTTCGAACGATATGGTGTATTTATATTAGTGAGGAACGGAACATGAAGAATATAACAAGAGAAACCGAAGAAAAATTAGCCCGTTCATTATCCTGGGAAACAACAGAATTGCTGCCGTTTTTGCCTTATCTGCTTCAAGACTTTTGGGAACTCGGAAGTGATCCAGATGTAATGGCGAAACTGATTAACAAGTATGTAAGCATATCGGACAAGACAAGAATATTGGACTTGGCTTGCGGCAAGGGAGCGGTATCGATTAAAGTCGCTCAAAAACTTCGGGTTAAAGTAAAGGGGATTGATTTAATCCCTAAATTTATAGAGTATGCCGTGCAAAAGGCGAAAGAGTTTAATGTCGATGATTTGTGCGAGTTTCTGATTGATGATATTAACGAAGCGGTCAAAAAGGAAAAGGATTATGATTGCGTAGTTTTCGGGGCGGTTGGTCCCGATGTATTGGGTGGTCCGGCGGAAACGTTGAACAAACTAAAAGCAACAGTGAAACCGGGTGGCTATATCCTGATTGAAGAAGGATATATTCCCGATGAAGGCAAGCGGGAAGATATTAGATACAACAGAGACGCATATTTCCCCGAACAACATTGGATGGCTTTATTCAAGGAGGCGGGTTTGGAGTTGATTGAAACCGCCTCCGGCCACAGCGAGGGCAATCTCGACAGCGATTCAGGCATGGCGGCAATAACTGCGAGAGCAAGCGAGTTAATTGAGAAGTACCCTGACAAAAAAGCAATTTTTGAGGGATATATCCACAATCAGCGGAACGAGTATGACGATATAGCCGACAGTCTTGTCTGCGTTACATGGATTTTGAAAAAACTGTAATCTCACGCATTAAGGATAAGTAGAACGTAACGCCCATAATAGTTTCGAAAGCGTATATTCGATTGCTGGCCAAGATTTCAAAATACTGGTGGAAATAAGGAAAAATCAAAACATCCCAAATGGTCACTTATGCCAATTGAGAACCCCCGGAATCCCTGTTAAATCAAGGGTCCCGGGGGTTGTTGTTTGCCAGACTCTCGCGGTTTGGTCGTTGTTTGGTCGTTATGGACTGAAAAACGGTCAATTTCGATTGAATTTCCATCCTTAGCGTGGGAAGTTTGGCGTTCGAATTTAACACTTAATCACATGACATAATTCCAAACGCTTGGGAATATGCTAATCCAAAGGAATAGGAGCTGGACGGAATAGGTCTGTCCAACTCCTATTATTTATTTCAAATCCGCAGACGTTTGCGGATTTGATGGTATTTGATACATGGAGCGGGTCAAGCCGTCCCCTTTGCTGTACGGCCCTTACCCAGTTCTAGGGTATCGGCTATAGCCTCGCTGGCTCGTGCCTGTACCTCTGCAAAGGTATAGGCATAGATATTAAGCGTGGTAGAGACCTGAGAGTGTCCTAGTGATGCGGCCACAGTTCGGGCATCGGTGCCGCTGCTGATCAGTAGGGTAGCGTTCAAGTGTCGGAATTGGTGTACTCCAAGGAATCGCTGCCCGGTTTCTGCGCAAAACTTTTTTAGCCAGCTATACGGTGTGTTGGGGTGCATCGGCTCCCCGGTGGCGTTGGTGAATAGCCGCAGACTGTCTATCCACTGATCGCCCAATATAAGCCGCTCCTGCGCCTGCGCGGCCCGGTGCATCCGCAACACATCAAAGACGGCGCCGGGGAGCTTCAGGGAGCGTTTGCTTTTGGTGGTCTTGGTGGTATCGGTGAAGGTTCCCCGCTCCTTGGTGTTCTGACTGGTGCGGCGAATGTTCAGTACATGGTTGTCAAAGTCAATGTCTGGCCACTCCAACCCCAGTAATTCACCGCGCCGAAAGCCGCCATACATAGCCAGGACAAAAAATGCCCGGTACTTGGTGGGGGCGGTTTCCAGGCTGTCTAAAAAGCGTTGTGCTTCCTCCAGCGTGAAGCACTCCTTTTCGGTACGCTCCATGGGAGGCAAGGTGACGTTGTGGGCGGGGTTATTCTGAATCATACCCATACGCACGGCATAGGTCAAGACGGAGGAAATAAAGGCGTGGTAGTTGCGCACAGTCTTTGGGGAAAGTCCCTCATTCGGGGTGTCCATGATAAAAAGGGATGCAGCATCACGGGTTAGGGCTTTTGCGATCTTCTTCGCGGTATCTGTGGAGAGGCATACATCGACATGTACTCTGCCTGCTTCCAAGTCATATCAACGCCCCAGCCGGTGTATTCGCCAGCTACGTTTTCTTTTCACCTGTGCAGCGCATAATTTGCGGTATTGGTCATCACTCATGGAGTCAAAGACGGGCATCGGTAATCCACATTCAATCTGTGGGCATGAAATTGTGCCGATCATATTCATTCTTGACATTTCCTTTCCAAGTCCCTAAAATAGGGGGTGTATTGCTTGGTAGTCTTTTGGACTGCCGCTCCGCTCCCGGTGGTAACGACACTGGGAGTGGTTTCTTTTTGGCAGTCGCAGATCTCACCCGGGTCAAGGTGTGCGCTGCAAAATTGACAGGTTCGCCATCTCATTTCGCGTACCTCCATCATGCCACACAAAAGCGGCGCGTGGTGGTTTCGCGGGTGAACGCTTCTGAAATATCAGGCGTGGATTTTTTTAGGGCCGTGGTGTCGATTCTAGCGGATTTTATAGCCCCCCATGTCACCCTGTACTCACCAACCCTAATTTCCCCTGTATCGCCCACCACGGCCTTGACAGCGGCCCTGATGGCTTCGGCCTCCTGCTGAACCTCTTCGATCAGGCTTTGGGGCTGGCGTAGCTTCGGAATCTTTGCTGTTAATTCGTGGCTGCCCATGATGCTACGTCCTGTTGAAATTTAAAAGACGGTGCCGAATATTCGACACCGTCTAAATTATTGGGCTTTTTTTAGTTGTTGTAGATCCTCATTCATCTGGCGAACGATTGATTTCAGGAACTTGACCTCTTCCTCCAGGTCATCCACACGAGAGCGGGGGACCAGCTTCTCCTGAATGTCCTGAATCCCCTCTGCCAAAAGGTTGAATTTAGGGGCAAACTCTGCATCCATCAGTGCAACAATGCTTTTTGTGATGCGCTGTTCCATTTCGGCCAGCTTTTTATCGGTATGCTGTTCCATCCCGGCCAACTTTTTGTCGGTACGCTGCTCCATTTCGACCAACTTTTTGTCGGTACGCTGTTCCATTGCATCCATCATGGCCTGAATCGCTTGCAGGTCTTTTTCATCCAACATGTAGATCACTCCTTGCTCTGATTATACGGTGCTGAATATTCGGTTGTCAAGGTGCCGTTTAGAGGGAGTCAGTACGTCCAAAGTTTTGTTGCAGCCTCCCGGGGCGCTCAACTTCTGGCATCCTGGCCTTGCCGTGTCCCTTTTGACACTCTTATTGTACTACACTTAAACAGTACACACAATAGGCAAATCATACAATGTATAAGTGTTATTTTTGTATAAAACATACACTTATTAAGTACATGAGCTTGTGCTATAATGATATTGTAAAAGAATCGGCCCAAATATTCCCGCATCTGGGTCAATAGAGAGAGGAGGATATCAGCATGGCAGAACGCAAAAACAGTGAAGCGCGCATAAAGGCAAACAATAAGTACAATGGAAAAGCCTACGATAGAATTAATATAGCTGTCCCCAAAGGCCGTAAAGCCGAGATCCAGACCGCAGCCGATAAACAAAGACAATCGGTAAACGGATATGTCGTTCAGGCCGTGGAGGAACGCATGGCGCGTGACATGGACGGAATCAAAGAAGCGCAGGGGGAATAGCCTCCTGCGCTTGACAATCTCCACTGTGTGGCCGTATAATGAGCATAGAAAGGGCGCTACCTCTAACGGTTGCCCCCCTAAACGCTTACAAAGAGTAACCCGTTAGTGTAGGAGCTAGGCGGGTTACTTCTTTTTTACGGCCAAAAACAGGCCGATAATGCCAATGATAACCATACAGAACTGGAATAGCTCTGAGTATGTAAGGCCCATAAGCATCCCCCCTCTCATGGAGGGGTAGAAGCTCTTGCCCCTCCGCAGTGGAAGGAGGCAACCGCCAACCGAAAGGTGGCACCGGGGGGATTATATCACGACTTGTTTTGCCTGTCCAGTACGGTTGATAGCTTGCGGAATTTTTCTACTGTTTCGGGCTGAATATTTGGTCGTTATTTGGTCGTTATTTTTATCAAAGCGCGTCAAAAACTATTGTAACGCAAAAAATGATAAGTCCGGAAAACCGCATGAAATAAGGGTTTGTGATGCGTGGTGAAACAATGAAAAAAGATAATGCTCTATATAGTGTGTACACGAGCGCGGCTACAAAGGCTGTGCTCGTTTTTCGTTGAGTTGCCTGCGCATTATATTCAATAATATATTCAAGAGACAAGTATCAATTTCGCCGTCCCGCGTTCGCGGGGCGGTATTTTTTACGAAGGGAGGCGCTGCCACTGGCCACTACATGGATAAAACCGCTTCATGTCAACCGTGGAAAGAGCATTGCCCAGACCATATCTGACCGCACGGACTACATTGAAAACCCGGACAAGACCGACAACTATGAACTCATCACCGCCTACGAGTGTTCCGCCCGAACCGCCGATACTGAGTTTTACATTTCCAAACGCGAGTATGAGCGTATTACGAACCGCAATCAGGGCAAACATGATGTGCTTGCCTACCACATCCGACAGGCGTTCAAACCGGGTGAGATTGACCCGGCCGAAGCGAACCGCATAGGATATGCGCTTGCGGAACGCTGGACGCACGGCAACCATGCCTTTATCGTCTGCACTCATGTCAATACGGATTCGGTGCATAATCATATTATTTTCAATTCCACCACGCTTGACTGCTCACGAAAATATGATGACTTCCTCGGCTCGACATTCGCCCTGCGGCGACTCTCCGACAGGCTGTGTCTGGAAAACGGTTTGCCGATTATTGAGAATGCAAAACAGCACAGCAAGACCAAATACAAGCATTACGGCCAGTGGTACGATGATAAAAAAGCGCCCTCTCAGCGTGAGAGATTGATAGCGGCAATTGACGCGGCGCTCAACCTGAAGCCTGCTGATTTTGACGCTTTTGTTGCGTTAATGGAGCAGGCAAAATATGAGTTCAAGCGGCGCGGTCAAGCAGTTTCATTCCGTGCAAGCGGACAGAAAGGCTTTATCCGCCTCAGTTCACTCAAAGATGATGATTACACCGAGGGCGCTATACGCGAACGCATTTCGGGTAAGCGTCTTGTAGCGCCGAAGGGTCAGGCGGAGCCGCCGAAGCAGAATCTTTTGTTCGACCTGCAACGCTGTGTCGTCCCGAAGGGTACGCCCGGCTACGACAGGTGGGCCGCTGTGTTTAATTTGAAGCAACTAGTCAAGACCTTCAATTATTTGCAGAAAAATAATCTGCTTGATATGGAAACGCTAAACAAAAAAGCGCAGGCGGCGAAGGATGATTTCAATAATCTGAGCGATGCAATAAAGACTGCCGACACCCGGCTCAAAGATATTTCCGCTCTGCAAAAACACATCGGCGCCTACTCCAAGACGAAGGAGGTTTACACCGCTTACAAAAAGTCCGGATATAATAAGAAATTCCTTGTGGAGCATGAGGATCAGATTGCCGCGCACAAGGCGGCAAAGGCATTTTTTGATGGATACAAATCCTCTCATAAGCTCGACAAGCTGCCCTCCATGCAGTCGCTGAAAACAGAATACGCCGCCCTCGCCGCAGATAAGAAAAAGCACTACTCACAGTACCATGAGAAGCGGAATGCCACGCAGGAAATTTTGATTATCCGTGACAATGCCGAGCGCTTGCTTGGATACAACGAACGGCAAAAGGGTATAATAATCGAAAAGGATCAACGTTAAAATTCCCCTCACACCCAGCCCCACAGGGCGTAGCAGACAACGAAGTTGGCTTAGAAAACTTGAGGCGAAGCAGCAAGTTTTGAGGGTCCGGGAAGTTCCCGGCAAGCTAAAAAAGAGAAGAACCGGCGCGAGCCGGTTCTTCTCTTTTTTGCCTCTGCTGTAGCTGAGGCCTTGCTTGCGCGGCAAACTATTCAGACCGTGAAACCGTTGATATTGCAGTGTTTCTCGCCAACAATTATTCCGATTATATTTGCAGTTCACTTGAATCAAAATGTGAGGAGGATAGTTCTAAATTACGTTCGCTTAACACTTCCACTAGGTTGCCGTCAACGATTTGCCCCAAGAAACCATAATTTGAGGCGTTATAAATATACAAATAATCTCCGAAGATCTGCATATCTGAAATTTGCGAAGTCAAAACATAGTCATGAATCTCCTTGCTTACCATGATTGATTCTATTTCTGTAAATTCACCATCGTATATCTTGAGACAAGTGTCAACACTACCGCTCTGTGTTCGTTCGTCATATAGGACATAAAGCAAACTGCCATCGGAACATAAAGCAAAAATTGCAGAACCCACATAAGTATCTATATCCATAGAATTTACTAGAAAGCTTTTCCAAACTCCATCAGATATGTCGTATTTGTCAATATAGGTTGTAATTGAATCGGCACTTACACTGTTTTTTAGAGTCACAATATCGCCACAAAATTCATATGTTGAAACACCAGCAATTGATCCATCATAATGTCTAAATATTTTGCACTCGTTGGTGGACAAATCAAGGCACACTAAATCATTAGTGGAATCTGAAATAACCTCGTCATATGTACTCACATATAGGTAAAGCTTTGGATAAATTAATACGGATTGCTTCATGCTTAGATAAAAATTATGCACTTGACCTATGACAACTGTTTCTCCATTAAAAAAAGTTCGATAATACGTGGCAGTCGAGCCATCAACTCCAAGGTAAATATAACTATCTTCCAAGAGTGCTGTGAATGATAGAAGTTCATCAAAGTTTACATCGATGCTTATTGGTTCGGCGGAGGCACTTGGCTGTTCGGAACGTCCGTAAATTTGTGGCTCACAAGCGGCAAACATTACTGAAATGGCTAGCGCTACGATAATGATTACAATCGACAACGGCATTTTTCTCTTCATATTATTGCCCCTTTAATCATTGTTATTAGGCAGAGGCGTTAGCCTCTGCCTAATAACAATATCGTTAATACATATAGCCAGCATCAATTGCACTGTATGCAGCATATAAGTCATCGGTTGTTTTGTCAACCCACTTGTAGGATGATGTGCTACTATAATAACCTGCCCATGGATCACAAAGGGCCACTTCAGACTTGTCGCTCAAAATTGAGTAGATTGTTACTGCGTGAGCTGCGAGATTAAATGCCCAGCCATTGCCGGTTGATTCTTTTAGCCCAACAATCGGCGGAGCGTCCCATGTGACAATACCACTGTAGATATTGTTTTTCATGGTTGTTTTTGTCGCACCAAAAACAGTAACATACAGATTTGAACTTTGCTTGCTATTAATATAGGTTTTCATATTTGCCAGTGTTGTTCCAGAAGTGCTCGTTATACCGCACCCCGTCCTTACAGTTGCCTCAGTGTAGCTTGTTCCAGTAATGTATTTGAGGGCCATTCTGACACTAGCCGCGCCGCAGGAATAGTTGTATGCTTGTGCATAATATGTAAATGGGTCGAGAGCATTCCAAGTTGCAGTTGTTGCTTTGGTGATGCTAATTTCATCGGACGCAACTGTCTCTATTTCGGGCTTGGTTTCTTGTGCGGCAGCAGCCTTTTCTTCTTCGGTCGCTTCCCGGATGGCGATAAAGCCACTTTCAACTTTTTCCGTATCCGTGCTTACTGACTTTGAGGTGGAATACTCTGAATAGTCCGTACCATCTACTGGTATAGGATGAGATTCGGCGGCCATTGCCGTTGCTGTGAGTGAGAAGCACATAAAAGCCGCAATGCTAAGGAAATAAACTTTTTACACATAAAATAATGCCTCTTTGTATTTAAATTCATTTATTTGCGGGAGGAAACACATCGCTTCCAGTAAAACTTATTTGTTCCTAGAACAATAATACGGAATCTACCATCGCAAAATCGCAAAATGCTATCCCCTTACTTCAACTCGTCCGGCACGTCCGGCTGGTAGGCTGTGAAGAAGCATGTCGAACTGACGGATGATACTGCCACCAAAACTGCGAGGGAAGCTATTAGCGCCGCAAATTTGTTTCCCATCCAATATAGCTTTTTCATTACACTCGCCTCCTTTACATAAAATTTTGTATTTGAACCGCAACCATTGAAAATGCCGCAGCAGATACACCAAGAAAATAAAACTTGATAAAACCTAAGAGAAAATCAGGAGAGCTACATATATAACAGACAATTGCAAATGCGATATTGACTAGGGCTATCCAAATGCTCACATTTCTGTTTTTGGAAATCGCCTCTTTCCTGAGAGGCTTGTTGCTTGCTTGAACTGGTGACAGTTTCATGATGAGGCCTAATGATACGAACGAGATGATGATACACGTTATAGACCAATTTGCGTCAATACTGGAAATGGCTATTGAGAGTAGAAACGCAAGCGTTCCTACAGCCGCACATGAAAAATGCGAATTGGCATGATACCCGCCAGCAGTGATTCTCAAGGGAATAAAGGCAAGCAGGAATGGAAACCATATCAGACCGTTCATGAAAAGCATGGAGACGAACACAAGCAAGAAAATATTTAGCAAACCTGACATGATTAGCTCCAGCCCATATATGTACACATTTGTTGTGTGTCCAGATTGCCCTTGTCTTTCGGTTAACCTTTTCGCCAGCCTGACGGCCGAGCTATGAATCATTGCGTCTGCCCCCTTGCATCTACATTTATCTCTACCTTTTGTTAAATTATCGCACATTCGAAAAAAAATTGCAAAATGATTGGCGTAAGCGGTCGTTATTTCGCCACAAACGGCGCAATCAGTAATTATGCTACAGTTAAATAACAGTTTCATGATGTTTAAATCTGCATGAATACTTTCTATAATTAATCCTGCCAACAATTCTTCCGATATAGGTGTGATCAATATGGAAAATCAAATCGACAAAACCGAAGAAAATAAATTAGACTCTCTCATAAAAAAGCGAATTGGCGATACAATTAGGAATAAGCGAGAGGAGTTTGGCTATACTCAAGCAAAACTTGCTGAAGAAATCGGCAGAACTTCCAGCTTTATTGGACAAATTGAGCGCGGTGACGCTATGCCGAGCTTGGAGACCTTGTCTCAACTGACGCAATTGCTTGGGATAGATGCAAACTCATATTTTTATGAAAAATCAAACCAGAACCAGGAAGTGCGAGAATTCTCGCTGATGATGGAGCAGTTGCCGCCAAAAATACGGAAATTAACCTTTGAAATAATCAAGCAAGTCTACAAATATGGAAGATAGGGGTATGCCAATGCGCATAGCAATTTGTGATGACGAAAATAAAGAACTGTTGCATCTCAAGTCGCATGTAATACAATTTGAGCCTGGGTTAGCGATTTCACTATTTCTCTCCGCAGGTGATCTGATTAGTGAGGCACAGAAAAATCCGTTTGACATTGTGCTGCTCGATATTGAAATGGATAAATTAAACGGCTTCGATGCAGCAAAACGTCTTAAACAAATGGACAATCCACCCCTGATAATTTTCGTTACGAATAGTGGGGAGTATACAATTCGTGGATATGAGGTTGCGTTTAGATATCTTGCTAAACCTGTTGAATTTAGCATTTTGACGAAGTATCTTTCTGCCGCCTTTGCGGAAATCGCTCCTGAGAAATTCACGGTCAAGGAAAACGGCCTTTCCTGTGTATTACCAATAAGCGAGATATACTATTTTGAAAAGTTCAAGCACCACTTAATCCTTTATACGAAAACAGTTGACTATCAATGTAGAATGACGTTGGCTGAAGCTGAGGAATCAATATCAGGAAATTCATTCGCAACGCCGCATAAAGGCTATCTCGTCAATTTAGCCCATATCAGTTCAGTCGGAGAAGCCTGCCTTACGCTAACGAATGGAAGGACTGTACCCCTCAGCCGTCGGCATAAACTTGAAATTGAACGTGCATTGTTCAATTATGTGAGGAAGCAAAGGTGAAATTTTATCATCTGGAAATGGCAACTGCCCTGTTTGAATGTCTGCTGGTTCATGTATTATTCAACGGGTGGTACGGATTCAGAAATACGAAAAAGTCGGCGGTGGTTCTTAGCTATACGCTGTTCTTTGTGTTGCTCTGTTTTTTGTCATTGCTGTTAATCCAGCCATTTGCAAGAAGCATAATTATTTTTTTCTTGGTCGCAGGGTTAGTCAGATTTCTGTATGATACAACAACATTTTCCGCATTATATAGCTCGCTTTTATGTGTTGCCCTTGCGGTTGGAGCCGAGTATTTCTGCCTCGCACTCATGAATCTGCTGAATTATGACACTACAACTCTAATGGTCGAGGGTACGGCACGGGCGATATACCTTGTGATAGCCAAAACTGTCAATTTTGCAATTATTCTAGTCGTGGCGGCAATGTTCAGAAAAAAGCGTGCAACGCTTTCGATAAAGCAGGTGCTTCCGCTTTTTCCGTGTCTATTTGTGACAATTTATGTTTGCGCTTTCCTACAGGAAATCTACTCTCGGTTAGAAGATTCCCTCTCGCTTCCACTTGTCATAGCAATATTGGGTCTGTTATACATCAACGGGATAATCGTTTTGCACACCCAGTCAATAAAGAGAAGCGCAGTTGCAATTCAGCAGCAGGCTTTAGCAAATCAGCAATATGAGCTGCAGGTTCAATACTACAATCACATACTCCAAGATCATGAGGAAACTCGAATAATTCGGCACGACATCAAGAAATATATGAGCGGTATAGAAACATTAATCGAAGCCGGAGCAAGCGCAGAGGCAAAAAGAGAATATGAGGCAATAAAACAAGGTGTCGATCAACTTGGCGAGATTGTTGACATTGGAAATACTGTTCTCAACGCCATCTTGCATAACAATATTCAAAGAGCCAAAGCAGAAGGCATTTCTGTGAGGCTCGATATCAATGTGCCGTCAGAGGTTCCTGCTTCCGCAGTTGATTTGAGCGTAATAATTGGAAATACTTTTGATAATGCGATTGATGAGTGCATTGCCTGCAACAGTGTTGGTGCTGCAATTAACGTAATGCTTGTGTTTCAAAACGATATGCTTTTTTACGAGATTTCAAATCCGTGTATTTCGCATCCACATAAAAAGGCGGGCAAGTATCATGGATATGGGCTGAGAAACATAAGAGCTTGCGTCGAGAAATATAATGGATCAATGGAAAGCGGAATTGAGGCAGAGAAATATAAAGTGTCGATTCGGTTAAACTGTCAGTCAAATATAGCTGTTAATACAGAGGCTGTTAGTACATAAAACCGCTATTTTTTCCCAACGCCCAGATTTTTGTGTCGGCTCGCAAGTTAAGCGATTGAAGTTCAAGCCGACACAAAAAGTTCACTTGTATATTTCGTTCAAAAGAAATATAATGCCTCATATAGGAGAGTGATGACCTATGGACTATGAAACAACAAAAGATACCGCCCAAAAATGGGGAATCACTAATCGGATGGTGCTTTATTACTGCACCTCCGGGCGCATAGCGGGCGCAGTGAAGATGGGAAACACATGGCTTGTTCCTTGCGCCGCAGAGAAGCCGTCTGACAGGCGATACAAAAAAGAAATGGAGGTGACGCGCCTTGAAGCGAAAAATGACCCAAAGGAATAAATCCATTCTCGTCCTTGCAGTATTCGATGCCTTGCTGATAGGCGTAGTCATCGCAAATTATGGGGCCTGCCACGCTTTTCAGTCGATGGGATTGATGACCGTTGCCTCTGCAAACAGCTTACTATTTCTTTTGATAGGCATGGTCTTACTTGGAATATCTGCGTTTACTTTCCTTGCGCTGTCAGCATATCAGACAGGAAAGCTTTTTGCAGTGTACTCGTTACTAATTGGGCTGTCCATCGCCTTGGCTCCCTGTGCGCAACTTAGCAGCGCCACAGTGAACAACGTGAACTCGATTCTTGCAATATTGAGCAGCCTTTTACTTTATAGGACGATAGGGCAATTAACGCTGCTGAACAACAAAAAAATCTATAAGGTTCTATGGGCAATTTTGCTGGTAATTATCCTCGTTGCCATCGCGTCACAGATCACCTCGCTTATTGCCCCCGATGCGACATTAACGGCAATGATTGCTACCGAAAGCGTTGGAGGCAGCGTTATACTGGCAGCGGTTTTTAGCGTACTGGTTATGGCTTTCTATTATCGCAGAAGCAATTCTTATTCAAAAAAACAAATTCGGGTATTGCTCGCCTCCATAGGGGCAGGGATTGTTTTATATGCGCTTGCATACATGATGCCGATGGTTTACGTTGTCAGGCAGGCATCTGTAAGCGAGGGCATAACGAATATTGAAATTTCATTTTTGCCGGAAACGACTCTACTGTACTCAATTCCATTGCTTGTGCTGTCCGGCATCAACGTAGCAATAATATTCATGCTTCTGCGCCGTGAGTTCATCCATAGCGACACGCTGTTTAAGCTCCGGCATTTCATTTTCATAACGTCATTCATCTTCTTGGCAAATTGCGTACCGCTCATATATTTGAGCTGCTCGTTAGGTGCAATTTTTTTCTTTAATCTGGTGCTGATTTCTCCATTCTGTACCGCGGCTTTTCAAGCATTGAAATCTAAACATGGCAATGCCGAGGAAGGTGCATATCAGCGAAGATTGTTAGAGGAACTGGAAACCGAGCGTGAACACTTGTCGTCTTACCTGCATGACGAAATTCTGCAATCCTTAATCGCCGTTTACAGAAAGCTACACGCAGATAATTCAGGACAGTTTGATGATACTACGGAGCATTTATCAAAGCTAATTTCACAGGTGCGAAGCGAAAGCCATAATCTCTACCCGACTATGGTTGAGGACTTGGGGCTGGAGCAGAGTTTGCTTTCCTTTGTTGATGAATTACAAATTCAATATTCAGCTGTGCGCATCACATACAACTACAAATTAACTGATGGCATTTTGCCGAAAGCGTTGGCTTTAGCCTTTTACCGGATAGCAAAAGAGCTTGCGACAAATGCTGCAAAGCATTCTGGCGGTGGCGCAATATCTATCTTACTTAATGAAGATGCGGAAGGTTACTATATTCGCGTAAATGATAATGGTCATGGCTTTAGCCTGCCAAACAACGAAGATTTGTTATCTTCCCCGCATATGGGGCTGTACAATGTGAAGAAGCTGATAGCGGGGCTACAAGGTCGGCTCAGTTTTAATTCTGGCAAAGAAGCGGGAACGGATTATTATATCTACATTCCAT
>Ga0153929_1000343_pt1 | contig 17793 bp, 25 predicted proteins | sample TSNJ013MetaG_FD_104689 | JGI IMG/M metagenome (GOLD analysis project Ga0153929, IMG submission 104689) | Attine ant fungus gardens microbial communities from New Jersey, USA - TSNJ013 MetaG | ecosystem: Host-associated > Fungi > Mycelium > Unclassified | place: USA: New Jersey, Wharton State...
AGTTGCACATTCCAAAATACATCATTAATGGTTCAAATAATCTCCAATTTGTCTGAAAGGCAGTTTTATATTTATTCTCCTCTTTTATTTGAACATTGTTGTATTTCCATTAAACATCAAGCTTGGTAAAGTATTTAGCATTCTGTATTTTATCAATCAACTCTTGGATCAACAGTAATAAGTATTTATTTTTCATTGTCATTTCTCAAGAAACTGGTTAAGTGGTCTTGTCTCAGGGCTACTATACTTCCCTTTCAGTATACACTGATGTCTCTTCTTAGTGCTTGCAACTCAAAGGGTACTCACCCTTACTCATAGTCCTTAGTTCTTCTTACTAATACCCAGAGTGCTTGTCTAAAGAGTTCTCTTCTTGATACTGAAGTGTCTCTACTTAACCTTACAGAACACTTTACTTTACTTGATTCTGAAGCATGCCCAGGCTATAGGTTGTTGGACAACTTCCCTGATCATGTTTCCTTTCATCCTTGTGACTGCTCGCAGGAGAGTTTTTGCAAGGCCTACTTGGAGGCCCTTGATCATCTTTGTCATAGAGCATCCTCTGATTTCTCAACTCTTGTTGTTGTCACTAATGCAAGTGTTATTCCTCCTAGGAACATGCAAGCTGTCTCTGCTATGCATTTCTGGAGACTAGGAGAGCAGGTGTTGTCATCTAAGGCACCTGTAGGTAGAACAATAGCTCTGGATGCAGAGTTGTTTGCAATTAGACTTGGTGTTGCTAAGGCTGTTTCCTTTGACATCAAGCACATCATACTCATCATTGACTTGCTAAGTGCAGCTAGAAGAGCAGTTGATCCTTTGGTCCACTCTGGTTAAGCCCACTCCTTGGCTGTAGTTCATGCCCTTAGAGGTTTCTTTACTGGTCAGCCTGACTACTCCATTGACTTCTGGGACTGCCCTAGCAATGCTCAGTGGTCTCTTTATCACCTGGTCTATGACAATGTGACCAACACTCATATTGCTGTTGAACATCACCCAGCTACTTCCCTTGATGCTCTTCACTCCAAGAGTACCACCTCTTGTCTAGACACCTGGAGAACTTCCTTTAGTCATCCCTCATTCCAAGGCTGCTACTTCCTTTCTCTCAAAGGTGGTAATTGCAAGCCCCTCTAGCCCTCTCATACCAAAGGTGGTAGCTGGCTTTCTTTTATTGGTGAGTCAGTCACATTGTATGCCAGGGTGACTCGAGCCATTCTCAACCATGCTCCTATTGGGGAGTTTAGACAGTGCCTTTTTCCTGCAGAGTGCACTCAGTATCTATATGGCCATTGCCAGGTGGAAACATGTTGACACATCTTAGCTGGCTGCTATCAGTTCTCTCATGCTCCCTTAACTAACCCATCGTCATCTCTTAAGGACTTTGTCAAATTCCTGAAGGAGCACCCAAGTACCTTTGCCTTTACTCCTTAGGATTGCCCACTCTCTGAGCCTCCATAAGTGCTCTCTTGGTTTCTTTTCTGTTCTGTAGATAGCTTCTTAGTCTCATCTCTTTTGACTCTGTATTCTAGGCATGATAGGTCTTTGAACTTGGACACGTTATTCAAAGGTTGGTCTCGAGCAACCTGTACTTAGTTCTCTCTTTTCTGTTAGGTTAGATTTCTCTCTTGATACTGATAGTGTTTCCTGCTAGTGAGGGGCAGCCATGGCCCTGGGGCACTTGTAGGCTACTTGTTATAGATAGTTTACTACAGACTGTGATCGAGCACTGCATTATAAATTTTTGAACAAAAAAAAAAATCCTGTATGTCTGATCTTTTAGAAACTAAAAGAAAAGAAAAGAAAAGAAAAAGAATATAAATAATAACTTAGCCATTTTTGCCAAGTCATAACAAGGATAAAAAATGGAGGCTGGTAGCTTTCATCTCTAAGTCATTAAACAAGATAGAAAGGAATTATGAAATCCACAACAAAGAGATACTGGTAGCAATTTATTACTTAGAGGCCTGAAGGCATTTCCTAGAAGGAGCCAGGATAAAGTTTGAAATCTGGATGGATCACAAGAACCTAGAGTACTTTATGATGAACCAGAAGTTGAATTGATAATAAGCAAGATGGGCATTATTCCTATCTAGATTTGACTTTACTCTAAAGTATATCCTTGTAAGGGTGCTGACTTAGGAGAGAAGTTCTGACCCCAACTGGTAAGAGTTGAAAGGGAAGAACTCGATAGAATTCCTCATGAAATTGTTTATCTATTTATACAAATGTCCCCTGGTCTGTGCACTGGATTCCCATGCCCACATGACTGCTTACTAATCTACTGTACAGTTCTTATGTAACTTCTTCCCATGCTATTTATAGTCCATTGTATTGTTTAATGTTTCCCATTAACTTTCTGAATGCATGAGAAACTCCTTCCTCCTGAGGTATCTCATAACAGTCCTAGGAAGTAGAATGGCAAAAGCAGATGAATTAAGTAGAAGACCAGACTGGTACAAAGAAGTAGAAAAGGATAACAAAGATAGAATGTTAGTAAAACCAGAGTAGCTGAGAAAAGTGCAGGTAGAGAAGGTACTTATTGAGGGAGTAGATATACTAGAAAGGATACAAAAGTTGAAGATAAAAGATAATGAAGTTGTAAAAGCAGTAGAGGAGATAGAGAAGATAGGAGTAAAGATACTAAGAGATAAGAAGTGGAGAGAGGAAGATAGATTAATATTGAAAAAGAGGAAGGTGTATGTACCAGAGGAAGAGGGATTGAGAACAGAAGTAATCTGGTTGCATCACAATATGCCAGTAGGAGGACATGAAGGGTAGTAGAAGACAGTAGAGTTAGTCACCAGAAACTTCTGGTGGCCAAGGGTGATAAAAGAGATAAAGAAGTATATAGAAGGGTGTAATCTTTGCCAAAGGAATAAGAATCAAACAGAGGCACCAGTGGGAAAGCTAATGTCAAATGAAGCACCTGCAAAACCATGGGCACATATCATAGTAGACTTCATAGCAAAGCTGCCACTAGTCCAAGAATATGATGCTATACTAGTAGTGTGCAACCAGTTAACCAAAATAGCACACTTTATTCTAACAATGGAGAAGACATTAGCTGAGGGGTTGGCAAAACTGTTTAGGGATTATATATAGAAGTTACATGGATTGCCTGAAAGTATCATTTTGGATAGAGGAGCACAGTTCACAGCAGGACTAATAGAAGAACTCAATGGAATGCTGGAGATTGAAACAAAGTTATTCATAGCATTCCACCTACAAATAGATGGGCAAATAGAACAAACAAATCAGGAGTTGGAGCACCTATGAATGTTCATAGACCATTGACAAGAGCAATGGCCAAAATGGTTGGGAACTGTGGAGTTTGCTAATAACAACAAAGTGAACACCTCAACTCAAGTGTCACTGTTTAGAGCAAACAGTAGAAGAGATCCAAGAATGGGATTTGAAATGAGGAGGAAGAAAAGGTATGAAGGAGCAGGGAAATTTACAAAAAGGATAAAAGAAATACAGAAAGAGGTACAGGTAGTACTAAAAAAGGCACAAAGAGAGATGAAGAGATACGCAGATAGAAAGAGAAGTGAGAGGGAGAAATACAAAGTGGGAGATCAAGTGCTACTAAGTACCAAAGACTTAAAGTGGCAAATAGAGGGGATGTGAACAAAAAAATTGGTAGAAAGATTTGTGGGGCTATACAAAGCTAAGAGAGTTATATTATTAAACATAGTAGAGTTGGAATTGCTCGGATCAATGAGAATCCACCCAGTAGTAAATGTTAGTAGAATCCAGAGATATAAAGAACTAGTGAAGGGTCAAAAGAAAGTACCACCAGCACTGGTGATAATAGAAGGGGAAAAAGAATATGAGGTAGAGAGATTGTTAAACAAAAGAAGGAAATGAGGAAAATAGGAATATTTGGTTAGATAGAAGGGATATATGGCAGAAGAAGATACTTGGGAGAAAGAGGAAAATCTGAAAAATGCAAAAGAATTGATAGAGTACAAGAATATATATGAGGAAAGTGCAAGAAGAACAAAAGAAAACAAAAGAGGAGAATTACCAGAGAGATATACAGTAGGGCTGCTATATGGATAGGACAACAAAAAGTTCAAGGAAGAATATTTGAAAAAGCTAGAAAGGAATTGGAGACACTAGAAGAAACCCAAGTTCTTCTGGAGGAAGAACCTTAAAAGAGAGAGTAATGTCATAACTCAGTATGAGCAAAATAAAATCTCAGACATTATGGACTTGTATTATATTAGAACAGACTAAAGGGGCAAAATTCTATTTATAGAAAACTAAATATAAAATGGAGATCTGAGGAAGTAAGATTAGATAGGGAGTTATATAACACATTACATAGCAGAACCTTCTAGAAGGATCATGGGATAGTTACTAAGCATATATAGTAGCAAATATAGAATATGTATAAGTAGGTAGCTAAATCCAATAGGAACTCTATCAAGTTCTCTTCATTCTCTTCAATACTGAGTGCCTCTAACTGAGCATCTTGCTTAGTTAGTTGTTACACCTGACTATGAGGAAATAGACTAGTGATCATAATGGTTATCAGTTGAGAACAATATAAGAATAAGTTTGGATAGGGCTTAAGGTAAGCAATGTCCAGATAGTGGTATTGAGTTCTTCTATTAGTGACTGACTCTTAATCCTAAGTCAAGTTGACCTAGGAGCAAGTTCTTCAGGGTTAGAAGAAAACTCAATAGAGTTCTCAATTAATTGTTCTATACTATATATACAGACTGTACTATTTGCCTATATTTATCCTATAACTACTCTCAGGTCAGTGGTTCAATTCCAGTTCATGTCCATTCTATAAATAGTACTTTGTCATAGTCAAGGTAACTCATAACAACCATGGAGATAATCAGAGAAAAAGAAAAGGAAATTGAGCAAGAAAGATCAGAGATTAGGGAATGGACTGAAGAAGACAGCAAGATGGATAACCTATGAGACCCATACAATGAACTGTGAAGAAAATCCTTAGGACAAGGAACCTTGAGAGGGAGATAGTGTCATGACTTGGCAAAACAGCTAAGTCAATATTTATTTTTCTTTTCTTTTCCTTTTCTTTTAGTTTCCAAAGATTGGATGCATGGGAGTAGGATGGGTAGGACTTTATAAATATAAGTAAATAGTGGAAAATGTATAAGTAGTGTATAGTATGAATGGGAGCTCTAATGAGTTCTCCTTGTTAACTTGGACTAGGAGGGTGATTAAGTCATCTAGGCTCAATTACTACAATGTCCTAGATTGAGAAGGCTACTTTCCAAACATGCAACAACCTGGTATGTACTATTTTCTTTAGACAAGGAATATTCATACCAACAATTCAACTATTATTCTCATGTCTTTTTCTTGCTCTGTTGTATGTTATTCATGGAATCACAAAACTGCCTAGTTTTACCCTGTCAAAGCAGATGATCAAGTGCATATTCCCAGACTCTATGTCTGAGTCTACAATGCACCATAAGGCCAACTTTCTGGTAAGTTTCCAATGTCCTGGGTAAGTTGCTCTCTTATTGTTCTGGCTGAGAATTATCCCTATGATAGACTTATTGCCCTTTGGTACCAATCCACAGACAGAATGCAGCCCTTTAACATCTACACTGGCCATCTGTATACTCAAATTTTGGGTCAAGCAATATACATGATGTTTATACAAGATAGAACCAAGTTGTCATATTATTCCCCTGATCTTGACTTGAGAATGTGGAACATAGCAGATCTCATAGCTGAGCACTGGCATACTTATACCACAATGTATGACAGATGGATGGCTAATGGGTTGGAATGATAGGCCACTGTTTTGAGTCTCAGTCAAGTGTAGAAGCAATTTATACATGCCATTGTCTGGGTGGTTATTGGGATATCTGTTATGATTTGGCAAAAGCACCTAAGTCATTTTCTATTTTCTATTCTTATCTAAGTAGGTTGTGACATAGTGTGACAGGCAACAGAGGTAACAGAAGATATGGTGAGAGTAACACATGATATGTCATATGACAGAACATTCTAGAAGGTCATGTGATTGTAGGAAATAGACATACAGACCAGGTAGAATTTGTATAAGTAGTGTACTTGAATAAATGAGAACTCTATTGAGTTCTCCTTGTCAACTTGGACTTGGAGAGTGATTAAGTCATCTTAACTAAACCACTACACCAGAACTCAATTTCACCTTCCAGTGCTGCTCATCACAGAGCTCTGCCAAACTTACTTTTTTATCTTCCTTGGTATCTGGATAGCATAGCCCAGAACTACTATGATATAGCTGGGCCCTAGGCTTGGGGGAACTTGTCAGTTAGTTAGGAACTGATGGTAAAGGTGTATGTAGCACCAAGCTTGGGTGCTATTACTAAAACCTGACCTTATAACCAGGTGTTGGTAGATAGAACTATGTAGTCTTCAAATCCTTATAAACTTTGTGCTAAAGGTCCATTGTGGCCTGTACACACAGGAAAATAATGCCTATCCCTTAAGAAGACACTGCTAGAGTAGAGATCCTCTTCTTAGGGGTAATCATATACTTCTTTAACTAGGGCAGTGGGATACTTGGTTGGGTAAAGACTTAAGCACTCCAACAAGTGTAGCAGTAAATTACTTAAGTCAAATATGATCTAAAGATATAGCACAATGTCTCTCCAGCAATATAACCAACTCATGAGTGGCATGCTCAATCAGAGAAAGGCCCTTGCCAAACTAAGAGCAGAATTAGAAGAAAGAGAAGAGAGGAAGTGCTAGGGATATAAAAAGTTTGGGCACCTGGCCTATAACTGCAGGAACAAGGGGAAGGAAGAGGAGGGGGAGTCAATTTCCCAAAACAAGTTTGAAGTGCTGGCAAGCAGGGTGATGAGATGTGAAATAAGAGAAGAGGTTAAAGTAAGGCAGTAGAAAGTAAAAAAAGTGAGGTGTTTCAGGTGTTGGAAAGTAGGGCACTTCAAGTAGGAGTATCCAAATATTGAAGTAGAGAGACAAAGAAAGAGAGAGGAAGAAGCAGTGCATATGGCAAGACCACAAAAAGCACAGCAAGAGAGAAGACCAGTGTGTCCCTTATGGGAAAAGGTGCAAGAGTACAGCAGTGTGCAGGGCATATGTCATGACTTGGCTAAAATGCCTAAGTCATTTATTTCTATTTTTCTTTTCTTTTATTTTCTTACCTAATTAGGTTGTGACATAGTGTGACAGCATGACAGATATTCTGAGAAACCATTTTCTCTATCTTTTTGTGGTCTGCCTTGACTTCCTCCTCTCTTCCCTAATCTTTCTTATTATCTACTGCCTATCTAACTATCTTCTCTTTCTCTAGTGTCACCACTTGTCTTTCTTTCTTTATTTTTTTCTTTTCCTTTACATTGCTATTTCTCCCACACAATAGTGGACATCTCATTATCTTTACTTCCCTGGTCTCCCAATTAATTTCCAGGTTATGGGCCCATAGCCAAGGCATGCCCAATATTATACTTGTCTTTCCTAAATTGCATATGTCCATTTTCATTCTCTCCATATGATTTTTGTAATACAAATTTACTTCTACTTCATGTATGATTGATCCTCCACTATTTGATGTCCCATTCATATTTCTTACTAACAGTGACCTCTCTAACTTTAGCAGCCTAAAGCCATATCCCACTGTGAACTTTCTATTCATAAACATTCCCATAGCACCACTGTCTAACAATACTTTGACCAATATTCCTTCATGAGTATCACTCTTCTCTATTCCTATATTTAACTACACCTCTTTCAGCAGTTTGAACATCCTCCTCATATCTCTTTCATCCCCCTCTCTTGCTACACCTTTCAGAGTCTCACTCTATGCACTGCTACTCCCCAGTTTTTCCACAGCACCTTTCTTCCTGTTCTGCATTCTGGACACAATATCTGTCTCTTCTCTTCCTCACATATCTTTTTGTCTACCACCATATCTTTTCTCCTATACCTTGTACATTTCACCTTTGTTCCTCTATCTATTTTCCCTTCTGCATTTTTCCACTCCCATCCTCTCTTGCAATTGCCATACCATATATTGCTCAACTGGGCCTTAGGGAGGAATCCCTGTTCCCAGTTCACTCACATTCTCTATACTCCACATATATCACTACCTCCCACTTAGTGCTCCATCCCCTCTCCTCTGGTACTATGCTTTTCGGGGGCATACCCTGCATACCACTATACTCCTGTGCCTTTTCTTATAAGGGATGTGCCGGCCTCCTCTCTTGCTGTGCCTTTTGTAGTCTTGTCACATGCACTGCTTTCTCCTCTCTCCTTCTTTTCTCTACTTCAATCCTTGGGCACTCCCACCTGAAGTGCCCTACCTTTCAATATCTAAAACATCTCATCCCTTCTTCTATCTCCTGCCACCTTACTTTAACCTCTTCTCTCACTCCACACTGCATCACTCTACTTGTTAACACCTCAAACTGATTTTTGGGAACTGTCTTCCCCTTCTCTTCTCTTTCTTGGTTTCTGCAGTTATGGGCCAGGTACCCAAACTTTCTACATCCCCAACACTTTCTCCTATCTCTGTCCTTAACTTGGCAAGGGCTCTTTTCTGGTTGAGCATGCTGTTCATAAGTTGATTATATTATTGAAGAGACATTGTGCTATGTCTCTTGAAAATGGTCGAATAAAAGTTTGATCTTGCTAAGTACAACTATGTCTGCTGGGGTGCAAGATCTTTACCCAGCCAGACATCTACTTCTCTACTAACTACTGCCCTAATACTATGGTTAGATGATCACTCCTAAGAAGGAGATCCCTACTCTAACAGTGCCTTTTTAAGGGATGGACACTATTCTCCTGTGTGTACAGACCACAATGGGTCTTCAATCAGCACAAAGTTTTAAGGGTTTTGAAATTTACAAGTAGTCTACTGAACAACACTACTCAAAGTAGAGGTCAGGTCTTGAGAACAGTACCTGAGCTTGGTACTGACTCACTACTGTCTGTTCCTAACTAACAGACAAGTCCCCTTATACCTGGGGCCCAGTGATGGTTTGTGGCTACTAGTCACAATAACCAGTGGTCAAGGACAAAAGAGAATAAGAGATGGAGGGGCTCTGTGATGAGCAGCATCTGGAATGAGATATTGAGTTCTAGTATAAGAACCCAGTCATGCTGACTTAGAACTACTCCTTATCCAAGTTGACAAGAAGAACTTGATAGAGTTCCCATTTATTCAAGTATACTACTTATACATATTCTACTTGGTCTGTGTACCTATCTCCCACAATCACATGGCCTTTCTAGAACCTTCTATTACATATCACTCATTGTCACATCCCATCATCAATTCTTAAAGTAGAGAAAGGTGTTTGGGAAGGTGGAGTTGGAGAGGATGCTGATAAGAAAGATTTGGAATCATGCTATAGATCTCAAAGAGACATTTAAGCTAAAGAAAGGAAGAATCTACCCATTGTTAAAGAATGAAAGGGAAGAGGTTTAGAACTTTATAAATGACCAGCTGAGAAAGGGGTATATTAGACTATCGAAGTCCCCTTAGACATCACCAGTATTCTTTGTGGGCAAGAAGGATAGGAGCAAAAGGATGGTAATGGACTACCGTAGTCTAAACAATCAAACAGTGAAGAACAACTACCCATTGCCCTTAATTACAGATCTAATAGATATATTGGGGAGCAAGAAGGTATTCACTAAAATGGATCTACAATGGAGATTCAACAATGTGAGGATAAAGGAAGAAGATGAATGAAAGGAGGTGTTTACAATGCATGTAAGGTCATTTGAGCCTATAGTAATGTTCTTTGGGATGACAAATTTGCCTATCACATTCCAGGCAATGATAAATGAAATCTTAAGGGACTTGATAAATAAAGGCAAAGTGGTAGCATTTGTAGATGATATATTAGTAGGAACAGAGACAAAGGAGGGATATGACAAGATAGTAGAAGAAGTATTGAGGATATTGGAAGAGAACAACTTGTATGTCAAGCTGGAAAAATGTGTGTGGAAAATGAAAAGAGTTGAGTTTCTAGAAGTAGTGATAGGGCCTAATGGTATAGAGATGGAGAAAGAAAAGGTAGATGAAGTACTAAGTTGGCCAATGCCAAAGAATATCAAAGGTGTTAGGAAATTTCTGAGCCTCACAAACTACTATAGGAGGTTTATTAAGGACTTTGCAAGAGTGGCTAGACCAATGAATGTACTAACAAGGAAAAATGTAAAGTGGTGGTGAAGAAAAGAGCAGGAGTAAGCCTTTGATGAGCTCAAAAGGATTTTCACAAGTAGGCCAGTACTAGCAGCCCCTGACTTAGATAAGGAGTTCAGAATGGAAGTAGATGCATCAAATTATGCTACTGGAGGGATATTGTCAATGAAATACCCAGGCGAATTGTAGAGACTGGTTGCTTTTATTTTCAAGTCTCTAAGTGATACCAAAAGGAACTATGAGATATATAATAAGGAAATGCTAGCAGTAGTCAGAGGCCTAGAAGCATGGAGGCACTTCCTGGAAGGGACAACAACAAAGTTTGAGATCTGGACAGATCACAAGAATCTTGAATACTTTATGAAAGTACAGAAGCTAAATCACAGACAAGCTGGATAAGCACTATACCTGTCAAGATTTGACTTCATGTTGAAACATATTCCAGAAAGTAAAATGGGAAAGGCAAATAGTCTAAGTAGGAGGCCAGACTGGGAAGTAGAAGTAAAGAGAGATAACGAAAATGAGGTGCTAGTAAAACCAGAGTAGCTGAAAGTTAGAAGAACAGAAACAGTAGAAGTGATGATAAAAGGAGTAGACCTGTTAGAGAAAGTAAGAGTGTCAAAAGTCAGAGATGATGAAGTAATAAAAGCAGTAGAAAAGATGAAACAAGCAGGTGTAAAAGTATTGAGAGATGAGGAGTAAAGAGAAGAAAAAGGAATAATGTATAAAGAGAGAAAGGTATATGTGCCAAAGAATGAAAAGCTGAGAGCAGAAATAATTAGGCTACATCATAATATGCCTGCAAGAGAGCATGGGAGGCAGTGGAAGACAGTGGAACTGGTCACTAGAAACTTTTGGTGGCCAGGAATAACCAAAGAAAGGAAGTGATATATAGAAGGGTGTGATGTCTGTCAGTGGAATAAAAACCACACAGAGCAACCAGCTGGCAAGTTAATGCCCAATTCTATTCCAGAGAGACCTTGGACACACATTTCAGCAGACTTCATAACCAAGTTACTGTTAGTGCAGAGATATGATTCTATTCTAGTAGTAGTGGACTGATTAGCTAAGATGGTACACTTTATACCAACTACAGAAAGAATGATGGTAGAAGGACTAGTAAGGTTGTTTAGAGATAACATGTGGAAGTTGCATGGTCTACCTAAAAGTATCATATCTGACAGGGAACCACAATTTGCAGCAGGCATAATGAGGGAGTTGAACAAGATGTTGGGGACCAAGAGCAAAATGTTAATGGGATAGACAAACAAAGAGGGTGAACCAAGAGCTAGAGCAGTACTTGCAAATGTTTATAGACCATAGACAGGAGTAATGGCCAGATTGGTTGGGAATGGCAGAGTTCACCTATAACAACAAGGTGTACTCTAGTACTAAGACATTGCCCTTCAAGGCAAATTATGGGCAAGATCCTAGGATGGGGTTCGAAATGAGAAAGAAAGGGAAATATGAAGGGGCACATAAGTTTGTAGAAAAGATAGGAAGAATTTAGGAGAAGGCAAAAGCGGCATTGGGAAAGGTCCAGAAAGAAATGAAGAAATATGCAGATAGAAAGAGAGTGGAGGTGGATGAATATAGAGTAGGGAACTTAGTAATGCTAAGTACTAAAGACTTAAAGTACCAGATGGTTGGGAGGTAAACAGAGAAGCTGACAGAAAGATTTGTAGGGCCTTACAGAGTAAAGAAAATCATATTATTGAATGTAGTAGAGTTAGAACTACCTAGTACAGTAAGAATTCACCTGGTAGTTAATGTTAGTAGAATATAGAGATATGTAGGACAAGCAGAAGGACAGAGAAAGAAGTAACCTGCTCCAGTAGTTATCAAAGGAGAAGAAGAGTGGGAAGTGGAGAAGATATTGAATAAGTGGCAGATCAGAGGGAAGAACAAGTACTTAGTATGGTAGAAAGGATTCACAGCAGAGTCAGATACTTGGAAAGGGAAGGAAAACTTAGGAAATGCAAAAGAAGCAGTTGAGGAATTTGAAAGAGAATATCATAGGGATATGGAAGATGTAAGGAGGCAAGAAAGAGAAGAGAATAAAGGGATATTTGTAAGGGGAGAGCTACCTGGGAGATTTATGGCAAGGAAGTTATTTAGGTGGTTGGATAAGAGATATGATGAAGAATATTGGGGGAGACTTGAGAGAAATTGGAGAAGATAGAAGGGAGAATAAGTTAGGGGAAAAAGAACTATGGAAATGATTAGGGAGGAAGAAGAAGAACTATGGAGATGATTAGGGAGGAAGAAGAAGAAATAGAGCAAGAAAATTCAGGAGTTAGAGAATGGACAGAAGAAGACAATGATGAGATGGGGAATCTATGGGACCCATACAACAAGTTATAAATCCTTGGGACAAGGAATCTTGAGAGGGAGGTGGTATCATAACTTGGCAAAAACACCTAAGTTATTTTCTATTTTCTATTCTTACCTAAGTAGGTTGTGACATAGTGTGATATAGTGATAGTTGTAGCAAGTGTGATGAGAGAGGTGACAAGAGTGACATGTGATATGTCATGTGATGGAATATTCTAGAAGGTCATGTGATCGCAGGAGATAGGTGCACAGACCAAGTAGAATATGTATAAGTAGTGTACTCGAATAAATAGGAACCCTATTGAGTTCTCCTTGTCAACTCAGATAAGAAGTAGTTCTAAGTCAGAACAACTAAGTTCTTACAAAGAACAGCTGGTCTCTCTTTTTGCTTGTTGGGAATGATTCCTGCCATTCTCTGAGTATATTGTTGCACTTCTTTTTTTTACTGAACAAAAAGGAGTTCTTGCTTAGGAGGACTGGGTTGTCTGCAGCTGCTTTGACTTGGCTGTTAACAAGTTTGTGCTTTGGTCATTCTGCTTTGTTTGGGCAGAACCAAAATTAAATTTTATTTTTTCTATCTTTGCAGAAGAATGTCTTGATCTTGGTGGCTAGTGGTATGATAAGGCTCTGGAATGGGTTGACCTTTGATTCTATGATGTTTTTTGCAGCTTTGATGGAATCAGTGATAATGATGATGTTGTGGGTATCATTGTTATCCATTACAGAGATAAAACCTAAATGGATAGCCATTAGTTTGGCTTTGATAGGGGTAACATTTATTGTTTGAATTTGTGGGCAGCTGATAATGGTATTGTTTTTCCAGATATGAGTGACAGCTGTGACCATGTTTGATTTCTTGACTTCGCCATTAACAATTATAGCTATATTGTGGAGTGAAGATTGCATCTGGCAAAAGGCTTAGTTAAGTCTTTGTATGTGACTGTGAAGATCTTCATCACTTAAAGAGGGAGAAGAATGAAAGGTAATTCTACTAGAAAAACGATTAACTACTCTTGAACCAGGAGAAAAGATAGAATGAATTGAGTTGAAAGCTTCTGTTATTTCCAAAAGATGTTTGTTAACATCTTTGATTGGGCTCTTGAGCTTTTCATATTGTTTTTCTGTGAGCTTCAATGTTGCAAACCTATAAGGTGGATAATTTTTTGTATGCTGTGAGCTTAGAAGTGAATTTATAGCATGAGATGGAGAAATCAATGCATATCATAAGTGATGGCGACTGTTAAGTTTTCTGAGATGAAGGTTGATTAGTATAAGTCCAGCAATAGCCTTGACTCTCTCTGTGGGTGATGTTCAGAATGCCTCTATAATCCACAGAGCAGCTTTGCATTGCATTTTTCTCAATTCTGCTAGATTCTTTGCTTTTGGGGTACTCTTGAAAAACCATAATTGAAAGCTGTAAAGTGCAATAAGTAGGACGCATGTCCTATATAGAAGGTATTTTTGGATAGGAAGTATGCCACAAGATGAGTTCCCCAGAAGTTTCATAGCATTGAGTGTTGATATACATTTGTTGGCATGATGGTGGACATAATACTGGAATGTTAATTTACAATCAAAGAAGAATCCTAAGTATTGCCAGATGGGTTTGGGAGTGAGAATAGGACCTCTGACTGAGGTGAGGTCAAGGGAGGGGTCTGTAGGTTGTTGTGATCTTGTAAAGTGGAAGACTTCAGATTTGTTGTGTTCCATAACAAGACTGGTGTCCATAAGAACCTTTGATATGATGTTATAACTACATAAAAGAAAAGATGAAGATAAATTATAGCTCTTCTCCTAAGAAATAAAAAGACCATCATCAACAAAAGATAGAATATCAGATGGTATTTTTTTTTAGATTTTTAATTTTTTTTGATTGGAGACATGTAAATGGTGGAGAGAATGGGTAAAAGGACTGAACCTTGTCCTACACCAACACTTGTGGTGAAGATTGGTGATTGGAATCTGTTCCATGTATATGAAGTCAATCTGTTGGAATGGTAGCTGTTGAAGAAGTTAACGATATTAGTGTTAAGGCCCGCTTTTCTTAGATATATAGAAAGGAAGGTATGATTAGAGGATAGGAAGAATTAGGTGATGTTGAAGATGACCACACTTGTATGGTATTACTTTAACTACCCCATTTGGATAAGGTGGGTGAAGTAGATACCTATGCTGGTAGTTAAGCATTGTCTTATACCACCTAATTGATTTGGATTAAGGAAACCATTTCAGGCCATGTGGGATTGGAGACAGTTGCTTATTACTTTCTCAATGAGTTTCCCCATTGTGTTGAGTAGTACTATAGGATAGAATGCCTTGGGGGTATTGTATGAATCCTTGTTAGGCTTGGGTATAACTACTGACTTGGCTTCTTTGAATTGTGAGGGCCAGTATTCTAGTATGATACAAGCATTGGCTATACAGACAATTTTTTTCAGGCATTTGTCATTATTGATTATGGGTCTCAGGTGTCTCCAAGAGACATGATCTGGGCCAGGGGTAGAAAAGGATGAGCATTTAGCTATGGTATCTTTAAATTTTTGTCTTGAGAAGGAAGGCCATTCAAAAGCTTCGCATTGGGGCACTTTACTTAGAAATCTTGTGTTAATAGTGTGGTTCTCTGCTGAGTTATATGATGAGTGAAGTGCATTCCATAATGATGGTAGACTATTGCATGGTTGGCCTTTGAATGTAATGGACTTAATAGCTGAAAGAGTTTTCTTCTTAACCCAGTTCATGAAATCCTATAGTCTCTTATTAAATGATGTGATCTCAAGGATTTTTTTATCAAAGAACTTTCTCTTGGACTATTGTATTGTTGTTTTGAATATCTTCCAACTCTGGAGGTCTCCTAGTTCATGATATCTGTAAAGGCTATTAGTGTACTCCTAGTTCTACTACTCCTTGGAGTATTTTGTGATGTATTTGAGTTTTGAGTGTTTTATCCAAGCCTTATTAAAGATGTCTGAGAGTTGGTTGGTGCACACCTGTAGGTCCATTTGGCTCGCCATTGATGTTATGTCTAGTATTCTGATGTTTGACTTGATAGTTTCAATGAAATCCTTCTCCTCATCACTGTCCTTTCTTATAGATTGTATGATAATATCAATGTTCTCTTCTCTGATGCCCACTTTGATGAGAAGTGGTATATGGTTGGAGGGCTTACAGATTTCAGGGTGGAGTATATGCTTTCCAAATCCTGTATTATTTGGTGCTAAGAAAACCAAGTCTAGAACTAAGTCAGTATTTTGTCTATTGTCTGTAAATCTTGTTGGTCTGGGATTTATAGGTGGTGACAGTTCTAGGCCCAAGCTGTCTGCAATAGTTAGTAGATCTTTAGTATGCATAGAATGATGATGAGTGTTAGGATCCCAGTCACTATCTCTAATGTTAAAGTCTCCTATCATGATTACCATGTCAGTGACCATGCCCACTAAGCTGTAATGGCTGTTGGGAAGAGCTCCTACTCTCTAGATGGCAAGATGAAGACAAGAACTTAGCAGAGTTCTCTATCAATTAAGCTAGCTACTCTGCCATGTGACTAGCATGTGACTATATCATGTGACCTGTCATGTGATCTACTTATCTAATCTATTATGTAATCAACTGCTTATCCAATCCCCTTATATAATCCATTATATTATGTTTTTATATTTTCTATACTGCTAACCAAGTGGTTCATGATATACTGTGTTACCAATGTCCCTGATGTTGTCACGAAGGACTCTTATGGCTGTTTGATTGTTGTTAGAGTATGCATTTAGGATGAAATTCATGTCCTGGTTGTTGTGGAATAACAGGATGTTGATGTCTCTGCAATCAACAATGTCAGTGTAGAGAGTGAATTATAGTCAGGCTAATTGTTTGTTAATATATGTGATAACTCTGGGATAATTTTCCTGGTCTGAGTTCTTGTGTTCGAAGAGTGACCACTCTGGGTGACTTGGGGTACCATAGATGGGGTCACCCTCAGGGTTGGTATGGCTTGGGATATAACAAATGAGGTATCTAGAGAGCTCCTGGATGAATATTATATTGGATGTATTTTTTTGCGTTTCTAAAATGATGTCTGTGAGAATTTTATTTTTTCTTACATTCTGAGAGAAAATTTGGAGAAATTGCTTATTCATCATATTTTCTTACCATTCACCACTGAGTAAATTGAGTTAGCCCTGATTTCATGGAGCTTCTGGATTTTTTTGTTGTGTCACTGGCAGTTGAACCTATGTCTCCAAAACAGGCACTCAGTGCTGTCAGCATGATGGTCGCCCTTACAGTTGGCACATTTGAAGTTGTATGCCTTTCTTAGTCTCAAGTCTTGGGGGGTTCGACTTGGAGTTGGCCTTGCAACACCATGCCATATCTCTATGGTGTTCAATCTTGTGTGGTCCATTGCATTTTTGGCATTTGGCCCCATGTGCTCAGCATGTGAATGTTGTGTGTCCCCACTTCCAGCAGTTTTTGCATTGAGGGACACTGGGGTTCATGTTTGTACCTCCAACAGTCACAATGTATGGTCCTACATTGAAGCTGCGGGGACCAACTGGGATTAGTCTTTCATTAAAAGGTCATAATTTACGTGGGAACAATTGCGCTGGTGTGCATCACTATGCACTTAGCGAGGGAGAGTGTTGGATTACAGAGATATATTCAACTTTATTATGTAATATGTTAGTTGCCCACATCATTCTAATCAGTAGTATACCCTGTAAAACTGTATATTGGGCTATGGCTCGAATGTACAAAATAACATGTTTCCCCTTTTACTTCTACCTTCAGTACAACTCCCAAACCACCTCACAGGTGAGTCTGGCAGGGTGTATACACACTGAGCCATGCTCGCTGGGCGACCTCTCAACAGGAAGGTGATGGAAAGCGACGGAAAACAAGAAGAGGTATCGAAGCAGATGAAAGACGAGAGTTTGTCCATCCAGAAGGAAACAAGAATCAAACAGTCGAATCCGTCGTTGCACTATTTTTTATGTTGTCTATGTCGCCAGAAATGCCATTGGGAGAGTTAAGAGGACTCGTATCTATAATTTTACCATCATGGTCGATAGGCGCTGTAGAGCAGTCTGCAGAGTCATGGCCGTTGCTTATAGATGTGACGATCACAGTGTGACAGAGGAAGATTTATACAAAATTCGATTTTTATATCCTGACCCAGAATCCCTTCGTCTCCTCTTCACACAGCTCTGTGCAACCCGCTGCGATAACCTACACACTTGCACACTGCCAACGCCCATACTGCTACTACCATGCCTCCTACTCAAGAATGGCAAAACCGAAAGAACCCGCTAAATATC